>APMI01011378.1_pt1 | contig 23418 bp, 25 predicted proteins | sample 667938 | NCBI WGS metagenome assembly APMI01 (sample SAMN01084076, study PRJNA167559) | wastewater metagenome | biome: Wastewater | place: Denmark: Ejby Moelle, Odense | collected 2011-11-28
ACCATGACCGCCGAGTCGACGGCGGTGAGGGTGCGGTAGGTGTCTTCGGAGAAGTCTTCGTGGCCCGGGGTGTCGAGCAGGTTGATGACGCATTCGCGGTAGGGGAACTGCATTACCGACGAGGTGACGGAGATGCCGCGCTGCTTTTCCAGTTCCATCCAGTCGGAGGTGGCGTGGCGAGCGGCCTTGCGGGCGCGGATTTCACCGGCCACCTGGATGGCGCCGCCGAACCACAGCAGCTTTTCGGTCAGCGTGGTTTTGCCCGCGTCGGGGTGGGAGATGATCGCAAAGGTGCGACGGCGGGCGATTTCTTGTGCGGCGGACATGGTGTGGGATGCGCAAAAGCAGAGAAGCCCGCGATTATACAAGGCCTTGGCGCAGCACCGGAATTCGCTGTGCGGGCTAGAACTCGAGGAGCATCAGGCGGCGCCCGCCGGCCTCGCGTTTGCCCATCAGCCGGAAGCCCAGGCGCGAAAAGCGCCGCGGACGGGCGGTGGACACCAGCAGGCGGCCGTGGGGGAAGTTCTCCATGGCCCAGGCGATGCGGGTGGCGATGAGGGCGCGGGCGATGCCCTGGCCGCGGGCGTGTTCGGCCACCGCCGAGAGGTACAGGATGTGGGTGTCGCTGGCCCAGTCGGCGGCTTTGATGCCACCGATGCCGACCACCTCGTCGCCCAGCCGGGCGATGAAAAAGTGGCGGTAGAAGGGCGGCGGGGCCGGCCGCAGCTGCTCTTCGATACGCGCCAGGCTGTAGCGCTCCGGGTTGGCGAAGGCGGTGAGCAGGATGTCGGCTGCGGCGGTCCGCGTGGCCTCGTCGTCGTGCTCGAGATGGCTGATGCTGGCTTCGTTGGTAATGGCTTCTCCTCTTCGGCGCGGCTGGCCGAGTGTCGAAGCTATTGAATCCTTGCTGTGTTTCAGCCATGTTTCGAGTAGATGCCGGGGCCATCCGGCCGGTATGTCTTTCGGGCGAGAAGAACATCCAATTTCCCGTGCTGTACTGGAACATCGAGCACTTCAAGGCCAGTGCTGTGCGCCTCAAGAAGGTCGCCACGCATATCCGCAAGCAGAGTCCGGACGTGCTCTGCTTGCCGGAGGTGGAAAGCGTCGATATGCGGACGCTGATGGAAAAGGAGTTTGCCGGCTACGACTTTGCGCTGACCGACGGGCTGGAGGTGCAGGAGAGTCTGGTGGGCTGGGCCGATCTGGCCGGGATATCCGACCACGCGTCGATGTATCTGGAGGTGGTGTGGCCGCCGCTACCACGCTAGCTCGAGTCCGGCCCCGATCAACCAGCGGGTGGTTTCGGGCTGGGTGACAATGCCGCCGAGCCCGCCCCGGGTATTGAACGGGCGCGTGTCGCTGCGCGCGTTGTGGCGGTATTCGAGGCGGGGCGCGATGAATGCACGCGTGCCGCCGGACAGCACGCCGACCGGAACCCGCGCTGACAGCCGGGTGCCCCACATGCCGTTGCCCGGTACGGTGACCGGGTCGATCAGGCCCGGCGAGCTGATTCCCTGAGCGCTGCTGATGCCCGTAAATAGCTCGGCTCGGGCCGTGAAGGCGTTCGCTGCGGCGTGGGGCAGCCAGCGCACGCCGAAGCTGGCCATTTGCTGGCGGTAACTTTCGTCGAGACCAGCGACGCCACCAGTGCCGTGAATCCGTCGCGTGCGCCTTTCGTGTACCCAGCCGAGCAGTATCTCGATGGTGGGGGTGACGGGGGCGGCGTAGGTCAGTGCGCTGCGCAGGATGCGCTGGTCGGTCTGGGTGACGAAGCCTGCTCCTGACTGGGTGTGGCCGTTGTAGTCGAGCGTGCCGTCGCTCCAGGATAGTTGCGCCCGCAGTGTGCCGGCGGGCAAGTTCTGGTTCAGGCCGGCCTCCAGTTCAGGTATCCAGCCGGTTTCGGTGACCAGCCGGGCGCCGCTGGCAGCACGTTCGGAAATCTGATGGTGGATAAGGTGAATGCCGGCGTCAAAGGCGGGGCCGGTAGCCTGGCTGTCGCCGCTGAACAGCGCCAGGTTGAGGCATGTGGTCGTGGCGACAAGTGCCGTGATGCGGCTGTCTGGCAGTTTGATCATCGGAGTGGGCCGATCTTGAGACGGACAACGGGCACCCGTGGGGGTGCCCGGCGGTGAGGGTGTCGCTTCAGTTTATTGCCAGAGTTGGGTGTCGAGGCTTGTCAGCGTGCTCGTGGTGGTCGAGTCGATGAGGCCATCGTTGTTGCTGTCAAGTTCCACTTTGATCTGACTGCTGCCGAGGTAGGTCAGGTACAGGACGCTGTTGTCGCCCAGAATTTTGACTTTGCCGGCGGTGATGGCGCCATCGGCATAGGCCGAGATGTCGTTCAGGGTGCTTATGCTGAATTTCCCCCGGAGGGCCGGGAAGTTGAAGACTGAGGTGCCGGACAGGGTGGACGTGGTTACGCTCGTGTATTCGTCTCGTTCGAAGCTGATTTTATGTCCGGCAAGCGCGAGGGTTGCGGTCTGGGCGCCCCGTTGCAGTTGATAGCTCAGGCTGTCGGCGGTGATCGACCCGATCAGCTTGTCGGCGGTCATGCGGGTGTCCAGCGTGGCGCTGCCATTGACCGTGATCGCGTTGCTGCCGGTGGTGATTTTGAAGTCCCTGTAAGTCAGGGCGTCGCTGGCAGAGCTGCCGACGAGGTTCAGGTCGCCGGCGGCGCTGACGACGGTGATATCAACCGCCCCGTTGAGGATGACGCCACCCTGATTGCAGTTGCTCAGCACCATGTTGATCTTGTCGCCGGTCTGCAGGTTTTCGCCGCCGATGTTCGATACCGTTCCGGACACCTGCATCCGGCCGCTTACTTCGCACTGCCATGAGTCGACAAACTGTGCCCCGGTGGCAAGCGCTTCGGGACGCCATTTGCCGCTGACTTCCTGCAGCAAGGCGATGGTGAGCATGGGAAAACTGGTCGACTTGGCGGTTGTCACGTCGGGCCGAATCTCGGCGCCGATGACATAGTCGGTGGTGATCTGCTGAATCGACACGTTCATTGCCACGCTGTTGGCCCCGGCGCTGGCGACACTCGTCATGTTGCCCGCGGTAATTGCCGTGATGGACTCATTGTTTGACGCGGTCGGGTTTGTGCTGCTGCCATTTCCACCTCCGCCGCCCCCGCCGCAGGCGGTCAATGCAAGTGCAATCAGCGGGAGAAGGAGCGTGGAGTGATTTCTGCGAGCCATGATCGAATCAGCCATTTGTTTAAGGAGGGCTGATTATATTTACAGCATATGGCTATGGCATCTGCCGAAGGTTATATGTCGATCGGGAATATTTCACTTGCGTATCGGATGGCTGGGAGACTAAAAGGCCCGGCCCAGTGCCTTCGAGTCCTTCGGGTCGCGGAAGACCAGCGGCTTGGTGTTGGCAGGGCGTTCTGCGTCGGCCAGCGCGGCCTCGATCAGGGCGTGATCGGGTGATTTGGGGCACACCGGGTCGGTGGCGCCGGCATTGCCGGTGAGCATGTAGGCCTGGCAGCGGCAGCCGCCGTGGTCTTTTTCCTTGTCCTCGCAGCTCTGGCAGGTTTCGGGTAGCCAGGCGGTGCCGCGGAAGCGGTTGAACAGCGGCGATTCGTGCCAGATCCAGCCGATGTCGTGCTCGCGCACGTCGGGGAATTCCAGTCCGGGCAGCATGCGGGCGGTGTGGCAGGGCAGGGCGAGGCCGTCGGGGGTGACCGACAGGAAGACTTCACCCCAGCCGTTCATGCACTTCTTGGGCTTCTTCGTCTGATAGTCGGGGGTGACGAAGAGGATGCGCATCTGCTTGCCGAGCCTGGCTTTCCAGCGCTCGGTGACGGCTTCGGCTTCGGCCAGCTGGGCCTCGGTGGGCATCAGGGACTGACGATTGAGGAAGGCCCAGCCGTGGTACTGGGTGTTGGCCAGCTCGAGGTATTCGGCGCCGATCTCCACCGCCATCTCGATGATGCGGTCGAGGTGGTCGATGTTGGTCCGGTGCAGCACGCAGTTGATCACCGTCGGGTAGCCGGCGGCTTTGGTCATCGCCGCCACCTTGCGCTTCAGGTCGAAGCTGCGGGTGTTGGTGATGAGGTCGTTGGCTTCCTTGGTGGCGTCCTGGAAGGACAGCTGGATGTGATCCAGCCCGGCTTCCTTCAACGCGGCGAGGCGGGCCTCGGTGAGGCCGACGCCGGAGGTGATGAGGTTGGTATAGAAGCCGAGCTGGCGGGCTTCGGCGACGAGGATTTCGATGTCGTCCCGCACCAGCGGCTCGCCCCCCGATATGCCGAACTGGGCGGCGCCGAGTTCGCGGGCCTGGCGGATCACCTTGAGCCAGTCTTCGGTGCTCAGTTCCGGCCCGGCCTGGGCGAAGTCCACCGGGTTGTAGCAAAACGCGCAGTGCAGCGGGCAGCGGTAGGTGACTTCGGCCAGCAGCCACAGGGGGCCGGGTCGCTTCAGGGCTTCGGGCGGAACGAGTAGCGGGGCGGTCATGTCAGCTGGCGTTCCAGTCGATCCAGTTCTGGGCTTCGGCCATTTGCAGGAAGGCGTCCACCTCGGCGGCAAGGCCGCTGGCGTTGAAAGCGGCTTCCAGATCGGCAACGATTTCGGCCTGGCTGCGCACGCCGTCGCAACGCTTGAGGATTTCGCCGGCGCTCTGGTTGAGCTTGACCATGCCTTCGGGGTAGAGCAGCACGTGGGCCTGCTGGGCCGGCTCCCACTGGAAACGGAACAAGCGGTTGATGCGCGGGCGGGCGAGGTTCATTTGGCGCCGCCTTCGAGGCCGTAGCGCAGCATCATCGCGTCGTTCATTGACCACAGGATGTCGAGCTTGAACTTGAGGATGTCGAGCGCCTTGAGCTGCAGCGGACGGGTGTCGAAGTAGCCCAGCGTGACGGCCAGGCCTTGTTCGACGTCGCGGCGGGCCTGGCTGACGCGGTTGCGGAAGTATTGCAGTCCGTCGCTTTCGATCCACGGGTAATGCTCGGGCCAGTTGGCGAGGCGCTGTTTATGGATGATGGGGGCGAAGAGTTCGGTGAGGCTGGAGCACACCGACTCCTGCCAGGGGCGCTGGCGGCAGAAGTTGAGATAGGCGTCACAGGCGAAGCGTACGGCGGGAATCACGTGGCGCTGGTCGACGATTTCTTCGCGGCTCAGGCCGACAGCCTGACCGAGCTGCAGCCAGGCTTCGATACCGCCCGCGTCGTCGCCATGGCCGTCATGATCGAGGATGCGCTGGATCCATTCGCGGCGCACTTCCCGGTCGGGGCAGTTGGAGAGCACTGCGCCGTCCTTCTGGGGAATGATGATCTGGTAGTAGTAGCGGTTCGCCACCCAGCCCTGGATCTGTTCCCGCGTTGCCTTGCCGGTGTTGAGCATGACGTTGAAGGGGTGGTGGATGTGGTAGGCGGCGCCCTTGTCGCGCAGCTGGGCTTCGAACTCTTCGGGCGTCCACGGACGCAGGGTGCTGGTATTGCTCACAGGTCGATCTCCATGCCGTCGAAGGCGACTTCGATCCCGGCGGCGTCGAGCACGGCCCGTTCGGGCGAGCTCTCGTCGAGGATCGGGTTGGTGTTGTTGATGTGGATGAGGACGCGGCGCACATGCCTGGGCAGGCGGTTGAGCTGTTCGATCATGCCGCCGGGGCCGCTCTGGGCCAGATGGCCGATGTCGCGGGCGCGCTTTTTCGACAGGCCCATCGTGATCATTTCGTCGTCGGTCCAGAAGGTGCCGTCGACCATCACGCAGTCGGCGCCGGCCATGGCGTCGAAGACGGCGTCGTCCACTTCGGCGAGGCCGGGGGCGTAGAAGACGCGCTTGCCGGTGGCCGGGTCGCGGATGGTGAGGCCGATGTTGTCGCCGGGCACCGGATTGCCGCGGTGGGGCGAGTAGGGCGGGGCGGCGGAGAGCAGCGGCATGGCACGCCAGTCGAGGCTGGCGGAGCCTTGCGGGTGGAAGCTGTGGCCGTCCAGCGGCACCGGGCGACGGTCGACCCCGCAGTAGTGTGCGAGCAGGTGCAGGATCGGGTTGCCCCGGGTCAGGTCTTCAAAGACCGGATCGGTAGTCCAGATCGGCCACGGGCTGCCTTTTTCGCGCAGCATGTAGAGGCCGGTGGTGTGGTCGATCTGGGCGTCGACAAGCACTACGGATTCGATGCCGCAGCCGCGCAGGCCGCCAGTGGGCCAGGTGCCGGGGAAAGACTGGAATTGCTGGAGAATGTCGGGTGACGCGTTGACCAGGGTCCAGCGGGCGCCCTCGGCGCTCACGGCGATGGACGACTGGGTGCGGCGGCGGTAATTGGCGCTGCCTTCGCGCACCCCCTGACAATTGCGGCAGTTGCAGTTCCACTGGGGGAAACCACCGCCGGCGGCGGAACCGAGAACGCGGATTTTCATGGGGTCGGGAGGCAGGCAAGAACTGAAAAATGGGGCGGCCGTTCAGGGGGTCTGAAGCCGGCCGCCGTCGCGGCGCAGAAGCTTACTTGGCAGCGATGTACATGGTGATTTCGAAGCCGAAACGCAGATCGCAAGCTTGCGGGGTGGTCCAGGTCATGGTTGGTCTCCAGATTATTGGTTGGTGATCTCCGGCCCGCCGGTTGGCAGTACCGTGGCGCACAGTGTGGCAAAGGGCGGCATACTCCCGCCTCACGAAAATCATGATTTCGGGACGTATTCAGTCCTGCCGTGTGCCATGCCAAGCCTGTCTTCCTTTTTTCTGTCCGTTGGCGATGGCCATCAGCTGTACGTCGAAACCTGGGGCAACCCGGCTGGCGAGCCGGTGCTGGTGCTGCATGGCGGGCCGGGGAGCGGTTGCAGTCCGCGGCTCAGGCAGTTGTATGACCCGGCGCGGCATTACGCGGTCTTCTTTGATCAGCGCGGCGCCGGGCGTTCGCTGCCGACGGGCGAGATTCGCGCCAACACGACGGCTGAGCTGATCGCCGACATCGAGCGCCTGCGCACGCATCTGCATATCGCGCGCTGGCGGGTGACGGGCGGTTCGTGGGGGGCGACGCTGGCGCTGGCTTACTCGGCAGCGCATCGGGAGGTGATAGCCGGCGTGCAGGTGCGCAGTGTTTTCATGCCGGGGGCGAGCAATGTCGCGTGGTTCTTTCAGGGACTGGCCGGTGTACGACCGGATGCCTGGCGAGCGCTGGCTGTGGCACTGCCAGAGGCCGGGGGGCGCGATCTTTTCGCTGCCTTGCAGGCCCGACTGAATGGACCGGATGAGCGTGCGGCCCGCGGCGCGGCGCTGGCCTGGCGGCACTACGAGCAGATGATTGCCGAACCTTCAGCCGGACTGCCGGTGCGGCCGACCGACAGCGAGCTCGACGGTCTGGTTCTCAAGTATCGCCTGCAGGCGCATTACCTCGCGGCAGGCTGTTTTCTCGACGAGACGGCTTTTCTCGATGCCTGCGCGTCGCTCTCCAGTCTGCCGGTAACCTTGATTCACGGCCGCCTCGACCAGGCTTGCCCGCCAGTGAACGCCGAACGCATCCACGCCCGTATCGCCGGTAGCCGGCTGGTGTGGATCGACCGCTGCGGCCACGAAGCCTTCCATCCGGCCATGCTCGCCGCCTGGCGCGGGTACGGTCTTTGAGGGCGCTCCTTTCTCAATTGATTCGGGTCAATGAGCGGATGCAGGGTGGTGGAATAGCATCGTCTCCACAAGCCGACCTGCGGGTCCCGACATCAATAACAGATTACAGAGAGCCCCATGCGTACTACTGCACTCCTTCCCCTCGTCCTCGTTGCCCTGCTCGCCGCCTGCGGCAAGTCCGAGGCTCCCAAGACTGAAGCGCCCGCCCCTGCACCCGCTCCGGTTGTCGCTGCGCCGGCCCCAGTCGCCGTTGCCGATGCTGCAGATGGCGGCAAGGGCGCCGATGTCTTCAAGAAGACCTGCGCCATGTGTCACCAGACTGGCGTGGCCGGGGCGCCCAAGCTTGGCGATAAGGCCGACTGGGGGCCGCGCATCGCCCAGGGCAAGGACACGCTCTACAAGCATGCAATTGAAGGCTTCAACGGCAATAAGGGTGCCATGCCGGCCAAGGGCGCGAACCCGTCTCTGAGCGATGAGGACGTGAAGGCCACCGTCGACTTCATGGTCAGCAAGGCCGAATAAGCCCGCGCTGACATTTTTTGCTCGTCAGCGCGCCCCGCGCGCCAAGGCCCGACCGTACTTTGCGGCCGGGCTTTTCTTCGTCCGTCGCCCGGGATGACAGATACCTTCGATGAACTATGCTGGAACCTTGGGGGACGGCGTCGCAACGCCCGCGATGCATCGGTGCTTTCGAAGGAGACGATGATGGAAATCAGCGCATCGGTAGGCGCATGGGAAAAGGGGGCCAGGAACGTGAAGGACGATGTGGTGGCCGTCCAGAAGCTGCTGACCCGGGCGGCCGGGCAACTGGGGCGATCCGAGCTCGACCCGCGCGGGATCGACGGCGGCGTCGCCAAGCCGCCAACCAGGTCGGATACGGTCAAAGCGATCAAGGCTTTTCAGAGTCTGGTCGGAATCGGCCCGGATGGTGTCGTCGATCCGGGCGGGCGCACCTGGCAGAAGCTCGTCGGTGCCGAGAACGGCGCCGTCGAGCCGCCGTCGGAGGGCGACGCCTGCTTCCCGTTTGCGAAGGCGGCTGTCGCCGACTGGATCCACGCGCCACGCGCGTTTGGCGCCAACCGCAGTGGCGGCCAGCGTGCCCATGCCGGCTGTGATCTGTATGCGCCGGTCGGGCGCACGATTTACGCGGTGCGTGATGGGGTGGTAATGCGCGACCCCTACCTCTTCTACGCGGAAACCGATGCGTTGGAGATCGACCATGGCGAATTCGTGATTCGCTATGGGGAAGTCAAGCGGGGCTGCACGCTGCGCAAGGGCGACAAGGTAAGAATGGCGCAGCCCATCGCGCAAGTCGGGCTGCTGGTTGGCATCAAGGTGCCGAGCGCCATGCTCCACCTCGAAATGTTCAAGGGCAGCGGCAGCGGGCCCTTGTCAGTCGCCAGGGATGTCTCTGCCCGGCGTGCCGATGGTGTGGCCTTCATGCGGCGCAGCGACCTGATCGACCCGACGCCCTTCCTCAACGACTGGAATACCCGGCTGGCCAGACCATGAAGGTCTGCGCACGGCTGTTGGTGCTGTCTGCCTTGTTGGCCGCGGCGGTCGCGGCGGTGGCTTCCCCTTGTACGCCTGGCCCGCCGGCGCCGGAGGCCAGGGTCTGGAGCGGGGATTTTGATGGTGACGGGGTGGCTGACCGACTATGGATCCTGCCGCCAGTCGCGGCACGGTCAGCGGCGCGGAGGGAGTGGGTGCTCGACCCATGGCGCAAGCGTCAGCAAGCTTATGACCCGGCCGTGATGGCACTGGTGCTGGCCGCTGGTGGGGCGAGGTCGTCTGCCGCCTGCACCGTGATCCAGAATCGTCGCTTTTTTGCGACCCCGATCTGGGAGGGGGGCGACAAGCCTGTGCGTATCCTGCCGCGCAGCGACCCGGAGGCGCAGGGGTGGCGGCAGGCGGCGCGGCATTGGCGCGGCGACGGCATCCTGCTTGGCACCGAGGCGGGGGTTGATGTGCTGTTGTACCGCGACGGGCGGCGTTATCGCATCGCCTATGGCAGCGAGGCGCCGTGATTCCGGAGGCGATATGGGCGCAGCGGACAATATCGAAACGGCGAGGGTGCTCTATACGGCCCTGCACAGCCTGGAGACGGAGTGGTTTGGTCCCAACCCTGCGCCGAGCAAGGCCAGTCTTGAGGAAATGCGTCGCTTGCAGCCCGCCTTCAAGCGGATTGGTGAAGATTGTCATCTTGTCGCCAATAACTGTCTCCGCACCCCGAGCCCCTGGCACGCGGCATTGGTTCTCGGTGGCATTCAGCGGCAAATGCTCGGCAGCCGACGCCATTGCCTGTTCCGTGGCCAGGCAGTGCCCGGGTGGGATCTGCTTTCCACGCACGCAAGGGCTCCCGACCAGCGCGCCGCACATCGGGCGGTGCAGGCCTTTTGCGCTTTGCTGGCGAACGTGTGGCGGGCCGCAGACCACGAGGTGGTGACACCGGCCGGGGTCCATGTGGGCACCGCCCAGCACTACGGACTGGCGACGCCGCTACTGGATTTCACGCCTGACCCTGCCGTGGCGGTGCACTTTGCCGACGACCGGCGCTTTCCGGGCGAGATGGCCCGCGTCTTCATGCTGACACTGGCTCAGGCCATCAGCTTGAACGCCCGGGTCATCCTGCCGCCGCCTTTTGTCGAACGTCTGTATGTGCAGCGCGGTGTGTTCGTCGAACCGCCGTCCCGCCGCGACTCCCTGGCCATGAAGGATCAGCTGATGGCGGTCGAGTTTCCGATCGACCCGTCTTTTCCGCCTTTTGAGCTGATGCGCAGCGGCAAGGTCATCGATCTGTTCCCGGTCGACCCCTGGCTGGAGCGCGCCGTGGCGTGGGCTCGCGCGTGGGCTGAGACGTCTGCGCAGGACTTCCCCACCGAGGCGGAGGCCGTTCGCGATGTGCTTGACGAAGCTTGTCGACAGTTTGGTTATCCTGAGCCGCTTACCGCTGTTCTCGGCTACGAGCTTCAGCTGGCAAAGTGGGTGGATTCCTTTGGTGACATGCTGTACTGGCTGGCGCTCTTTGTGACCAGGGAGGGGGAGTACGCCGATCGCGATGTCCTCGGGATGATCGTCAGGAGCAATCCCTCCTTGTCGGATCTGGCCGCGCGCCTGCACGGGGCGATTGGCTGGCGCGACCGGATGCATGACCGGGCGGCGGCGCATGGCAAGCTCCGCCTCGCCCGGATGATGCGCGGGCTTCTACGGCAGAGTGCTAATGCTGATGGGCGCCCGAGAGCCCCTTGATGACTTCGCGCGTTACCTCACCAAAGGCCAGCACCTTGCCGCCCTGGGCCTTCACGAAGGCATCGGCGGCATCCCGCGTGGCGAAGGCGGGGAGATTGGGATCGTTCATCGGGCCGCGGGCGCTGGAGCCGAGGACAAAGAAGGCTTTCTTCGCGTCTGTCCATCCCTTGGTGTTGTAGTCGGCCACGTAGATGGCGCCGATGTCGGCCGGCTTGTGCTGCTTGTCGAAGAGCACCATGTTGCCGAGGAAGCGGAACAGGTCCACCGGCGAGTCGAAGCTGCTGGCGCTCTGGTCGTTGAAGACGATCTGCGCGGTCCATTGGGGCGTGCGGTAGGGGTACATGCCGCACACCGGGCAGCGGGTTGAACGCTGTACGTACTGGGGGGCCAGGTCGGCGGCACTGCTAAGGAGCGGCTGGCCAAGCATGAGCGCGGCGAGAAGGGCGAGAAGGGCGCGTGGCAGGCGGCGGATCATGAGTTGGCTCCGGCGGTGGTGACAAGGCGTTCGAGCAGCGGGTCGTGGAGCACGCTGTCGATGACCACGCGCAGGTTGTCCCACGGGGCGGCGCTGCAGCGAGTCAGCGGGTCGTGGTGCAGGCTGCCGTCTGCGGCATGGAGGTGGTTGGGGAAGGTCGGCAGATCCTTGTGTACCGGTGCGGTGTCGATGCGCAGTTCGGCCTCGCCCCATGCCCAGGCGATGGCGTAGGCGTTGGGTGCGGCGATGCGCGCCTCCAGGGTCACGCCGTTGTCCAGGCGTACGATGAGGGCGTCGAGCTTGACCTCGGTCGGGCTTTCGAGCCGCTCTCCATAGGTTTCGTCGATGCGGGCGGCAAGTTCAAGATGCAGAGTCATTTGCCCCGGACCTCCTCAATGCGGGCGGCCAGATCGGCACGCACCTGGCCGTGCAGGTCGGCGAGTATGCGTGCCGACAGGTAGTCCTCGTAGCCCGGGTGTTCGGGCAGCTCACCGGTAACGATGCGCTCCAGCGCCCGGGCGGTGTCGGTCGCACCGAGGCGGGATAGCACTTCGTCGCGGGCGCAGCGTATTTCATACATCAGGCGGGTGATCTGCTCGATTTCGGCGGCGGCTTCGGGGGGCACGTTCTGGTAGAAGGATTCCATGCTCACATCCTCTGGTCCTGGAGGGCGCCGCCATCAAGGCGGGCCATGTCGGGGGTGATTTCAGCGAAGGGATAAACCTTGCCGCCTTCAGTGGCCGCAAATTTCTGCGCGCCTTCGCGGGTGCCGAAGGACGGGAGTGTCGGGCCCATGGCCGCCCGTTTCTTCGAGCCGACCACGTAGAAGGCTGTTTTTGCGTCGATCCACGCACCCTTGGGGGCTTCCCAGCTGGTCTTGTCCAGATCCTGTACGTACACCGCCGTCACCTTGCGGGCCTGTTCGGGTTTCAGGAGCAGGGAGAACATCTCCATGGTGTCGCAGAAAAGCTCGGGTTCCGGCTGGCCGGCGTAGTGGATCTGGGCCTTGGGGCCGGGGTAGTCGCCGAGGAGCATGCCGTCGAGGGCGCAGTAGCTGTCCCTGGCAATTTCAACGGGCGCGACGGCCGTGTCGGTGCTCTTGCCGCACGCGGCCAGGAGGGTCGCTGCAAGCAGGAGGACGACGGTATGGGTGACGAGGGGCGGGACTTTCATCGTTCGAATCTCCAGATGGCCACCACGAGGGGGCCGACAATCCAGGCAAGCATCACGCCGCCCAGGGTGGCGGGGTTGCTCAGGGCTTCGGGGAAGACGGTGGCGAGGCCATACAGGGTGCGCACTTCGTCGAGGCTGAATACATTGAGCACGCGGAACACGTCGGCCGGGTTGGCCAGCAGCAGGTAGGGGAAGATGTCACCGCCGTAATCGCCGGCAGTAACCACCAGCGCGCCGAGGATCAGCAGGTCGAAGACCAGCACGAAGAAGAACCACATGGCGATGGCGAGGCCCGATGCGCGGGTGCGGTCGGCCGCAAACACCGACAGCATCACTGCCAGGCTCAGGAAGGCGAAGCCGAGCAGGATGGCCGAGCCCATGAAGCCGGCGTAGTGGAACAGCGCGTTGAGATCGAGCTGCGGCGACAGGATCAGCCCCACCGCACCAAAGCCAGCAATGGTCGAGAAGGCCAGCGCGCCGGCCAGACCCGCGTACTTGCCGAGAATCAACTCTTTGCGGGTGATCGGCAGGGTCAGCAGCAAATCCAGCGAGCCCCGTTCGCGCTCGCCGACGATGGCGTCGAAGCCGAGAATCAGGGCGATCAGCGGGATCAGGTAGATCACCAGACTGACCAGCGAGGCGATGGTCACGTCGATGGAGCGAAACCCCACCGCGCCTTGCTGGGCGGCGCCAAAGTAGGCGATGACCAACGCGAACACCGTGAACACGAGCGCCACCGCCAGCACCCAGCGGTTGCGGATGCGGTCCCAGAATTCCTTGCCGGCGATGATGCCGATCTGTTTGAGGTCGATGGAGAGCATGGATTCAGTTCCGGTAGCCGAAGAACACATCTTCGAGCGACGGTTCCCGCACGTGCAGGTCGCGCATGGCCTCGCCAAGGGTGGCAAGGCGGGTCAGGGCAGGCATCTTGGCGTCGCGGGGGAGGCGGATGTGCAGGGTGTGGCCGGCTTCCTCGATGCTCTCGATGGCCAGGCCTTCGAGCACGCGGCTGACCTGTTCGCGCAGGCCGGCGCCGCCAGCGATCTCCAGCGTCAGCGGCAGGTTCATGCCTTCGCGCAGTTGCTGCACGGTGCCTGTGGCTCGGATGCGGCCGTCTTCCATGATGGAGAGGCGATCCACCCGCTCCTGGATTTCGGCCAGGATGTGCGAGGTAAGCACCATCGTCACGCCTTCGCCCTTCAGCTCGCGCAGGATGCGGTAGAAGTCGCGGATGGCGCCCGGATCGAGGCCGGTGGTGGGCTCGTCAAGAAAGAGCAGGCGCGGTGTGCCGAGCAGGGCCTGGGCAAAACCAAGGCGCTGGCGCATTCCCTTGGAGTACTCCTTGACGCGCCGGCTGGCGGCATTGGCGAGACCCACCTTGTCGAGCAGGGCCGCGCACTCGCGGCGCGCCACGGCTTTCAGGTCGGCAAAGAAATACAGGGTCTCGAGGCCGGTGAGGTTGTCGTAAAGCACTACGTTTTCGGGCAGGTAGCCGATCTTGCGACGGGTTTCCCGGAAGCGCGGGCCATTGACCAGATCGCCGTCGAGGCGGATTTCGCCCGCCGTGAGGGGGATCAGGCCGAGCATCATCTTGAAGAGGGTGCTCTTGCCGGCCCCGTTGTGGCCGATCAGGCCGAACAGTTCGCCGGGGGCGATGGACAGATCGACACCTTTTACTGCCTGTACGGTGCCGAAATCCTTGGTCACCCCGCGGGCTTCAACGATATTGCTTGCCAAGCCAGTTTCTCCAATCGGAATGTTCGGGGCGCATGCGTGGGTTCTTGTCCACGATGCTGGGGGCGCGGAGCAGCGGAAACTGCTGGGCGATCAGGCGCAAAGTCTGGATGGCCGGGCTGGCCAGCAACAGTTTGACCATCGGGTGGCGCCACGACAGGCGATCCACCATGTCGTTGGCCTCGTAGGGCACGTCGCCGCGGCCGTCGCCATTGCGGTCCCAGCCGACGTAGTTGCTCCAGTGGTTGCCTTCCTTGACGCCCCATTGCTCGTCCCGTGCGGCGACGTATTTGACTTGCTCGCGGTTGGAGATGAAGTCGTTTTTCTCCACCACGTTGCGAACCGAGCCGGCCCACACGTGCATTCCCACCTGGTTGTCGACCACCAGGTTGTCACGGATCACGTTGTACTCCGCGTCATAGACAAAAAAGCCGCGCGCATTTCCGGCCACGATGTTGTTCTCGACGACCGAATCCTGGATGGTGCGCAGCATGATGCCGTGGTCGGTGTTGCCCCATGCCCGGTTGTTGCGCACCACCTGGTTGCGCACTTCCATCAGGGCCAGTCCGCCGCGGTTGAAGTAACTGTCGTTGCCCTCCCACAGGTTGTAGTGGGAGTTCATGTAGTGGGTGCCGTAGCGGCTGTGGTGCATCCGGTTGTGGCGGAAGACGGCGTGATGGGAAACATCCACATAGATCGCATCGCGCACGAAGCTGATGTTGTTGCCGATGATCTGGGCGCCTGTGGTGTTGTAAAGCTCGATCCCGTTGCCCCGCTGGGATGAGTCCAGATCGCGCTTGCCGGTGATGAGGTTGTGCTCGATGCGCACGTCGTCCACCTTTTCGATCCACAGGCCGAACAGGGTGTAGCTGAAGTCGCAGTGACTCACCCGTGCGCGGTGGGCGCCGGGCTGGATATAAATGCCGGCGTTCTGTTTTCCCAGGTCGGCGCCCGAATCGGCGACGATGAAGCCTTCGATGCTCACGTCCGGTGCCACTACGCGGATCGTGTCGCCCTTCAGGTCACCGGAAATCGTCGGGCGGTCGATGCCGATCAGTTTCAGGGGCCTTTCGATGCGCAGGTTTTCAAGGTAACGGCCACGGGCCACACGGATGGTGTCGCCCGGTGCGGCCTTGCCGATGGCGGCCTGGATGGATTCGCCCGGCTGCACCTGCCATTCGGCGGCGTGGGCCGACCACGCCAACCCGCCCGACAGCAGGGCGGCGAAGGCGCAACGGGCAAGAAGAAGGGCTGTGAGGGGGGCGTGCATGGGGCGGAAGTTATCCTGAACGGACACCAGTGTGCGACGCATTGCCGCAGTCAGCCTTGATTTGTGTGAATTTGACAGCTTCTGGCTAGACCCCGTTTTCAGGCGCCGTCTCGGCGTGTCCCGCAAGAAATCTCTCGAGATGTAGGAAATATCCTATATGGATCCTGTTGAATTCCGACATGAGTCGCACCGGTGGCTGACAGACGTTGAGGGCGCTGAATGCAATCATTCATCCCGTCAACAGTTCACGGCTCTCCAAAAAGCAGCTTCGCAGAAGGCCGAGGGCTGAAGGCTCAGTGGGTCCGGCCTGGATCCGGATCGTGATATGTGGTGAGTGGAGGAGACAAATTGCCCACCACATGCTGTCAGGCCGACCCGTTTGCGGGCGAAAACGCAGCGCGCTCAAACGGGTATTTCTTTCTGTTGCCTTGGGATCCCGGAAAACCGAAAAGGCAAGCTATCGCTCTGGACACCTTGTTTGCGTTCGATTCCTGCCGCAGTTCCTATGAAGCGAGCTTCATCCGCACCCGTGCGCGTGCTTTTGGGATGTTCTATACGGACGTGAGCTTTTAACCAGGTTTGCTTTTTCATTTAAAGAGAGTTGACACATGACTGCCAATACGAATTTGCAAAAACTTTCCGAAGCCGCTTCCGTAAACGGCGAGGCCTTCAAATCGATTTACGGCCTCACCCTGAACGCGAGCCAGCAGATGTTTGCGCTCAACAGCGACTACTTCCAGTCGTTTGCAGAAGCTTTCACGGTAACCGGAAGCCGCCAGGATTTTTCGGAGCATTTGAGTGCGCAGATGCACAGCCTTGAACAGGCCAGCGAGTATTTTCGCAAGATGAGCGAAATCTTCACGCAGACGCAGGCCGAGGTTTTCAAGTTGGGTGCGCAAAACGCTGACGAAGTCACGAAGATCCTGTTTGCCGACCTCGAGACGCTGCTCAAGCCTTTTCCGGTCGATCATTCCGCGCTTGCCGAGGCGCTGAAGTCAGCGTTGAGCACCGCCACCACGACTTACTCAAAGCTCGTCGACACGTCTCGCCAGATCACCGAGTCCAGTCTCAAGGTGGTGTCCGATGCCGGACAGGCCACGGCCAGCAGTCCAGCCCCGACGACCAGGGCTGCCAGAAAGATCGCCTGACGTTTTCACCGCTCTGTCGTCTGGTTTGGAATCCAGCCGGATTTGATGACAGAGCGGCGAGTCTCGCGATCTGGGGGCGCGCTGCGTGGCCCCTCGCTGACGCAGCGCCAGCTGCACTCACGTCAGTTGATCGACATTTTCTGCCGTCAGGCCGACCTCGCCCGGAAGCGTGACCTTCCTCTGCCTGCAGCCAAACGTCGGGGCGCAATCAGGCCCTTGCGGCTCGGGGCAAAGCGCTGACTGCACCCGCGACACATTCAGTCCAACCTTCACCCGTAAATTCGGCAAAATAGCCATTAGCCCGAATTCTCCATGGTCGTCTTTGATTCGCGGTTGGATGGATGCTGGCGATGACGGGCGCGGGGAAGTGGCGCCCCGCCATGTGGAATGATGGAGGGGCCGAATGAGTGGCAGGGACCGACGCAGCAAAGACGATCCGTTGAATGAGGGCAATGCGCGCCAGGTGCGTGACCTGCGTGAGCATCAGGTGGAACTCGAGAGGCAGAACGAGGCCTTGCGCCATGCGACGGACGAACTGGAAGTCGCCAGGGCACTGTATCTCGATCTCTATGAACAGGCTCCGATTGGTTTTTTGACCCTCAGCGAGCACGGCCTGATCCTGCAAACCAATATTCGTGCTGCCCGGATTCTGGGCCTTGAAAGGGAGGCCCTGTTCAATAGGCCGGTTTCCCGTCTCATTTTCGGGGACGACCAGGGTGCTTACTATGATTGCCGCAAGCGGCTTGCCGAAAGCCGCGAAGCACAGTCCTTCGAGTTGCGCCTTTTGAGACCTGACGGAACGTGGTTCTGGGCGCAGATGGACGCCTGTGCCGCTCGGGACGCGGATGGCGCGCCGGTGCAGCGGATTGCGCTGAGCGATATCAGCGAGCGCAAGTTTGTGGATGCGGCCCTGCTTCGCAGCGAGTCAGAGTTTCGCGAGATGTTCGAGCGGTCCGTGGTGGGCAGCGCACAGGCCGATCCGGTCAATGGCCGGCTGCTCCGCGTGAATAGCAAACTGTGTGAAATCACCGGCTATGCTGCGGACGAGTTACTTGAGATGTCTTTCCGCGATATCACTTACCCGGATGATCGTGTCGCCAGCCCGCAGGATATGTGCTGCGTGGACCAGCGCTATGTACGCAAGACCGGCGAAGTTGTCTGGGTGAATGTTCAGATGACGCCCCGGTGTGATGATCATGGGCGAGTCCTGTACCTGCTGGCGGTGATCCAGGACATCACGGCCCGCAAGGAGGCCGAGGTGGCCATGCGCGACAGGCTGGAATTGCAGGAGCGTCAGGCCAAGATCGCGGCGACGGTGCCCGGCGTGATTTGCTCGTTCAGGTTGCGGCCGGATGGCTCCGCGTGCATGCCTTTTGCAAGTGTGGCGCTGGAAAAGATCTACGGGCTTTACCCTGAGGATGTCTGCGAGGATGCGACGCCGCTCCTTAGCCGTATTCACCCTGGTGACATCGGCTACGTTAACGAAACGATCGCAGCCTCGGCGCGGACGATGACCACGTGGCGGGCCGAATACCGAGTCCGCCATCCGAGCAAGGGCGAGATCTGGGTTGAAGGCCATTCGATGCCCCAGAAAGAGGCGGATGGCAGCATCCTGTGGCATGGCTTTCTCAATGAGATCACGGATCGCAAACGGATGGAGGCGGCGCTGCGCGCCAGCGAGCGGCTCTACCGAGCCATTGGCGAATCCATCAACTACGGTGTCTGGATCAGTGGCGCAGACGGCCGGAACCTGTATTTCAGCGATTCCTTCCTCAAACTGATCGGGCTGACCCAGGACAAGAGCGCGGATTTCGGCTGGATCACCGCACTCCATCCGGAAGATGCCGAGCACACCTTCGGCGCCTGGATGGAGTGCGTCAGAACCGGCACTGACTGGGACATGGAGCAGCGGTTCCGTGGCGTCGATGGCCTCTGGCATGACGTGCTCGCGCGCGGCGTGCCGGTGCGCAACGAGCGCGGCGAGATCACCCACTGGGCCGGCATAAACCTCGACATCAGCCGCCAGAAGCAGGTCGAGCAGTCCCTGCGTACCAGTCAGCTGGATCTCCAGCGTGCCCAAGCGGTCGCCCAGACGGGGAGCTGGCGGCTGGACATCAGACGCAACGAACTGTTCTGGTCGGATGAGAGTCACCGTATCTTCGGTATTCCCAAGGGCACCCCGCTGAGCTATGAGACCTTTCTGTCACTCGTTCATCCTGATGACCGGGCCTTCGTCGATGAATCCTGGAAGGCCGCCCTGCGTGGCGAACACTACAGTGTCGAGCACCGGATTGTCGTGAATGGCGAGGTGAGGTGGGTCGTCGAGCGAGTCGAGCTTGAATTTGATTCGCGGGGCGTCCTGCTCGGAGGGCTGGGCAGCACTCAGGACATAACCGAGCGCAAGCGCTCTGATGCAGCGCTGGCGGAGAGCGAGTCACGCCTCCGGCTGGCCATGGAGGCAGTTTCCGGCGTGGTTTACGACTGGAATCGGGGCGCCGATGCAGCGTATTGCTCGATCGGTCTCAAGCAAGTATTCGGCGCAGGCGCTGCCGTGTCGCAATTCAGCCGGGGGTGGTGGCGCTCTCGCGTAAACCCGGACGATCTGCGCCTGATCCGGCCGGAAGTCATCCGCTGCATCAGGGCCGGGCGCGACCGGATCCATGTGGAGTACCGGATGCGGCATATGGATGGGCACTGGGTGCACGTCTCCGACTGTGCGCTGATCATCCGCGATGCCGCCGGGCGTGTGGCCCGTGTGGTGGGCAGCCTGACGGACATCAGCGCCCGCAAGCATGCCGAAGCGGCACTCTTGCGCATGAACGACACGCTCGAAGAGAAGGTTGCCGAACGTACATCCGAAGCCGAGGCACGCGCCCGGGCGCTGCTTGAGTCCGAGCGTTTCACGCGTTCCACCATCGATGCGCTTGGTTCGTCGCTGTGTGTCCTCGATGCAAGCGGCGTCATCGTTGCCGTCAACCGTGCCTGGCGCGCGTTCGCGTTGGCGAATGGGGGAAATCCCGACCAAATGAGCGAGGGCGCCAACTATCTGGCGATCTGCGATGAGGCAGGGCGTGCCGGGAGCACTATCGCCACGCAGGTGGCGGAACTCATCCGCAAGGCTGTCGCCGGTCGGCGCGATGATGTTTCACTTGAATACGAATGCAGCTCCCCGCAGGACGAGCGCTGGTTTGCACTGAGCCTGAGCTGTTTCCAGGGCGACGGGCCATTGCGGATGGTGCTTGTACACAAGGACATTACCGAACGCAAGCGCGCTGCCGAGGCGCAGGTGGAGAGCGCCCGGCGGCTCAAGGGGCTGGCCGCCCACCTCGAGACGGTTCGTGAGGAACAGAACGTGAAGATTTCGCGTGAGGTTCATGATGAGCTCGGCGGCACGCTGACCATGCTCAAGCTCGGCCTGGCCACGACGGTGGGCAGTCTCGGCCTGGATGCAAGCGTGAAGGCCCGCTTCGATCAGTTGCTTGCCCAGGTGGACGCCGCACTCAAGACGGTGAAGCGCATTTCCGCCGGCTTGCGTCCGGCAATGCTCGACACCCTCGGACTGGTGGCGACCGTAAACTGGCACGCGGCCGAATTCTCGCGCATGACCGGCATTGGCACCGAGGTCCGGATGCCGAAACACCTCAAGCTCTCGCCGGTGCGCGACACCGCGGTTTTTCGCATCGTCCAGGAGGCTTTGACCAATGTTGCCAGGCATGCCGGCGCCAGCAAAGTCTCGATAGTCATGAAAACCCAATCGGGCAACCTGATTGTCGAAGTGTGTGACAACGGTGTCGGGTTGAATGATGGCGACCGCTACAAGATGGACTCGTTCGGTTTGATCGGAATGCATGAACGAGCCCAGTATCTGGGAGGGTGGCTGTCGATGATCGGCATGCCGGGTAACGGCACGTGCCTGACCCTGCACATTCCTCTCGAAGATGGGACAGACAGCAAAAGGGCAGACGATGGCGACAGTGTTGATTGTTGATGACCACGCAGTGGTCAGGTGTGGCCTGCGGCAGTTTCTGGCCGATACGGAAGACCTAGAGATCACTGCCGAAGCGGCAAACGGGCACGAGGCGGTAGCGCTGGTTCAGACCGGTGACTGGAGCCTTGTGCTGCTGGATATCGCGTTGCCGGATCTGAGTGGCCTGGAAGTGCTCAAGCGCATCAAACGCCTGCGCCCCGACTTGCCGGTGCTGATCTTCAGCATGTTCTCGGAGGATGAGTTCGCCATGCCGTCGCTCGAAGCCGGCGCCTCGGGCTACCTCAACAAGGACAGTCCGCCCGACCAGATTCTGAGTGCGATCCGCACGGCGATTTCCGGCACCCGCTACGTGAGCCCGGCGCTGGCCGAAAAACTCTTGGCGGGGGTGGCCCCGGCAGGCCGCAAGCTGGCCCACGAAACCCTGTCGCGACGTGAATCCGAAGTGCTGCTGATGCTCAGCAAAGGCACCTCGCTGACCCGGATCGGCGAGTTGCTTCATGTGAGCGTCAAGACGGTAAGCACCTACCGGGCGCGCATCGTCGACAAGCTCGGCCTTCAGTCGAACGCCGAGCTGACCCGTTACGTCATCGAGCACCGCCTGGGCTAGGCAGCGGCGGATCAGGCCGCCTCGCGGGAGCGTTTGGCCTCGGCCAGCAGGAAGCGCTGGTAGTCGTCCAGATCGCCATCGAAAGGCTCGATGCCGCCGCGGGTGACCAGCCAGAACTCGTCGCACACGGCGCGCAGCAGGGCGCGGTCGTGGCTGACCAGCATCACGGTGCCTTCGAACTCGTTGAGGGCGACACTGAGGGCTTCGCGGGTGGCCAGATCGAGGTGGTTGGTCGGCTCGTCGAGCAGCAGCAGGTTGGGGCGCTGCCAGACGATCATGCACAGCACCAGCCGGGCCTTTTCGCCGCCACTCATGGTGCCCACCGGCTGCTTGACCATCTCGCCGCTGAAATTGAAGGTGCCCAGGAAGCTGCGCAAGTCCTGCTCGCGGCCGGCCACGGCACGGCCACCGGCAGCAATGGTGTCCTTGGCAAGACGGATCATGTGCTCCATCGGGTTGTCCAGCGGACGCAGCACGTCGAGTTCCTGCTGGGCGAAGTAGCCGATGTTGAGGCCCTTGCCTTCAGTGATCTCGCCGGTGATCGGGGCCAGCGCACGGGCCACCGTCTTCACCAGCGTCGATTTGCCCTGGCCGTTGGCACCGAGGATGCCCAGACGCTGGCCGGCATGCACCGAGCGGTTGATGTTCTTGACGATGACGGTTGGCGGCGTGCCGGCGGGGGCGTCGTCGAGCGGCGGGTAGCCGAAGCTCACGTCCGTCATGGCCAGCATGGGGTTGGGCAGGTTGGCGGGCTCCTGGAATTCGAAGGTGAAGTCGGCATCGGCGAGCACCGGGGCGATCTTCTCCATGCGTTCGAGCGCCTTGACCCGGCTCTGGGCCTGCTTGGCCTTGCTCGCCTTGGCCTTGAAGCGGTCGATGAACTTCTGCAGGTGGGCGATCTTGTCGGCCTGTTTGGAAACGGCGGCCTGCTGCAATTCCAGCTGCTCGGCGCGCATGTCCTCGAACTTGCTGTAGTTGCCGCCGTAGCGCACCAGCTTGGCGTTGTCGATGTGCAGCGTGACGGTGGTGATGGCGTCGAGGAACTCCCGGTCGTGACTGATCACGATGAGGGTGCCGTTGTAGCGCTTGAGCCAGGCTTCCAGCCACACCAGGGCGTCAAGGTCCAAGTGGTTGGTCGGCTCGTCGAGCAGCAGCAAGTCCGACGGGCACATCAGCGCGCGGGCCAGTTGCAGGCGCATGCGCCAGCCGCCCGAAAAGCTGTTTACCGGGTTGTTGAGCTCCGACACCTTGAAGCCGAGACCGAGAATCAGCGCCTGAGCGCGAGCTTCGGCGTCGTGGGCGCCGGCATCGTGCAGCTCCATGTAGGCATGAGCCATGCGCATGCCGTCGTCGGTGGCCTCGGAAGCGGTGACTTCGTTCTGGGCGGCGAGCAGCACGGTGTCGCCCTCGATCACGAAGGCGGTGGCGCTTTGCTCGGTCTCGGGCATGTCCTGGGCGACCTGGGCCATGCGCCACTGGGTCGGAATCGAGTAGTCGCCGCCGTCTTCATGCAGCGTGCCGTTGAGCAGGCCGAAGAGGGTGGACTTGCCGGCGCCGTTACGCCCGACCAGGCCGACCTTTTCGCCAGGGTTGAGGGTAACGGACGTGCTGTCGAGCAGCACCTTGGCGCCGCGGCGCAAGGTGACGTTTTTGAGGGTGATCATGGGTGGGGAATGCACAGAGAAGTCGCGCATGATAGCGACCGCAGCAGGCCGGGCCTATGAATATTTGGGCTTTCCGGTCAAGTCGGGCGTGACATCGTTTCGATTGATGTTGCGTTTGCGCATACCCGGGCGGCCCTGCCGGTGCAAGAATGACTGGCACAATCAACGGGAGGGCCACACCATGAGCCACAAACACCGGAATGTTCTCGAAGCGATCTTTCGCGACCCCATCAGCAGCAACATCCAGTGGCGCGAGGTCGAATCCCTGCTCAATCACCTCGGCGCGAGCATCGATCCCAGCCACGGGGCGCGCTTTCGGATTGTTCTGAACCGCCACGAGTTCTTTGTGCATCACCCGCATCACGGCAACGAGTTCCTCAAGACCGAAGTGAAGCACCTGAGGGAATGTCTGGCGGCAGCGGGGGTGAGTTTGTCGGCCTACGATGCCGAGCGGGGCTGAATGATATGTCTTGCGACCGGCCGGAAGTGTGTTCCGAGTAATCGTGAGAGGATATTGGCCAGTCGGGCTTACATTTGCAGGGCAC
>APMI01011454.1_pt1 | contig 23380 bp, 18 predicted proteins | sample 667938 | NCBI WGS metagenome assembly APMI01 (sample SAMN01084076, study PRJNA167559) | wastewater metagenome | biome: Wastewater | place: Denmark: Ejby Moelle, Odense | collected 2011-11-28
GCATACACGCCTGAGGCACAAATCGATCATTGCCTCGAGCGCATCCAGGACATTCTTGCCCTAGTGGGGGTTGATGCGGATGCCGGACGACGTGAAGCGGAATTTGCGCGTGAATGGCTGAGTTACTGGGCTCAGCGCGTGGAAGGGTCTTATCGTGCAAAGGGGCAAGGCCTTCTCGTCACGCCTCCTTCGAGCGAGACGACCGCATTGGCAACATGCGTTGTGCTGAATCGTGGCACGCAGCAGTCCAGCCTGCTCCTCGGGTCGAGCTCTGCTTCGTTGCACTCATGGCGAGAGGTGCTTGGTGATCCCAAAGCCGACATCACGGATGAAGGGGCATTGTTCGTCTCCCTCACGCAGGCGCCCATTGGGGCGCCTAAGACACTCGATGACGTGCGCAAGTTGCTGGCCGAGTCGCGCAACGCATTGGCGATGCTCGACCAATATCTGCGAAGGCCGGAACCAGCCCCGTTCTGGATCGTTGTCGCGGTACGGGGTGCATGCCCGCAAGTGGTCGCGGCCTTGGAGCTCGCCCCCAACCCACCGACAGCGGTTCGCCCCGCCCACCAGCGTGACCAAAAGCGACAGCAGCGGGAGTGGCAACGTGTGGCAGCACATGCCTGGCGCGTTCGTGTCCAATCCATCGAACGCGCGGATCCTGCCTGGATCCATGGCCGCAGTTTCGACGCCGAAGCAATCGCGCTAATGCGCAAACGCGTGACATTGATTGGATGCGGCTCATTGGGTGGACTGGTCGCGCAGGCATTGGCACATGCGGGCATCGGACATTTGACGCTAGTCGACCCTGAGAAATTGGAGCCGGCCAATCTGGGAAGACATGTCCTCGACGCGAAGGTCCTGGGTCAGGGGAAGGCGCAAGCGTTGGCGTCACACCTCCGCGACCAATTGCCGCATTTGAACGTGCGCCCAATGCCGTATCGCATCCAAGATCCACCGTCGGCGACCGCCCTGGAGAATACCGACCTGGTCATATGCACTGCGGCAGACTGGCCGGCAGAGCGCTATGCGATGAATACGCTGGCAGATCGTAGTATTCCGCTGCTCTTGAGTTGGGCCGAGCCACATGCGCTGGCGGGTCACTCCGCGGTCGACATCTCAGGGGAGCGTCGGCTGGCGGCTCTCTTCGATCAAGACGGTTTGTCCATCCGGCGGCGGACACATTGGCCGGAAGTGGCGTGGGCATTGCCGGGGTGTGCCGCGAGCCACCAACCTGGCACCTTCAACCGACTGCAGCATATTGCTGGCCTGATCGTGGAACACGCCATCGATGTATTGCTAGAACCCGCCTCATGCGATGAACACCGCATTTGGTTGGGCGATGGTGCGACGCTCAGTCGTCTTGGAGGTGCTTGGATTGACGCTCCACCCACCAATACCCGTGCAAGCGTTATAGCACTCCCCCTTCCCCATGCTTCCTGATTTTTGGCAGTACCGAGATCCGAATAGCTGCCTGACGGTATCAATTGCGCCGTCTGTACTGCGCTTGTTCGATGATTCGCGCCAACAACTGTGGCAACGAGAACGTGGAGGCGTGCTATTTGCCGAATCGATCGGAACCGACGGTCGGCTTGAGATTGTTGACGCGACCAGTCCTCATCCGAACGACCGTGCGGGTTGGAATTGGCTCGAATTGGATCATCAACGATGCTTGGACGAAATAGCGGAACGCTTCTCGCGCGGCCTGCATTTTATTGGCTACTGGCATACGCATCCAGAACGCACACCACGGCCTTCGGCGCGCGACCTCGCTGCATTCCATCGCAACCTGCAAGGGGGCGGCATCGCATTGCGCAAATTGGTCGCAGTCATCGTTGGAACAGATCGCAGCACGACGGGCGTGTGTGTCGCCCTAGTCTCAAACGGCGAACCAGCGCCATCCCTGCTTGTTCCCGTTGTCGATACCGACCCACAAATTCGTTATCCAGACCGCTCCTAAGGTTTTCGCGATATGGGCTCGACGCTCGAATTCATCAGAGGGGTGCTTCGCGATTCCCCAAATCCAGAAATCGGAACATCGGTCTGGCGCGCTCACACGGGCAGAGTGTCCAATTCGTTTACTGCTGAAGAGCAAGTTTGCGAAAGACTGGTCAATAGTTGGCTGGACGGGCGCATCGACATTGGGTCGGTGTTTGGCTTGAAACTGGTGCAGGAGTTGGTTCGGGATCTCCCAAGGTGCGATGTTTCAGCGACTTACCGTGCACGCTTCTTTCCTCGTGCGACGCCTCCGACAAGTCCGCTCCAATTTGGGCCGCCACCAGGGAACCTCTCCAAAGGGCGTTACAACAGAGTCGGGCAATCGGCGTTATATCTGAGCGCGGATCTGTTCGGACTGAAAGCCGAAATGGGGCGAAGCGAAGACGATACAAATCACCTCTACTACGCCCGCTATCACCCTGTCGACTCGCTTTCGGTCGTTGACTTATCGGATACCAGCATACATGCCGCACTGCAGTTGGCATTCGATCGAGCAGAGCGCCTGGACACGCCGTATGAAACAAGCCAGAAGCTCGCCGATGTGGTTCGGTCACTTGGGATTGATGGAATGATTGTTCCCGGCGTGCGCGGGGATCCCGATCACCACTACCGCAATGTCGTGCTGTTTAATTGCGGGGACTGGGAAAAATGGGTGGATACCTCGCACCCTCCCAAAACCATGACAATCGTAGTGTGACGCTAATCAACTACGGACATGCTCACTTGCGCATACAAATGAGATTGGCTAATTCGAAGCGATCAACTCACCAGTACTGATCGGCGGCATTACGGCCTCTTGACCACCCAGAAGTGAGCCCCCCATATTTGGTGCCATTTTTGGTGTCACCTGAGTCAAGCAGTGATGCTGCCCACAAGATCACTGTTTCGTGAGGGATTAGTCGACCAGCTTCCGCATCGGCCAATCCGAGCAGTATCCGCTGATGCTTCTCGTCATCCGATAACTCTGGCAAAGCTGCCAACAAGTCGGGGTCACATTGATTCATGCCCAAGACTCCATTCAGATGGGGGCACTATACCGCCTGAGGCAATCACTGCTGTCGGACTGCCGCGCCTTGTCATGGCTGGCCAAAAGCAGACAGCGACTCATGCATATATGCCTAACCAGAACCAACAACCGCGCCAGTCGCTCCTGACGCGGCTTCATAGTCATGATCACTCTCGTGTGATTTTCGTAAGCGTGCCGTCCATGCCGGTCGAAGTGAACTCGAAATCCACCTGGTCGTTGAACTTCAAACCACTGATATCGACGCTGCCGGCCTTGAAGGTCATGGTCATCGCTGGCCACTTCAATGCCTCGACTGGGCCATGGGCGATGGTGACGGTGCCGGCGGTGATGTCCACGGCTTCGACTTTACCTGAGGCGGAGGCCACAGAGGTGCCGGCAGGCATGTCGGCCATGGGTGCCGAGGCCGGTGAAGCTGAACTCGATGCTGCAGGCTGTGCAGGCGCAGCCGGCTCCGCTGTCTTGGCCGCTTCGCTTTGTGGCGACGAACAGGCGGCCAGCAGGACGGTGGCGAACAATGCGGCGAGGATTTTCATGAGAGTGGTCCTGTGGGTTGGGAATTGGCTGCATGAAAAAAGACCCATGGCGCGGCAGCCTGCACGCGCGCGGATCTGAAACCGTATGAAAAGCGACAGCAGGCTCATTGGATATGCCCCGCTGGCTTGCTTTGGCGCGTTAGCCGCCGACGCTGCAACAACCGATAGGCGGCCGGAATCACCAGCATCGACAACAACGGCGCGCTCAACATACCGCCGACCATCGGCGCGGCAATTCGCTGCATGACTTCGGAACCGCCGCCACTGCCGATCAAGATTGGCAGCAGACCGGCCAGGATCACCGCTACTGTCATCGCCTTCGGGCGCACACGTTGCACCGCGCCTTCACGGATGGCTGCATCGAGTTCAGCTTCACCGGCTTCGGGATTGACGGCGAGTTGACGCTCCCAAGCGTGGCGCAAGTACAGCAGCATGATGATGCCGAACTCGGCCGCGACGCCCGCCAACGCGATGAAACCGATCAACGTGGCCACCGACACCGCATGGCCGATCGCCCAGATCAGCCACAGGCCGCCGACCAGTGCGAGCGGCAAGCTGAGCATGATGATCGCCGCCTCGGACGCACGCCGGAACACCAGGAAGATCAGGCCGAAGATGATCACCAGCGTGGCCGGTACCACCCACTGCAATCGCTGGCGGGCGCGTTGCAGGTATTCGTATTGGCCGGACCAGCCCACGGCATAGCCGGCCGGCATCGGTACTTCCTTCGCCACCGCTTTCTGTAGATCGCCGACCACCGAACCGAGATCGCGACCGGCGACGTCCACGTACACGTAGGTGCTCAGGCGTGCATCGTCGCTGCGCAACATCGGCGGACCCTCGCTGAAGCCCAGTTCCGCCACCTGCCCCAGCGTCAGTTGCGCGCCGCCCGACGCGATGAGTGGAAGCTGGGCCAGCGCAGCAGGCGAATCGCGCAAGGTGCGCGGATATCGCAGCACCACCGGATAGCGTTCGCGGCCCTGGATGGTTTCGGCGATGGGATCGCCGCCGACCACCGTGGCAATCAGCCGCTGCACATCGGCCTGGCTCAAGCCGTAACGTGCGGCGATGCTGGGACGAATCTTTACGTCTAGATAGCGGCCACCGGCGATGCGTTCGGCGAGCGCGGAACTGACGCCGGGCACACCACGTGCCACCTGTTCGATGCGCTCGTTGAGCTTGGCAAGCACCTCCACGTCCGGCCCCGATACCTTGATCCCAATCGGACTCTTGATGCCGGTGGCTAGCATGTCGATGCGGTTGCGGATTGGCGGCACCCAGAGGTTGGTCAGGCCCGGTACCTTCACCGCGGCGTCGAGTTCCCGGCGCAACTTCTCAGGGGTCATGCCGGGACGCCACTGGCTGCGCGGTTTGAACGTCACCGTGGTCTCGAACATTTCCAGCGGGGCCGGATCGGTGGCGGTCTCTGCGCGCCCGGCCTTGCCGAACACATGGTCCACTTCCGGTACCGTCTTGATCATGCGGTCGGTCTGCTGCAGCAGTTCGGCAGCCTTGCCCGCCGATAGGCCGGGCAGCGCGGTCGGCATGTATAGCAGCGTGCCTTCCTCCAGCGGCGGCATGAACTCGCTGCCCAGACGCAGCAGCGGGATCAGGCTCAGCGCCAGCACGAAGCCGGCTGCCAGCAAGGTCACCTTGGGAAAACGCAGCACCGCTTCCAGCACAGGCCGATACAACGCGATCAGGCCGCGGTTGATCGGGTTGTCCCGTTCGGACCGGATGCGCCCGCGAACCAGATAACCCATCAGCACCGGGATCAGGGTGATCGCCAGTCCCGCCGCCGCCGCCATCGCATAGGTCTTGGTGTAGGCCAGCGGCGAGAACAGTCGGCCTTCCTGCGCCTGCAACGCGAACACCGGCACGAACGACAGCGTGATCACCAGCAGGCTGACGAACAGCGCGGGCCCCACTTCGCTGGCGGATTCTGCGATCAACCGCCAGCGCTCTTCGCCGGCAGGTTCACGGTGATGCGCATCGCGGAAATGCTCCAGATGCTTGTGCGCGTTCTCGATCATCACCACCGCCGCATCAACCATCGCGCCGATGGCAATCGCGATGCCGCCCAGCGACAGCAGATTCGCGCTGATGCCCTGGGCATGCATGACGACGAAGGCCGCCAGCACGCCCAGCGGCAAGGTGATCACCGCCACCAACGACGAACGCAGGTGCCAGAGGAACAGCGCGCAGACCAGGGCGACGACGAGGAATTCCTCACCCAGCTTGTGGGTCAGGTTGCGCACGGCTTCGCGGATCAGCCCGGAGCGGTCGTAGGTCGGTACGATCTCGATGCCCGGCGGCAGACTGGTTTTCAGTTCCTGCAACTTGGCCTTGACCGCGTCGATCGCTGCCAGCGCATTCTTGCCAGAGCGAAGGATGATCACGCCACCGGCGACTTCGCCTTCGCCATCGAGTTCGGTGATGCCGCGACGCAGGGCCGACCCGCGCTGCACGCTGGCGATGTCGCGCAACAGCACCGGCGCGTCGTCTGCGCCGGTCGCGACCGGGACGTTCTCGAAGTCCTCGCGCGTGCGCAGATAGCCTTCGCTGCGCACCATGACTTCAGCCTCGCCCTGTTCGATCACCGAGCCGCCGGTGGCACCATTCGCATCGCGGATCGCGTCAGTCAGTTGCGCGATGGTGATGCCGCGTGCAGCCAGCGCCAGCGGATCGGGTGTGACCTGCCAAGCTTGGACCATGCCGCCCACACTGGCGACTTCGGCCACATCAGGAACGGTCTTGAGCTGATAGCGCAGGAACCAGTCCTGTAAGGCGCGCAACTGTCCCAGATCGTGCTTCCCGGTCCGGTCCACCAGTGCGTACTCGTAGATCCAGCCTAGGCCGGTCGCATCGGGTCCGAGCGAAGGACTGACCTGCGCCGGCAGGCGGTCGCGCACCTGGCTCAGGTATTCGAGCACGCGCGAACGCGCCCAGTACAAGTCGGTGTTGTCGTCGAACAGCACGTAGACGAACGAATCGCCGAAGAACGAAAAGCCGCGTACCGCCTTGACCCCAGGCACCGACAGCATCGTCGTGGTCAGCGGATAGGTCAGCTGGTCCTCGACGATCCGCGGCGTCTGCCCCGGCCACTCGGTGCGGATGATGACCTGCGTATCGGACAGGTCCGGCAAGGCGTCCAACGGCGTGCGCGAGAGGGACCAGATGCCGGCAATGGCCAGCACCAAGGCGGCGACCAGCACGAAGCCGCGATTGGCGATCGAGGCACGGATGATCCGGGCGATCATGGTTGCCGCCCCGGCGATTCGGCCTTGTCGCCTGCATTCAGGCGTTCCAGTGCGCCGGAGAGGCTGGCTTCCGAGTCGATCAGGAACTGGCCCGAGACCACGACCTTCTCGCCGCCCCGCAGGCCCGACACGACCTCGGTCATGCCGTCGGCGCTGCGACCGGTGCGCACGGCCACGGGATGGAAGGCGCCCTTGTCGTCCTGCACGATCACCCGTGCCTGCGCACCCATGCCGATCAGCGTTTCGCTCGGCACCAGCGGCTGCTCAACCGGCGCAGTTGGCCGCAGCGATACCTGCGCGGACATGCCGGGTGCCAGCGTCCCCTCGGGGTTGTCCAGCACGATGCGCACGCGCTGGGTGCGGCTGCCGGCGTCGATCTGCGGCAACACGCTTTCGACGCGACCACGGAAGGTTTCTCCGGGCCGTGCATCGACGCTCGCTTCGACCGGCGTAGTCGTTTCAATGCCGGCAATGACGGCCTGCGGTACCGCCGCTTCCAGCCACAGGCTGCGGTTGCCGTTGATACGGAACAACAGCGTGCCGATCGGTGCGCTCTGTCCTTCGCGCACGCCGATCTCGCTGACCACGCCATCGACCGGCGACGATAGGACGATGCGTCCGCTGCGTGCCGCTCCGCTGGGCATGCCCAACGCGTGCAGACGCTGGCTTGCCGCCGATTGCAGCGCCCGCGCGGACGCCGAGTCCGCCTGGCGCAGCGCCTGCGCTTCGGCCAGTGCCGTGCTCCAGACTGGCGCAATCAGGCTGGCCAACGGTTGTCCGGCGCGCACTGCTTCGAAGGGCGTTTTTACGAACTGGTGTTCGACGATGGCATCGACCCGCGCACTGACAATGCGTTCCTGACGCAGATCCCAACCCAGCGTGCCGGGCACGCGAATGTCCGAGGCCAATTGCCCGCGCTTCACCACCGCCGTCCGTAGGCCCAGGTTTTGCTGCACGCCCGGTGCGATGGCGACACCGCCCGCACTGGCTTCGTCGGCGTATTTCGGCAGCAGTTGCATGTCCATGAACGGCGATTTGCCCGGCTTGTCGAAATGCTGGTCGGGCACCATCGGGTCGTACCAGTACAGCGGTTTGCGTTCGCCAGACGTAGTGGCATTCGTAGGCGACATCGCATCGGCGCGGGCGCTGCGCGAGTGCCCCCACCAGTAACCCAGCCCCAAGGCGCCCAGCAGGGCAATGGCCACCGCGACGCCTGTCGCGAGTCTAGGAATCTTGTTCATGGCTGCGCCTCCGTCGGCAGCAGAAAGGCCAGCGCCGCCCAGGCGCGGCCCAGTTCACCGAGATGCTCGGCATGGGAGAGATGGATGGCGAGTTCATCGCGCCGGGCATCGAGCCACGGCTGCAGTTCGCCGCCGGCGCGATAAGTCGCCAGCGCCGTTGTGCTGCGATCGCGCGCCAGCGGGAGCAGGCCTTGTTCGTGCAAGGCGACCTGGCGCTTGAGTCCCTCCCAGCGTGCGACATCAGCGCGGATGCGGGCAGCCTCCTGCCGACGCAGATCTTCGCGCGTCGCCAGCGTTGCCTGATAGTCGGCCTGGCGGGCAGCCACACCGCGGTCCTGACGGTTGCGCGCGAACAGCGGCAATCCGATACCAACCTCCAGCATCAGCATGTCGTCGCGACCACCGGAGCGCTGGCCATAGGAAGCGGCGACGCTCCAGTCCGGACGCTTCTCGGCGCGAGCGACATCGACCTGTGCGGCGCTGGACTCCACCTTCGCATTGGCCGCGAGCAGCGGACCGAGATGCTCGATGTTGTCCAGCAACTGCGCTTCGGACACCGGCAGGACGCTGAAGTCCGGGATGTCCTTGCTTGCTTCGATCGCCGGTTCGCCCAGCCAGCGCGCCAATCCCGCTTGCGCCACAGCCTGCATGGAACGGGCTTCCTCGATGCGGTTGTCCAGTTCCAGCACGGCCGCTTCGGCAGCCAGCGTGTCCGCGGCCGATCCACCACCGCCGGCGTAGCGGGCCTTGGCCAGCTTGGCCGCGAGCTTCGCTTGCTCGCGCAGCCGTTGTAGGGTGAATGCAGTGTTCTGAGCCGCCCACAGGTCGATCCAGGCGTCGGCGACGGCCTGCCGCACCGTCAGCCCTTCGGCCTCGGACAAGGCCTGTGCCTCATCGATCTGGCGTCCGGCCAATTCGCGTTGCGCCTTACGCTTGGCGCGTGCAGGAATCTCCTGGCGCAGGCCGATCTTCTTCATCGTCATGTCATCGACGCGCGTATCGAACGCGTTGTTGCCAGTGATCGGCAAGTTGTCGATGCCGAAGAACAGCATCGGATCGGGCAAGGCCCCGGCGCGATAGGACTCCTGCTGGGCGGCGTCCACCGCAGCGCGGCGTGCCTCAAGCATCGGCGCGTGCTCGGTGGCGCGGCGAATGGCTTCTTGCAGGGACACGTCAGCAGGAGCCGCAGCAGCGATCCACGGGACGACGAACAGTGCAACGAGCAGGGATCGACCGGCAGCGCGTGTGAACGCACCGCCGATGACGCCAGCAAAGGAACGACAAGGCATAAAACCTCCGAAACGACAGCCAAACGAGCAGCCAGCGCAAAGCGCCGGGCGAGGGTCAGGTCGCTTCGGGGTCTAGATCAGGAGACTGCAGAACCGGAGTCGAGGCGGCGGGTCGGCACCGGCCACGAAAACTTCGGACTGCACGGCAACATGCGAGACGGGCTCGGCAAGGACCGGGGGATACGCCAGCGGTGTGATCGCCAGCGCCGGCACCGACAGCTTGGCCGAATCGGCTGCCACGCTCTGGTCGGGACTGCAGTGCTTCGCGCACAGGATCGGGTTGTCCTGCGCTTTCGGCATGCCCATCTCGGCGCAGTCCTCAGCCATGGTCGTCATTTCGACCGGCATCTGCTCCATCGGGCACAGGTACGACGCCAACGCCACCTGCTGGAACAGCAGACAGAGCACCGCCACGAGGGCGATGCGCAGGCGCTGGCGGGCACGGCGGGTCATGGGCGGATGGTACTCCTCCGTCGGTGGATCAGGCGGTCGGGTTCATGGACGCAATCCGGAATGAAAAGTTCCCTTTTGTCAGCGTTGGCGCGTTATCCGCAGCAGGGCCTCTGCTGCTGGATGGGCGGGCACGGCACCGTGCCGTAAGAGCAAAAGACGCAACAGTCCCCCGGTGCCGCCTTCAGCAACTCGCCACAAGCCGAGCAGTCGTAATAGAACTGGCACGCCGTCGTCGGCATGGTCTCTATCGCCTGGTGCCCGCAGTGTGGACACGTCAGCGTGCTCTGCAACTCGATCATGGAAGACATGGATGGTGGCCGCTCGTTACGGCGTTATCGCCGTCGAGGGATAGCCAGCGTTCCTGGTGGCTTCGGTCAGAGCGCGGAGATTGGTCTTGGCATCATCGAAGGTCACCGTCGCCTCCCTGGGTTCCCAAGTGACCTTGGCGTCGATGACGCCATCGACCTTCTGCAAGGCCTTCTTGACCGTGATCGGACAGGTGGCGCAGGTCATTCCCGGCACGGTCAGCTTGACGGTCCGCGGCCCGGCCCATGCCGGGGTGGACAGCAGAGCGATCGGAAGGACGAGCGCGATGAGCTTTCGCACGGGATTCTCCTTTGAATTTAGGTCTGGGCTAGCAATTTAACTGGCTCAGTAGAACAGCGGCATGGCATACGGGAACGCGAATGCCACCAGCACCAGCACCGCCACGAGCCAGAACAACACTTTGTAGGCAGTGCGTGCCTGTGGTGTTGCGCAGACCTCGCCGGACGCGCAGGTCTGGAGTGGGCGGTAGATCCTTCGCCACGCGAAGAACAACGCGATCAGCGCGATGCCGATGAACCATGGCCGATAAGGTTCCAACGCGGTCAGGTTGCCGATCCAGGCGCCGCTGATGCCGAGCAAGACCAGCACCAACGGTCCCAGGCAGCAGGTGGAGGCCAGCACAGCAGCAAGGCCTCCAATCACCAAGGCGCCCCGACCGTTTCCTTGTTGGTTCACCACCGACCTTCTGCCCAGTATCACGATGCGCTAAGGTTATGGCCGTACCTAAGTACGGAGTCAAGACTGTGCCCGCGTCCCCCGAGCAATTTCCCATCGGCGCCCTGGCCAGACAGGCAAATGTCAACGTGGAGACGATCCGTTTCTACCAACGAAAGGGACTGCTGGCCGAGCCCGAGAGGCCTTATGGCGGCGTCCGGCTCTACGGTGCCGACGACGTCGCCCGGGTCAAGTTCGTCAAATCTGCCCAACGTCTTGGGTTCAGCCTGGATGAGGTCGTCCAGTTGCTCCGGCTGGACGACGGCACTCACTGCCGGGAAGCAGCCGACCTAGCCACTGCGCGCCTCGCCGACGTGCGTTCCCGCTTGCTGGACTTGCAGCGCATGGAATCCGCGTTGTCGCAATTGGTGACGGCTTGCAGCCGCCAGCGCGGCAAGGTGTCGTGCCCATTGATTGCGGCGTTGCACTGATGTGCACCGAAGCCGTCCCGTTGCAAACGGGATACCTTGTGCCAAGTAATGCATTTGTGCGCTCGAAGTGCCACATCGTTCGTATATGAAGAACTGGCTGAAACTGACACCCGGCCTTGGCCCGGCCTTGCTCGCCGCGCTGTTGTTTGGTGCCAGTACACCTCTGGCGAAACTGCTAATCAACGACGTGTCGCCCATGCTGCTGGCCGGGCTGCTGTATGCGGGTTCAGGCCTTGGGCTAGGCACCTGGCTACTGTTGCGCCGCCTGCGTCCCCGCGAGACTGCGGCGGAAGCACCACTACAGCGACGGGATCTGCCTTGTCTGGCGGGGGCGGTGTTCTTCGGCGGTGTACTGGGGCCGGTGCTGTTGATGCTGGGGTTGAGCCACACCCCCGCGTCAACCGCGTCGCTGTTGCTGAACCTGGAAAGCGTGCTGACGGCCGTGATCGCCTGGGTGGTGTTCCGCGAGAACGTGGACATCCGCATCTTCTTCGGCATGGTGGTAATCGTCGTCGGCGGAGTGATCCTGTCCTGGGGTCAGACCCCAGCGGCGGGCTTGCCGTGGGGAGCATTCGCGATCGCCGGAGCCTGCGCCTGCTGGGCGATCGACAACAACCTGACCCGGGAAGTCTCCGGGGGCGACCCCGTACAGGTCGCGGCAATCAAGGGCGGCGTCGCCGGTGCGATCAACATCACCATCGCCCTGCTGATCGGACAGCAACTGCCGGATGCGCCGCATGTCATGTCCGCTGGCGCCATCGGCCTGGTCGGCTATGGAATCAGCCTGGTGGCGTTCGTGCTAGCCCTGCGCCATTTGGGCGCAGCGCGCACGGGAGCGTACTTCTCGACCGCGCCCTTCGTCGGCGCGGCCCTGTCGCTAGTGCTACTGGGTGATGCGCCCACTCCTGGATTCTGGATCGCCGGCGCGCTGATGGCCCTGGGCGTGTGGCTGCATGTCAGTGAACGCCACGACCACGCGCATGCGCATGAGGCAATGGCTCACGAACATCTTCATATCCATGATATGCACCATCAGCACGCACACGACTTTCCATGGGATGGGCGCGAACCTCATTCTCACCTGCATCAGCATGAGCCCATGGTGCATTCGCACCCACACTATCCGGACTTGCACCACCGACACGGACATTGACATTGCGCATGGCCAACTCGGCCCCAATGGTCTGGTTTGATGCGCTCCACCTGCCGGAACCGTGCAATACGAGGCTCTCGAGAACCAGGATGCGGCGGTCTACGTGGATGGCACACAGTTTGTCGGCGAATTACGCATGGGCGTGACCGTCCTCGCAGGCCTTCCTTTCGACCTGCAACGTGGCGTCATGCACGTTGAAACGATCCTCCAGCGCCGTCAACAACGACAACCGCACCTCCTCGGGATCGTCTTTCCCTTCTCGTAGGACGATGTGCGCCGTCACCACGGTCTGCCGCGATCCCAGCGACCAGGCGTGCAAGTCGTGGATCTGGGCCACTGCCGGATGCTGGAGCAACAGGCTGCGGACGGAGTCCAACTCAATTCCCTCGGGCACACCCTGCATCAGCACATGGCCCGCCTGACGCAACAGAGTCCACGTGCGTGGCAGAACCCATAGGCCAATCAGCACGGCAATGATCGGATCGGCCACCGTCCAGCCAGTGAAGCGGATGACAAGTGCGCCGATAATTACGCCGATGGAGCCGAGCATGTCGCTCCAGACCTCCAGATACGCGCCCTTGACGTTGAGACTGCTACCGCTGCCGGCCTTGAGGAGCTGCATCGAGATCAGGTTGATCACCAGCCCGATGACCGCAACCACCAGCATGCCCATCGAAGCGACCTCCGGTGGCTGCCGGAACCGCCCGATCGCCTCCCAAAGGATGTAGCCAGCGACCACGAACAACAGGCCACTGTTGATCATCGCGCCGATGGCTTCCATCCGCGCATAACCATACGTGCGCTTGGCATCCGGCGGTCGACGGCTAAGGCGCACGGCGATCAGCGAGATCGCCAACGCGATCACGTCGGTCATCATGTGGGCGGCGTCCGACAACAGCGCCAGGCTGTTGGTAATCAAGCCGCCAGCCACTTCCGCAATCAGGAAGGCTGCGGTGAGCCCGAAGGCCCACCACAGGGGGCGCTCGTGCTGAATCTCGCCCGTACCGTGATCATGTCCTGCGCCCATAAGAGTTCCTTTGCAATCACGTGATGAATTGATGAGTCATTCGGCCTGTGGAACTGTGCCGAAGGCAGCCCGTGCCAGTGCAGGTACGCGTCGCGCGTGCCACACCAGCAAAATGACGGCCAAAGCGAGATACACCCAGGCCAGCGCTGTGAGCACGGCAATCTCGCGCTCTGGCGTTGCCTGATAGAAGAAGGCCAGTGCTAGTTGGATCACGAACAGGCTGACCAGCGCCACGGCGCTCCAGAGGCTCAGCCGCAACGGCAACAGCAGCGCCAACGCAAACAACGACTGCGCCGCCGTCAGGAAAAACTCTTCATGCTGCCGGGCGTCCAGCGGCAGCGTCGACAACGAGTGGGCACCGATGCTCATCGCAATCGGCAGCATGCCTACCAGTAGCGTCCACTGGTTGATCTTGTCGCTGATCACCATGGTCAACCCCGCCCGCGCTCGGCCGTCCAGCACGAACAGGATCGCCACGACAACCTCCGGCGCTTCGCTCGCCAAAGGCGCCAGCCATTGGATCAGCAGGAACTCGTCGATGCCGAGGCTGCGCCCCGCCTGGATCAGCGATTCGGCAAACGGTTCGGCCGACAGCACGATAAGAACCATGGCTGTTGCCGCCATGAGTCCCATCACTGTCCAGCGCAAACCCGGAGACATCGAGGCGATGATGGCACCTGGTCCAGGTTCCTCCTCTTCTTCGTCCTCATCGGCTCTGGGCAACTGCAGGGTCCGTCTCAGGTAGAACCCGTACAACACCAGCAAAGCCACGAAATCGATCAGGCCGATGGAGCCCTTCAGCACGATCACGAAGGCATACAGGCTCGCCAAGGCGAGGAAGCCGATCTCCACCGCATTTTCGGATTGCAACGCAATGCCGCGCTGGCGCGAACGCCACCAATGCAGCCCCACCAGCAACGGCCATGCCAAGCCGATCAGCAGACGGTTGGCGCCCGTCATGTTGGCGGCGGCATAGGCCACGTACCCGGATGTCGGATCGTGGCCGGCACGGTAGGCGTAGTAGAAGTCCACCGCGTATTCGGGCAACACCGTGATCAGCGCCACGATTGCGAGCACAAAGCCGGTGGACACGTATTTCTCCGCGGCCTCCGCACCCCAGGACAACAGGAACCCCGCCGCGAGGATGGCGACGCCAAACAGGGTCATGTCGCCCAGCGCACCAACGCTGCCACCGGTCACGCGCAGGAACAGCGCTGGCACAACTGCCAGCGCCGCCACACCCACCGGAATCACGAACTCGCGTACTGCGTTGTGTGCTCGGGTCATGTGTCTGATCCTCAACCGGGGCTACGCCACGCCACTACACGGCGCCATCGATCGCAAACGCCTGCTCGACCGGGCTGACATAGACCCAGCCGGCGTCGGGCCGACCCGTGTGCCCGACTTGGCGGAAGATCCCCACTGCCCGGGCCACATCGCTGTCTTCGCAGAACAGCTCCATCTGCACTTCGTTGATCACCTGATCGCCGAACTCGACGGAATACTCCTGCTCGCGCGCACTGAGTGCGCGCAGCAGGCCTTTCACGTCGAACAGGCTGAGTCGCTGGAAGCCGGCGGCTCCCAGCGCGTGGATCAAGTCCGAGACGCGGTTGCGGTGCACGAATGCCTTGATCTGTTTCATGACGCAGTCTCCCTGGAGTTGCGCTCGACCGTCTTGAGGTCGGAACGGTTTTCAAGCCATTCGTACAGAACCGGAAGCAGGATCAACGTGAGCAGCGTCGAGCTGATCAGGCCGCCGACGACCACGGTTGCCAACGGACGCTGGGTTTCCGCGCCCACACCGCTTGAGAGCAGCATCGGCACCAGGCCAAGGATCGCCACACTCGCGGTCATCAGCACCGGTCGCAGACGCAGCGCCGTGCCCTGCACCACCGCCTCGCGCACCGACAGCCCCTTCTCGCGCAGCTCGTTGAGGAAGCTCACCAGCACGATGCCGTTGAGCATTGCCACACCGAACACCGCGATGAAGCCGATCGCCGAGGGCACCGACAGGTACTGGCCGGTGACGAACAATGCCAGCAGGCCGCCTATGGTGGCGAACGGCACGTTGGCCAGGATCAGCGCGGCGTACTTGACCGAGTTGAACGCGGTATAGAGCAGCACGAAGATGAAGAAGATCGTGACCGGCACGATCAGCGCCAGCTTGGCCAAGGCGCGCTGCTGGTTCTCGAACGCCCCGCCCCACTCGATCCAGTACCCCGGCGGCAACTTCACCTGTTGCTTGATCGCTGCCTCAGCGTCCTGGACGAAGCCATCGACGTCGCGGCCTCGCACATCCATCTGGATCACGGCATAGCGTTGCAACTGCTCGCGGCGTACGAACGAGTAGCCTTCGGCCACGTTGATGTCGGCGACCTCCGACAGCGGCACTAGGGCGCCGGTCGCGGTGCGCAACGGGATGCGGCGCAAGGACTCGACCGAATCGCGTGTCGCGTCATCCAGCCGCACCGCGATGTCGAAGCGTTTCACGCCATCGAGCAATACGCTCACCGGTTCGCCGCCCAAGCCATTGCGGACGATGGTGAGCACCTCCTCGGCGTTCATGCCATGTCGGGCGAGTTCGTCGCGCTTGACCGCGATGCGTATCTGCGGCTTGCCGATGTTGGCTTCCAGGGCGAGATCAGCCACGCCAGGCACCTTGTCCAGCACGCGCTTGATCCGGCCGCTGAGCTTGTCGAGCTCACCCAAATCTTCGCCGTAGAGCTTGAGCGCCAGCGTGGCGCGCACACCAGAGATCAACTCCTCTACGCGCATCTGAATTGGCTGGGTGTAACCGGGCACCACGTTGGGAACCACCTTTTCCAGCGTCTCCTGCATCGCCGCTTCGAGTTGCTTGATGTCGCGGCCCGACTTCCACTCGTCCTCAGGTTTGAGCGCGGTGTAGATCTCCATGTAGTTGACGTCGGCGGTCTCGCCCTTCTCGGCGCGGCCGATCATCGCCAGCGTGGTCTCGACCTCGGGGAACTGCTTGAACGCCGCCGCGATCGTGTTGCTGGTGCGGATCGATTCGTTGAGCGAGGTCGACGGGATGCCGGTGATCCGCCACATGATCGAGCCTTCCTGCAGCTGCGGCATGAACTCCTTGCCGAGGAACGGGAACAACGCGAGGCTCGCCATCAGCGCCACGACGGCACTGACCACCACCACACGCTTGCGTGCCAGTGCCTTGTCCAGCAGCGGGCGATAACCGCGCTTGATCCGTGCGACCAGCCAGGTGTCACGCTCCGGCTTGGGCTTGAGGATCATCGAGGCCAACACCGGGATCAGGGTCAGGCTCAGGATCAGCGAGCCGGCCATGGCGAAGGCGATATTGAAGGCCATTGGCTTGAACATCTTGCCTTCGAGACCTTCCAGCGAGAACAGCGGCAGGAACACCACAATGATGATGCCGATCGCGAAGGTGATCGGATTGGCGACTTCCTTGGCGGCAGCCAGCACCGCGGAGGTCTTGTCGACCTTCTCGCCGTGCTCCAATCGCTCGGCCATGATCCGGAACGCGTTCTCGACCATCACCACCGCGCCGTCCACCATCATGCCGATGCCGATCGCCAGGCCCGCGAGCGACATCAGATTGGCGGACAAGCCGACTTGCCCCATGCCGATGAAGGCAATCAGCATAGCCAGCGGCAGGGTGACGATCACCACCAGCGCCGAGCGGACCTCCCCAAGGAACAGGAACAGGATCACCGCGACCAGCAGCGAGCCTTCCACCAATGCACGTACGGCTGTCTCCACCGCCTTGTTGACGAGATCGGTGCGTTCGTAGATGGGCTTGAGCACCATGGTCTTGGGCAACGCATCGCGCACCACATCGAGCTTGCCCTTGACCGCCTCGACCACGTCCTTGGCGTTCTCGCCGATCCGGGCCAGTGCCTGCCCCATCACGACTTCCTGGCCGTCGCGCGTCACCGCACCGAAACGCGGCGCGGGGGCTTCGATCACGGTCGCCACGTCGCGCAGGTACACCGGCACGCCGTCCTCGGCCTTGAGCACGATCGCACCAATGTCTTCGGTCGATTTCAGTAGGCCCAGGCCGCGCACCAGGAACTGTTCGCGGCCCACGTCCATCACGTTGCCACCGACTTGACCGTTGTTGGCGGGCAACGCGTTGATGACATCGCCAAAGCCCAACCCGCGGGCGTAGAGGCGTTGCGGATCGATCTGGACCTGATACTGGCGTTCGCCGCCGCCCCAGGAGCTGACATCGTCCACGCCAGGGGCGGTGCGCAGGATCAGACGCACGGTCCACTCCTGCCAGGTGCGCAAGTCCATGTCGCTGACCTGATCCTTGGTGACACCAGGGGCACGTTCGACCGTGTACCAGTACACCTGCCCAAGGCCCGACGTGTTCGGGCCCATGCCCGGCTTGCCATAGCCTTCTGGCAGGCGGTCGCCGATTTCCTGCAGGCGTTCGTTGACCAGCTGGCGGGCGAAGTAGATGTCCATGTCGTCTTTGAAATAGACCGACACGTACGACAACCCGAACAGGCTGACCGAGCGGATTTCCTGCACCTTCGGCAAGCCGGCCAGCGCCGATTCCACCGGCGTGGTGAGCAACTGCTCGACGTCCTCGGCAGCCAGACCCGGGGACTCGGTGTAGATGTTGACCTGGACCGGCGTCACGTCGGGAAACGCATCGATCGGCACGTCGCGTACCGCGCTGATGCCAAGGAACGCAACCACCGCGAACACGATCAGGACCAGGAACTTGTAACGCAGGGAGAGTTCGACCAGGCGATTCAGCATGGCGCACCTCCCGCAAAGGCGGGCTTGGCGTCAGGGGTCATCACTCTTCCCCCAACTGCGACTTGAGCATCTGCGCCTTGACGGCAAAAGCGCCTTCGACCACAACGGCGTCGCCGGGCTTGAGGCCTTCGCGGATGACGGTTCGATCACCGATCGCCTCACCGGTTCGAACAGGCGTCGGTTCCAGCGCACCTGCCGCGTTGCGGCGGAACACGACCGTGTCGCCTTCCAACTGCACCACCGCGTCGGTCGGTACCGACACGACCGTCGCAGCAGGGCTCTTTCCATTGGTGGCGTCGCTGGCTTCAAAGAATACATCGACGTAATCGCCGCTATGCAGTTGGTCGCCTTTGTTGGGCACCTCGATACGCACCACCGCATTGCGGGTCGCGTCCGACGTGCGATGCGCGGGGTGCTGGACGGTGCCCGTCAGGCGTTCGCCGTTGAATACGACGGTTGCTTCCGTGCCAGGCGTGATGCGCGGGACGATCCCGGACGGCAGCTTCGCGTCAACCCAGACCACCGATTCATCGACCAGGCGGAACAGCGTCTTGCCCGGCTCGATCTTTTCGCCGATGACGACCGCATCCTCGGTGATGCGTCCTGCATGCGGCGCGGTCAAGGTGAATTGGCCGTTGCTGCGCCCAGCCGCCGTGCCCGGCAAGCCGTACGCCTGCGCGGTGGCACGGGCGCGATCGAGCGCGACCTGCGCCTCGTTGATGCGGCGCCCGGACACAGCTTCACGGCCAAGCGCGGACACGCGACGCCATTCCTGTTCGGCGATGCGCAACTCTGCCTGGGCATTGGCGACCTCGACGCTGGACAGCGTCACCAGCGGTGTACCAGTACGCACTTCGTCGCCGAGCTTGGCATGGCGACGCACGACCAGGGCTTCGACGCTGGGTGTGATCAGCGCCGTGCCGTAAGCGTTGTCGAGCACTTCACCGGGCGCACGCAGTTGCTCGCTCATCGAGGCGGGTTGCAACGCCTGCACGACGATGCCGGCCGCTTTCATCGCCGCAGCATCGAGCTTGACGGGCGCGATGCCGGCTTCACTTTCGGCAGGCGCTTCAGCGCCCTCGGCTTCGGTCGTGGCGGACTCGGTCGATGGGGACTTGGAACACGCGGCCATGGCAAGCAGCAACGCCGCGGCCAGCAGCGGGGACATCAGGCGGAACGGGGTCATCGAAATTTCTCTCATGGGGTGCCCTCCAGGCCGGCCCAGCGCTCGAGCTGTCCGGTGGCGGCGAGGTAGTCGGCGTAGCTGCGCCACAGGCGCGCTTCGAGTTCGGCGCCGGCGAGCTGCGTGTCGAGGGTCTGCTTGAGTTGCAGCAGGTAGTCGGCGGTAGACAGCTCGCCTTCGCGCCAGAGCTTTTCCAGCAGATTGGCGCGACGCTCCACATCCGTGCCGCGGCTCGCCTGCCAGCGCGCCCAGGCCGATTGCGCGGCGGCGTAGCTGTCGATGGCGCGGCGGCGATCGGCATCGAGTTCAACGCGCACGCGTTCGGCTTCCGCGACCGCGACATCCGCATCGGCCTGGGCCGCCACCACCTCGGCGCGATACGAATTGCGCACGTAAAGCGGGATGCTGAGCGACACGCCGATCACGTTGTCCTGGACATTGCCATAATCGATCCGCCCTCCACGCACGCCCACGGTGGGATCGGCGATGCGATTACGACGGGCGACGGTGACTTCGCGTTCGGCGGCGAGCGCAGCAGCTTGTGCGGCTTGCCAATCGGGCAACTGTTCGATGCCGGTTTGGGGCGCCGTCGGCGGTGGCAATGCATTGCTGGGCAGCGCCAGGCTCGCCAGGAGTTCCGGTGAGCCGCCGACCGCGCGGAAACGCGCCTCGGCCTCCGCCTGTTCGGCGACGAGTTGCGACTGCTCCGCCTGCGCCTCATCACGGGCCAGCAGCGCCAAATCGCGCTCCAACCCGGAAATGTCGGCGGCCGCAAACTGCTTTTGCGCCAAATCGCCGAAGCGCGTCACCAACGCCAATCGGCGTTCACCGGTACGCACGCGTTGCTGCATCGTCTGCAGCTCCGCCCAACTGGCGAACCACTGTTTGGCGAAATCGCGGCGCCGCAGCTTCGCTTCAGCGGTGGCTTGATCGACCCGCGCGGAGGCCGCTTCGCGACGCACACGGCGTTTCCCGCTCAGATCGAGCGTGAGGTTGAGGCCCGCAGTTGTGGTGCGATCCGGGCCTTCATCATCGCCAGCCAACTCCACTTCGGGGTTGTAGAGCGGCTGTCCGGCTGCATCGAACCGGGCGCGCGCCGCGGCCAGTTGCGCTTCGATGGCACGATAACTGGGATGGTGTTGCCAGGCGGCCTGCAGCGCGTTGCGAAGTGCGGCGGGGGCCTGTGTCTCGGGAGCTTGGGCGGCCACGGCCAGGCCCGACAGCAAGCTTGCTGCCAGGGCCAGGGCGGCCAGCCGCGCGACGCGACGTCGTCGCGGCGAACGAACAAGGTGCATTGGAGGATCCTCTGAGTCGACAGTGTCCTCGGGCGCTCCGCGCCCAAGGGGCATAACACCTGACTCAGACGATCGGTGGCCTCAGCTCCAATGGCTGCGACGCGCTGGGCGGCAACCCGGACGTACGCATAGGCAGTGCCTGCGGCACGAGCACAAGCGCGACCTGCGTATCCGGCACCATGGCGGCCGCGTGATGGCAACCGCAGTGGCTGCAAGCGGCATGCCCGAGCTTGAGCTTCGTGGAATCGTCATTACCGCCATCCAGCGGCGACGCCTTCACCGCCACGGCATGGCTGCCATCCGTGCCGAAGCCCATGTCCGCGAAATCATGCTTGACGCAGGCGGCGGCGGCACCCAGCTTCAGCGCGAACACCAGCAGCACAAGCACGGCCAGCCGCGCAGAAGCGCGCAGGCGGGCGAGCAAGGTACGGGAGGCGGCCGAAGTCACCCGCGCACAATACACACCCGGCTGGACGTTATGAAATTTCATCCGCGACGGTTGGCGGCAGCGTCGGGTGCGGGGGAACGTCGCACGCCACACGATGACGGCTGGGTGACAACCACAGACTCCGGACGATGCCAGTCCTGCCACGCCCCAGTGAGGACATGGGCCGCCGTGCGCAGGAACAGCACGGCGACCAGCAGGCCAATCAGCAAGTCCGGCCATGGACTATCGAACCACTTCACCAGCCCTGCTGCTGCAATCACGCCGACGTTATTGACCAGGTCATTGCGCGAGCATAGCCAGACCGAGCGCATGTTCATGTCGTCGCTGCGAAAGCGCGTCAGCAACCCGAAGCAGATCAAATTGCCCACAAGCGCGATGCTCGCGGCGATCGCCATGATCGGCGCGACGGGCTCGGCCCCCAACCATGCGCGACGCCCAACCTCGACCAGCACTGCGAGGCCGAATAGTGCCTGGATGCCGCCTTTGAGAAACACGGCCTTGGTTCGTTGCCGCAGCGTTCCGCCGATCACCCACAAGCTCAGGATATAGACCAACGCATCGCCCAGGCTGTCGAGCGAATCGGCCTGCAACGCACTGGAGTCGGCCCACCAACCGGCGCTGAACTCACCAACGAACAACAACACATTGATCGCCAGCACGACCCACAACACCCGGCGACGGGCGTGGTCGGTGTTCTTGCTCAGCGTGGCGGCGGTGTCGTGGCAACCACAATCGCTCATCGAGAGATCCTCAATTGGCCGCGCGCGCCAGGGCACGCGAAGAACGGGCATTGAAATAGAAGCCGCCGACCGCGATCACGGCAACCACGATCTGGGCCGTCAACGACTGCCAGGACGGATAGACGCCGAGCCAATCGATCCGCGGCACGGCGACCAGCGCTTGCCCGATCCAGCCGGCTTCCTGCAATGCGGCGATGCCCTTGCCCACCAGCACAACTGCAAGCACGGCAATCAGGATCGAACTGATGGAGAAGAACTGGCTGATCGGCAAGCGCTTGCTCATCCGCAGCATCCAGTACGCGATTGCGGCCAGCGCAGCGCTACCAGCCACCAGTCCGGCGACGATCGCGCCGCCGTTGTGCTCGCTCCACATGGCGATGAAGAACAGGATCGTCTCGAATACCTCGCGGTAGACCGCGATGAAGGCCAGCGAAAACAGGAAGATCGCCGAGCGCCGCGTCAGCGCGGCCGACATCTTGGCGTGGAGGTACTGCTGCCAGCGGCCCGCCAGGCTCTTCTGATGCATCCAGATACCAACGCTGAGCAGCACGATCGCCGCGAACAGCGCGGACAGGCCTTCCGTGACCTCGCGGTTGGCGCCACTGACGCCGACCAGATAGGTGGCGATCGCCCAGGTCACCACGCCGGCCAGCAAAGCGCCGATCCAACCGGCGTGCACGTAAGGCAGCACCTCGCGTCGTTCCGCCTTGCGCAGGAAGGCGATCATGCCGATCACGATCAGCAAGGCCTCCAGGCCCTCGCGCAGCAGGATGGTGAAGCTGCCGAGGAAGGCAGTCGTGCTGTCGGTGTGACTATCCTGCAGCACGCTGGCGGCGCGATCGAACAACGTGCTGATCCGGTCGGCCTGTTCCGTCACTTCGGTCGTTGGCGTATTCCGTCCGAGTTGTGCGCGGTACTCGCTCATGGCGGTTTCGATTTCGCGCATCAGGGCGCTATCACGGGCCGCCAGCGTCGGTTCGACCGGCTCGACGCCATCCAGGTACGCCGAGAGGGCCAGGGCCTTGGCCTGCGTGGCGTCGCCCGCGGCAAAGGCCTGCACGCTGCCCGCGAGGCGCTGGCGCGCCAGTGCGAACGGGTCATTCTTCGCTTCCGCGGTGGGGGTTGTGACCGCCCGCGGCTGCGAACGCAGGTACGCGATGATCGCCTGGGCTTGCTGCGCCTCGCCGAGCGAGGCGGCGAGATCGGCTTCGCTGGTCTGGGTCAGAGATTCGAGGGTCGGAATCCGACGACGTACCGCCTCGGTTTCGCGCCACAGGGCCTCGCCTTTCGCTCGCGCCTCTTCGGGGTACGCCAAGCCACCGACATAGAACGCCAGGGCCCAGCGGTCGGCTTCCGACATCTGCGAGAAGCCCGTCATGGCCGTGCCCTGGATGCCCTGCGAAATCGCCTGATACAGCGCCAGTGGGCTGCGCCGCGCCGCGCGGTCGACATCGGTGAAGTTGATCGGGGGCGGATTCAGGCTGGCCGCCGCCGGAC
>APMI01019990.1_pt1 | contig 23377 bp, 27 predicted proteins | sample 667938 | NCBI WGS metagenome assembly APMI01 (sample SAMN01084076, study PRJNA167559) | wastewater metagenome | biome: Wastewater | place: Denmark: Ejby Moelle, Odense | collected 2011-11-28
CACAGTCCCGCCCCGCCCGCTCGCCTAGGATAGGCGGGAAGATATCTCCTCCGAGGTTCAGGCCTCGGAGCCGACGCCGCGGGCGAGCAGCGCGACAAGGCCGGCGCGTATATGGTCTATATGCGAATGCATAAGGCGCATGCCGTCCTCAAACGCGCTCTCCTCGCACAAACGCAAGAGTTCCGCATGTTCGGCAACCGCCCGCTCGCGGTCGCCGCGAATGGTCGAAAGTTGAATCCGGGTATGCCGGTCGCATTCGACAAGCAGATTCTGCACCGTGAGGACGACGCGCGGGCTGCGCGCATGCCGGTAAAGCGTCAGATGGAACTCGGTGTTCAACTCGTTCCAGGCATCGATATCGAGCGTGTCGATCGACCTGGCGTAGCGCCGCTGGATCTGGTGCAGCGCCTTGAAGTCCTCCTTCGTCAACAGCGGTGCCGATCGGCTGAAGAGGAACGGCTCGAGGAGCAGCCGCATGTTGAACAGTTCCTCGATCTCGTCGGCCGTGAGCTGGACAACGATTGCGCCGCGATGCGGCAGAATCTTGAGCAGCCCTTCGCTTTCGAGCTGGACCAGCGCTTCGCGGATCGGGATACGGCTCATGCCGAGATCGCCGGCCAAACCGTCCTGGCGCAGTTGGAAGCCCGGGGGGTAATCGCCCGACAGGATGCGGTTGCGGATCTCTTCAGCGGCCGCCGACGCCATCGTCTTGTGCTTGAGGCTTTTCCCGACTGCCGTCATGTTCTGTTCCTGTTGGATGCGGTTACAGCCTATAGCGGGTTGGCGATTTTATACAATGTTTTCCGCGCCACCGATCTGTGTCGCTATCCCGGTTCGCACGCTTTTGCGCGTGAACTTCAGGGCGTGCAGAAGGGGTTGATAGTCGCCTATTTATATTTTATACAATATACATTCTGAACTGGAGCTTTCCTATGCAAATAGTCGGTATCGATGTCTTCAAATATGAAGTCGGTTACGCGCACGGCACCTACGTCATGTCCGGCAATCGCATCGCCAACAACGAAGACGGTACGGTCGTTCGCATCCGGACAGATGAAGGCCTTGCCGGCTGGGGTGAGATCACGACGCTTGGCAAAGTCTACCTACCCACCTTCCCGGACGGCATCCGTATCGCCCTGAAGGATCTCGGTGAGGCGCTGCTCGGTACTGATCCGACGAATATCGGGAAGGTCGCACGCATCATGAACGGCACGCTGATGGGCCAGGAATTTGCCAAGAGCCCGATCGACATCGCCTGCTGGGACATTCTTGGAAAATCATTGAACCGGCCGATCTCGGCACTGATCGGCGGCGTTCTGAACGAACGCTTCCCGATCTACGAGGCGGTTCCGCTGGATCGTCCCGAGGCGATGGCGGAATTTATCCAGGAACGGCGGCGCGCCGGGATCAATCGCTTCCAGCTGAAGGTCGGCAACAACCCATTCGACGACATCGCCCGCACGCGGGCGAGTGTCGAAGCAGGCGATTCCCAAACCGTCATCGTCGCCGATTCCAACGGCGGCTGGTCGCTCGCCGCGGCCAAGCTGGCGCTCCAGGGGCTGGCCGGTCTTCCCGTCTATGTCGAGCAACCCTGCCGCAGCACGGCGGATTGCATTCTCGCCCATCGCGGATCGTCGGTCCCGCTGGTGCTCGACGAGTCCATCGTCAACCACGACGAGGTCTACCGCGCGAAATACGAGGCCAACGCGGTTTCCGTCAATCTGAAATTCGGAAAACTCGGCGGCCTCACCAATGTCGTCAAGGCCCGCGACCTATTGCAGGAACTGAACATGGCGGTGTCCGTCGAGGATATGTGGGGCGGCGACATCATCACGGCCGCAACCTCGCATGTCGCTGCAACGACGCGTCCGGAATCCCTCCTGATGACCCCATTCTTCAACAACTGGACGGACGGACACCTGGCGAACCACACGCCTCGCTCCTCGGCCGGCTTCGGCTCCGCACCGACGGCACCGGGCCTCGGCATCGAGGTACGGCGAGCCCCTCTTCACGGTGGGAAAAAAGTAGGGTTTTTCGGGCTCGCCCGTCATCCGCGGGGGGCCGCGCCCCTTTCAGGGCGCCCTCCTTCCGTTCGGCGGCTACAGGGATCGGCGCTCTCGATGATGGTCGAACTGATCGCCGGACCGATGATCGGCGAAATGACCAGCAGGAAGGTCGCCGATCTCGACATTACCGATGGCGGCCCACCTCCCGGTGGCCGGCTCTACATGGTGTTCGACCCCGGCGCCTTGTCGTCCACCTACACTTGGAAGGCTGCCGCGGAAGATTTCTTCGCCGATGCCCGCCGAGCCGGGCCTGCGGCTGCCCTCCGACCGGCGCTACCAGACGCGGGAACGGACAAAGGCAAGCGGCGTCATCGTTTCAGCCGCGTTGATCGAACATATCGAAACGCTTAACGCGGCAACGGGCGGTTCCTAGCCATACGTCGGCGGTGATGAATTCCCATCAATAAACCGCCTGCGCACCCGTGATTTCCACCAGTGAACCGCACATGAAGGCGGCTTCGTCGGAGGCGAGAAAGGCTACCAAGGCTGCGACTTCTTCGGGTTTGCCGATGCGACCGAAGGGCACGAGTTTATCGAGATCAGCGATGGTGCGCCCCGAGCGCTTCACCCCCGCTTCCAGCATCGGCGTGTGAATCTCGCCCGGGCAGACGGCATTGACGCGGATCTTGTCCGGAGCGTAGTCGCGGGCAAGGTTCTGCGTGAAGCTTGCCACGGCAGCTTTCGTGACATTGTAGGCGATGTGGTTCGGCGCCGGATGCAGACCCCATTGCGAGGCGGTATTGACGATGGCGCCACCGCCGCCCGCGATCATGTGCGGCAGCGCCGCCTGGCAAAGATGGAACATCGCATCGACATTGACAGCGAAGCTCAACCGCCAGTCATCCGGCGTCAGCGAAAGCAGGTTGCCGCGCCGGTTGATCCCAGCATTGTTGCAGAGCACGTCAATGCTTCCCTCCGTGGCGACGACATCGTCGATGATCGCCCGGCAGCCTTCGGCAGTGGATATATCACTGGCGAAGGCACGCGCCCTGCCGCCCGCTGCCGTTATTTGCGCGGCCGTCGCCTCGGCCCCTCCGCCGTTCATGTCCGTGACGACAACACGCGCGCCTTCGGCTGCAAAGCGGGCGCTGGTCGCTCCTCCAATGCCACCGGCAGCCCCGGTGACAATGACAACTTTATCCTTGAATCGCATGGGATTACCTCATGTAGCTGCCGCCGTTCACATCCAGCACTGCGCCGTTCAGCGACGCCTGCGAGGGACGGAAGGCAAAGGCGGTGATCTCGCCGATTTCCTGCGGGTCGGCCATCCGGGCGATGGGGATGCCGGCCAGAGCCGCCGCCTCGCCATGCTCGGCAATATAGGCTTCGGCCATTTCAGTGCGCACCCAGCCGGGCGCAAGCGCGACGGCGGTCACACCTTCGTGCCCATGGCTTTGCGCGATGGATTTGGTGAGGTTGATAAGGGCGGCTTTCGAGGCGCCATAGGCCATGGCACTGGAGGTGTAACCGCGCTGACCGGCGCGGCTTGCCATGTTGACGATCCGCCCTCCGCCATGGGCACGAAAATGCTGGATGGCAAGCTTCGACAGGTCGACGGCCGACAGGAAGTTGACCCGCATCTCCCGCGCCCAGATCTGCTGCCATTCCTCCATCGGCGCATCGACCGCGACCTCCGAGCGGATGCCGGCATTGTTGACGAGACCCGTCAGCCGGCCGGCGGCAGCAAGCGCACCGTCCCACAGGTTTTGCGGCCCGGCCGGGTCAGAGAGATCGGACGGTACGCACCAGCCCCGCCCATCGAGCGCTTTCACAAGTGCCTCGGCGGCGTCACGATTGCGACCGTAATGGACGATGACATTGGCGCCGTCCGCCACGAGCGCCCGGCAGATCGCCTGCCCTATGGCGCCCGTCGCTCCGGTCACGAGGATCGATTGCCCCGAAAGCATCATAGTTCACCCACCTGCGGACCCCAGGTGTCCGACATGGCAAAACCCTGCGTAAAAGGATCCTGCGGATCGAGCCGCAATTGCTGTCGCCCGAAGACATAGCCCCGGCCGGTGATGCGGGGCAGCACCGCCGGATGGCCACCGACCATCGTCTCACCAAGAATTTCCGCCGTGAATTCTCCGTCGATGATGCTGCGGGAAACGCGGATGTCGCCGGTCTTCGCCTGTCCGCGCGCATGGAGGATGGCAAGATTGGCCGAGGAGCCCGTACCGCAGGGCGAGCGGTCCACCCGGCCCGGCTTCAGCGTGGTACAGGTGACGACCGAGCCGTCCGGCTGATAGTCCCGGAACATCACATAGGCGATCTCGTCGAGACCGGGGATTTCCGGGTGCTCCACTGAGGCCTGTCCGGCCAGCAGCGCCTTGATTTCTGTGCCCGCCTCGGCCAGCGCGCGGGAGTGCTCCGGCACGATACGCAGCCCCACCCGAGCGACGTCGATCTGCGCATAGAAGACGCCGCCGAAGGCGAGATCGGCGGTGACCCTGCCCCATCTCGGCGTATCGATCGACACGTCGAGCGCATGAACGAAGGCCGGCACATTGTCGAGGCTGACCGAAAGGCACCGGCCATTCTGGCATTGCGCGCGGGCGACGATCAGTCCGGCCGCCGTATCCAGCCGTACCACCGTTTCCGGCTCCGTCATCGCAACCCGGCCGGTTTCCAGCAGCGCCGTTACCACGCAGATGCAATTGGAGCCCGACATCGGATGAGCACGGTCCGGCTGCAATACGATGAAGGCCGCGTCGGCATCCGGCCGGGTGGATGGCAGGAGCAGATTCGTCGTGTGGACGACCTGCGCCCGCGGCTCGCGCGTCAGGAAGAGACGTAAAGACGGGTCCACGTCGTTGAGGTGGTTCATCTTGTCGAGGATGGTCGCGCCCGGGATTTCGGGCGCGCCGTCAATAAGGACATTGCCGCTTTCGCCCTGGCAATGGACGAGCAGGATATCGAGCGCCTTGTCGAAGGTCATTTCAGATACCATGCCCATGGCTCGTCGCTGACGAGGCGGGTGATCTGCTTGGTCTCCAGATAGTTGTCGAGGCCCCAGCGGCCGAGTTCCCGGCCGATGCCGGACTGCTTGTAGCCGCCCCACGGCGCTTCGGTGAAGGTCGGTTGCGAGCAGTTGATCCAGACGATGCCGGCGCGGAAGGCGGCGGCGACGCGTTCGCAGCGTTCGTCGTCCGCCGACATGACGGCGGCGGCGAGACCGAAGCGGCTGTCGTTGGCGAGACGGATCGCTTCTTCCTCCGTTTCGAAGGGGCGGATGCAGACGACCGGGCCAAAAATCTCTTCCACCCAGGCGTCACTGTCTAGCGCCATGTCGGTGAGGATCGTCGGAGCTACCCAGAAACCCTTGTCGAAGCCATCGTACCGACCGCCGCAGGCAACGGTAGCACCCTGCTCCACCGCGCGGTCGATATGACGAAGCACGTCCTCGTACTGGCCCTTGTTGACCAGTGGACCGAGCAGCGTCCCGGCATCAAGACCGTTGCCGATCGTGATCTTCTTCGCTTCCTCTACGAGCCGTTCAAGCAGCTTCGGATAGAGCGGAGCCTCGACCAGAACCCGCGAGGTGGCCGAGCAGACCTGGCCCTGGTTCCAGAAGATGCCGAACATGATCCATTCGACCGCCTTTTCGATATCGCTGTCGGCGAAGACGACGAAGGGCGACTTGCCGCCGAGTTCCAGACTGATGCGCTTGATGTCCCTTGCGCCCGTGGCCATGATGCGCGAACCGACCGGGCCGGAGCCGGTGAAGGCGACCTTGTCGACCTGCGGATGTTCGACCAGTGCCTGACCGACAACCGAACCCTTGCCGGAGAGGATATTCAGCACGCCCCTCGGAAGGCCTGCAGCCTCAGCGATCACGCCGAGTTCCAATGCGGTCAGCGAGGTGGTTTCCGCCGGCTTGAGGATCATCGTGCAACCGGCTGCAAGCGCCGGCGCGACCTTCCACGAGGCCATGAGCAGCGGGTAGTTCCAGGGCACGATGGCGACGGCCACGCCGAGCGGCTCACGCACGGCCTTCGAGACGAAGCGCGCATCCGCCAGTTTCACCTCCTCCACCTCGCCGTCCAGCTCCTCGGCAAGGTCCGCATAGAAATCGAAGCAGCCGGCTGCATCCGAAAGGTCCCATTCGGATTCGGGCAGCGGCTTGCCATTGTCGCGGGTTTCCATGCGCGCGAGGTCCGGCAGTCGGTCGCGGATACCCTCAGCCATGGCGCGGAGATATTTTGCCCGCTCCTTACCGGAAAGGCGCGGCCATGGGCCGTTGTCGAAGGCCTCGCGGGCGGCCCTCACGGCCAGTTCCGCCTCCGCGACACCGGCGGCGGCGATGTGGTGGAAGACCTCCTCGGTTGCCGGATCGATCACGGGAAGCATGGTTCCGTCGGATGGAGCGACCCACTGGCCATCGATGAAGAGCTTGTTCTGCATGGTATCCTCGCTGTGCTTCAGAAGCGGTCTATACGATAGGGGCGCATGTCGATGGGCGGCACCGCGCCGGTCATCAAGTCACCCATCAGGCGTGCGGTCGTCGCGGCATAGGTGACACCGAGATGGCCGTGGCCGGTGGCGTAGAAGACGCCCGGAACCTTCGCCGAAGCCGACATGACCGGCACGGTATCGGGGAAGGCCGGGCGATGGCCCATCCATTCGGAAAAGTCGTCGCAGCGCAAGTTCGGCAGAGCCGTCTGCGCGCGCCGCACGGTGATCTTCGCGCGGCGATAATCGGGGGCAGCATCGAGGCCCGCCATCTCGACCGTGCCGCCGACCCGGATGCCGCCCGCCGTCGGGGTGACCATGAACGCCCGCGCCGGCCAGATGATCGAATGGCGCATGGCGATGCCGGGCGCCATGATCTGCGTATGATCTCCGCGCTCGGTTTCGAGCGGCATCGGCTCGCCCAGCATTTTCGAAAGCAGCCCGCAGCATTTTCGAAAGCAGCCCGCTATAAGCACCGGCTGCGATCACCACCTCATCGGCCGCGATGGAACCGCCATCCGACAAGCGGACTGCGGCAATACGGCCGGACCGGTCAAAGCCTTCCACCGATCCGCGCCGGATTTCACCGCCGAGCGACGTGAAGCGTTGTGCAAGGCCATTCACCAGCCGAAACGGATCGCGAAGGCTCCGATTCTGCGGAAAAAGGACGGCAATACCGATCTTTTCAGACAATTCCGGCTCCAGCTCGCGCGCCTCATCGCCCGTCAACCGCCGGTGAGGAATACCGAAGCGTTCCAGAATTTCGATATGCTCGCGGTCGGCGCGGAATTCGGCCTCATTGCTGTAGAGCGAAAGGCAGCCCTCTTCCGTCAGTTCGCCTTCCAGCCCGGTCTCGCGGAGCAGGGGCAGAAGATCATCATAGACGCGCATGCAGAGCGCTGCGCCCTCGGCCTCCAGCCGTCGCAGCTTGCCGGGGCGCGAGGCGGCGACGAAGCGGGCGAACCAAGGGATGAGCTTCGGCATGTAGCCGGGCCGCACGCGTACAGGCCCCTCGGGATCGAGCATCCAGCCCGGAATCTGCCGCCAGACCGAGGGGCGCGAGGCGGGCATGAATTCGGTCACGGCAATCGAGGCCATGTTGCCGAAGGATGCGCCGCGCCCGACCTCTCCCTTGTCGACAAGCACGACATTGCGCCCACGCTTTTGCAGTTCGTAGGCGATTGCCGTGCCGATGATGCCCGCTCCGATCACGACAGTGGTCATTCCGCTCTCTCCCGTTGGACGTCATCAAGGTTGACCGGGTGGCTCCGCCGCCCGGCCAATCGGCTCACCAGTTGAGGATCGGCTGCATGGCGGCACGGAACTCCGCCTTCTCCTCTTCAGTCAGGGGACCGAGCGGCGCGCGGCATTCGCCGACCGGCAGGCCCTGCAATTCGCAGCCATACTTGATCTTCTGCACGAACTTTCCGGATTCGAGGATGTTCATCGCCCGGTAGAGCGTCTTCATCATCTCGCGAGCCTTGCCTAGATCGCCGGACCTGTAGGTACGGTCGAGATCGCAGCAGGCCTTCGCCATGCAGTTCGCCGGGCCGCAGATCCAGCTTTCCGCTCCCCAGAACATGAAGTCGAGAGCGATATCGTCCGAGCCCGACACGAGCTGGATCCGGCCCTCATAACGGCTGGCGATGTCGATGGCGCGCTGAAGCACGCCCGAGCTTTCCTTGATGCCGATGACGCGCGGATGGCCGGCAAAGTGATCCATCAGCTCGAAGCTGATGTCCGACCCGTCCTTGGCGGGATAGCTGTAAAGCACGAGATTGACGTCGACCGCATCAAGCACGGTTTCGTAGTGCTTGATGAGTTCGGCCTGGGTCGGGCGGGTATAGAAGGGCGGCGCGAGCAGCACCGTGTCGTAGCCGATGTCCTTTGCCATGGCGGTCTGTTCGATGACCTCGCGCGTGGCCGGGGCATTGGTGCCTGCGATCAGCGTTTCACCCGGCTTGGCGAAATCCTTGACGAATTTGAGAACATCACGGCGTTCCTCTGTCGACTGGCTGAAATATTCGCCGGTGGAGCCGTTGGGCACCCATCCGGTCACTCCAGCCTCGCGAAGGTGGCCGAGCAGCTTTTCGAAGGCTTTGAAGTCGACCTCGCCTTTGGCATCGAAAGGGGTGACGAGGGCGGGCATGACGCCTGACAGTTTCATGGGATTCTCCATTTTAGGGTTCGAAAGCTAGCTTCAGACGGCAAGCCGCTTGAGGATGCGTTGCTCGATGATCGTAACGGCGCGCGTCAGTGGAAAGGCGATGACAAAGTAGATGAGGGCGACGACGGTCAGCACCTCGATGGGGCGGGCCGTATTGTTGGAAATGTTCTGGCCGACGAACATGAGGTCCGCCATGCCGACCGCAGAGACCAGCGCGCTCTCCTTGAAGAGGCTGACGCAGTTGGACAGAAGCGTGGGCGCGGCGCGCAGCACGGCTTGCGGAAGAACGACATTCCTCGTGCGCGTCCAGGAAGAAAGCCCCAAAGCCACGCAGGCATCCATTTGCTCGCGGCCGACCGATTTCAGCGACGCCCGGAAGGTCTCGCTGCTGATAGCCGCCATATAGAGCGTCAGCGCGATCACGCCCGAGGCCATGTTGGAAAGCTCGACGCCGAGCACCAGCGGCAGGCAGAAGAAGATCCAGAACAGCTGCACGAGCACGGGCGTGCCGCGGAAGAACTCCACATAGACGCTCGCCAGGCTCTGGAGCACCCTGCTTTTCGAGGTGCGGGCAAGCGCCAGCAGGAAACCGAGGACGCAGCCCAACACAATGCAGATCAGGGTCAGCTTCAGCGTCATCCAGAGACCGAGGAGAAGCGCGTCCTGATATTTGAGCACGATGGCGAAGTTCAGAGTCATCATTCCGCTCCTCAGCTTGCCAGCGCTTCGCGGCGGCGTTCGAGATAGCCGACGATCTGGGAGACCGGAAACGACACGGCAAAATAGACGAGTGCGACGACGGTGAAGGTCTCGATGGGGCGATAGGTCTGCGTGGCGAGTGTCTTGCCTTGGTACATGAGATCCTGCACGGCGACGATGGCGACCAGCGCGCTCTGCTGGAACGTGCCGATCCCGTTGGTCAGGAGGACGGGCATGGAGTTGCGTACAGCCGTCGGCAGCACGATGTGAAGGATGCGCTGCAGAGGCGTCAGGCCCAGCGCCACGCCGGCATCGAGCTGTTCGCGCGGCACCGCCTGGATCGAGGCGCGATACGCCTCCGCGTTGAAGGCCGCGAGATTGAGACCAAGTGCGAGGATCCCCATCGTGACCGAGCCGAGGAACACGTTGAACAGCATGGGCACGCAATAGAAGAACCAGACGATCTGGATGATCGCCGGTGTGCAGCGGAAGAATTCGATGAAGAGCATGACGGGCAGGCGCACCACCGCCCAGCGGCTCATGACCAGCAGCGCCAGTGCGAAACCGAGCGTCAGGCCGATGACATTGGCCGCGATGGTAAGCTGGATCGTGACGAGGAGGCCGTCCCACAGAGGTCCCAGATTACGGAAGACGGATGCGAAGTCGAAACTGTAGTTCATGGCCCGCCCCTCAATGCCTGATGTGGAACACCCGCTCGATGAACTCGCGCGTACGTTCCTCCTTCGGAGTGCCGAGCACCTGTTCAGGCGGACCGTCCTCAACGACGACGCCACCGGCGCAGAAAATCACGCGGGAAGCGATGTTTCTGGCGAACCACATGTCATGGGTCACGATGACCATCGGCATCTGCTGCTGGGCGAGCTGCATGATCACCTGCTCGACTTCGGCTACCAGTTCCGGATCGAGCGCAGAGGTCACCTCGTCGAAAAGCATGAGCTTGGGATCGAGCATCAGAGCGCGGGCAATGGCAACGCGCTGCTTCTGCCCGCCGGAAAGCTGGGCCGGGTAGGAATTTGCCTTCTGCGCAAGACCGAAACGCGTAAGCAGCGCCATGGCCCTTGCCTCCGCTTCCGCCCTCTTCTCGCCTCTAACCTTCATCGGCGCGAGGATCAGGTTGCCGATTACGGTCAGATGAGGAAACAGCGTGTAGTGCTGGAAGACCATGCCGATCGAGCGCCTGACCTTTGTGTCGATCTCGGTCCTGCCGCCACCGTTTGTGGAAATATAGGGCTTGCCACCGAAGGCGACGGAACCGCTGTCGATCTGCTCCAGTCCCATGAGCACGCGCAGCAGCGTGGACTTGCCGCCGCCGGAAGGGCCGATTACGACGACGCGGTCGCCCGCCTTCATCTCGATATCGAGGCCCTGCAGCACCTTCACGACGCCGCCGTAGCTCTTGTGCAGTCCTTCGATCTTAACCAGTGGCGCAGTGCTATCCGACATCGTCCAAACTCTCCTCCTTGGAACAGGCGGGCGGGGCCGCGGAAAGGCGGCCCCGGATGGTTCACTGGCCGGCCTTGAGAACCTCATCGACCGCCTTGCGGATGAGCTCCTCGACATGGCCGGTCGCGACCCTCTCCTCAAGGAAGATATTGACCACCTCGACATCGGCCGCAGAAAGCTGGTGCGGCAGGCCGAAGGAAACGCCCTGTTTGGCGAGCGCCGGCTTCGGGTTCAGCGCGACGGCCCAATCGGGGTTCGACTGGGTGAAGAGCTGGTTCGTATCGGAAGCATCGACCAGAATGTCTGCGCGGCGCGAAACGACGGCAAGGCGCGTCTCGTCATTGGTGGGAAGGCGAAGGATCGTCGCGGTCTTGACCGCGGAGGAGATCGCCTTGTCCTGCGCCGTGCCCGACATGACGGCAAGCGTGACATCAGCCTTGTCGATATCGGCGACGGAAGCGGCACCGGCGGGGATTTTCGGGTTGTCCTTGTTGTAGGCAAGCGAGATCTGGTACTCCATCGCGGGGATGGAGAACTGTACGGCCATGGCGCGGGCCGGCGTGCGGTTCAGCGCCAGCGAGACGTCCCATTTGCCGGCTTGAAGGCCTGCCACGATGTTGTCCCAGGTCGTATCGACGAATTCGGGCTTTACCTGAAGCGCTTCGGCGAACTCCCGGCAGAGATCGGCGTAGAAGCCGGAATATTCGCCACTCGCCGGATCGCGCATCACATAGGGCGGGGCGACGGCTGCACCGCAACGCAGCGTGCCGCTCTTCTGAACGCCCTGCCAGTAGCCTTCGGCCGCCTGGGCCATGGCACTGGTCGAAAGCCCTGCCATCAGGGCGAGCGCGGCCGTCGCCCGCAGAGCGGACGTCATCACATTCGAAAGCATGTGCATTCCCCATTTTGAGCGCGTTCAACGCGCGGTTCCACCCGTCGGCTTCGGCCGTTCTTGCGGTCTTTTTCTGTCGGCTTAGTGTCGACTGGAGAATTTATGTCGTCTCCGTGTCGACAAAGTCAAGAGGAAATTTTACGATTGCTGCGCGCCGGTTTTTCTGGCCCAATGGCCATGAAATGCGGAAAGGGACGTAAGTGTCTGAGGAAATTGAATCGAAACGTGTGCGCGGCATGGGCTCGAAAAGCGTGTACGACACGCTACGCAACGAAATTCTGGCGCTCATCCTGCCGCCCGGACAGCTACTCGACGAAACGACGCTGGCCGAACGCTTCGACATGTCACGCTCGCCGATCCGCGAGGCGCTGATCCGGCTTGCCGGCGAAGAACTGGTGGTGACACTCTCCAACCGCAGCACCATTGTCGCGCCGATCGAGGTGGCGAGCTTTCCGAAATATGTCGAGGCACTCGATGTCGCCCAGCGCATGAACACGCGGCTGGCCGCGGCACTGCGCACGGAAGCGGATCTGAAGATCATCGCCAGGCGCCAGAAGGAATTCGAGGCGGCGGTGAAGACCGGCCAGCACCTGAAGATGTCGGAGGCCAACAAGCAGTTCCACATGGCCGTCGCCTATGCCGGCAAGAACGCCTATCTCGCCTCCTTCTATGAGCGGCTACTCAACCAGGGCCAGCGCATGCTGCACCTGCATTTCGAGTATCTCGAGCGCACCGGAGACGGCTATCTGCTGACCGACGAACACGAATTGATGCTGGAGGCAATCCGCACCAAGAATGTCGAGCTGGCCGACGAACTGGCTCATGCCCACACACGGCAATTCCAGGACAACTTCATCGCCTTCCTGCGCGAGAACTACACGACCGACGTCTCCTTCGGTCCCCTTGCCGCTGCGCAATAGCCACATCCCAGCCTACCGGCGCCATCTGGCGGGGAATGCCCGCAAAGCCATCTACCCGCCGGATGTGGATACGGCGGCCATCTTCAACGTGCTCGCAAACGCCGCCAAATGTGGCCTCAACGCTCCATCGCACCGTCGGCCAGACGCTTCAGGTCATCGTTCGACCGGTTGAAACCGGTTACGCCGAAGCCCGCCGAATTCGGCCGCCAACGCCTCGCCCTTGCCGGAGGAGGAAAGCACGCCGATGCGAGAACCATACGCAGCAAGCCGCCGGGCCGCTTCCGCGCCGTGGCGCTGCCGCCGGTAGGGATCAATGCATCTCTTGACTAGCCGCTATACCGCAGCGGAACGATGCTTTGCGCTTTCGCTCAGGAGCCAGTTGCGAACGGCCTCTACGGATCCGGGATACCGGGATTTTCGGGGCGCGACGATGTAGAAATCCGCTTCGACACGCAGCTCTGCGTCAAACAACCGGAAGAGCCGACCGGAAGCGACATCCTCTTCGACAAGGAATTCACTTGCCAATGCCAGCCCTTGCCCGCCGCTCGCGGCCTCGAGTGCAAGGGCGGTCTGGTTGAAGCGTATATTCTTCGAAACCATCACCGGCGCCGCCTTGCCCATCGCCCGCTCCAGGAAACGCGGCCAGAAATTGTGCGCATCGTGCAGCAGCGCATATTTCGTAAGATTTTCAGGCACCTCAGGCCGTCCGAGCTTTTCGATCAGCAACGGGCTGGCGAGCGCGACGATGACCTGCTCGAACAACAGATCCGCCTGGAGACCCGGACCGAAAGGTGGGCGACCGGAGCGCACGGCAAGATCGACCGCGTCCGTCTGAAAATTGGAGATCCGATCGCTCGCCAAAATCCGTAGATCGATTTCGGGATGAGCAGCCGTGAAGTCCGGCAAGCGCGGGATCAGCCATTTCGAGGCGAAGGTCGGGGTGACGCTGATGGTCAGATGCTGCGGCTCGGGCCGAAGGGTCTCCGTCGCCTCAGAAATCAGCTCCAGGGCGCGGCGGACACTGCCGACATAGCTGCGCCCCGCCTCGGTGATCGCCAGCGTGCGTGGATGACGTTCGAAGAGCTTCAGCCCGAGCTCCGCCTCAAGCCCACGGACCTGTTGCGCGACCGCCCCTTGCGTAACCCCGAGCTCTTCTGCCGCAAGGCGAAAATTCAGATGCCGGGCGACGACTTCGAAAACGCGCACGCCGTTCAAAGAGGGAAGCTTGCCAATGCGATCGGCCATGCGGCTGCTTTCTCGTCGGGAAACAAAGAGGCCCTTCCTATAACAGCTTTCCTGGAACTTGCATTAAGGGCGCGTGCAGAAAACATGCTTCCTGCGCCGCCACGTCATATTCCTCCCGAATAGGTTTATTCCCGGCGTTTCGCTTTCCATAAGAGTGTCGGCGCCTCTTCAAGCAATAGCTTTTCTATCGGAAGAAGACAGGGGAACTGCTTCGACACCCCCTCCCGACGCTGCTACAAATTTTCCCAGGGCCATTTGCAGCGACAGGTGGAGGAATCCACGCGCAATGGTCCCTCGAGGTGCCTGGACTACTTGGTCATAGGCCACCGTCCCCTGTCCTTGGAGGAGGAAGCAATGAAATCGAAGAAGCTTCGCAGCGCCAATTTTGTATGGGTTTGCGCCGTACTGGCGACAGGTCTCGCCCTCCCCGAAGCCGCAGGAGCGCAGACGAAACACGCCCTTCCCGCGTCAGTCGCGGAGGCGGGTGCAATGAATGTCGGCACGTCCTTGCAATGGCCGCCCTATGAATATCAGGACGAGGCGGGCAACCCGGCCGGCTTCGATATCGAGTTGGTCAAGCTCCTTGCTGCCGAGCTGGGCATTGAAGCCAAGATTACCAGCGTACAATTCCCGGCGATCATTCCGGGCATCCAGAGTGGCAAGTTCGACCTCGCCGTCAACGAACTTTTCGATACGGTGCAGCGCCAGAAGAGCGTCGACATGGTCGATTACTTGAATGTCGGCCTTGTCGTTATGACCGCGGGAGATCCGACCACCTTTTCACCCGACAATCTTTGCGGTCGTTCCATCGCCGTGACCAAGGGCGTTGCGCAGGTCGCCGTCGTCGAGCGTCTTTCGGGCGAATGCGCGGCGGCTGGCAAACCGCCGCTGGTGCTCGTTGAAATGCCCGATGCCTCACAGACGATGCTGGCTGTCGTTAGCCGCCGCGCCGACCTGATGTTCGGCGACGCCGCCGTCGCGCAATATCTGGAAAAAACCAGCGGCAAGCTGAAGGCTGTCCCTGGCATCGTGCCGGGAACGCGCGGTCTGGTCGGCATCGCCGTGAAGAAGGGCAATGCGGACATGGCCACAGCGCTCAAGGCCGCTCTCGAAGCGATCATCGCCAACGGCAGCTACAAGACGCTCCTGGAAAAGTATGGGCTCGACGACGCCGGCGCCGAAAGCGTGACCATCAATGGCACAAAATGACGGAGAAGGACAAAAGGAGAGAACGGCCGTGTCCACAAGCTTGATCTCGACCGTCAATTCCGGCGCCTTCGCACACGATGCCCCGACAGCGGCCGAGCCAGCCGTCACACCGCGCGTCGTCGTCCGCAGAACGCGACCCCTTCAACGCCTTGCCGAGGCGTTGATCCTTATTGCCACACTCTGGACCGTCTGGACCCTCGTTACAAACGAGTTCTTTCACTGGGACGTTGTCAGCCAGTATCTCTTCGACGATCTCATCCTCTCCGGCCTCCGCTTGACGCTGCTGCTGACTGTCATCTGCATGGTGGTGGGTTGTGTGTTCGGCCTCGTACTTGCTGTGATGCAACTCTCGTCGAGCCCGGTCATTCGTGGAGCGGCCGGCGCCTATGTCTGGTTCTTCCGCGCGACACCGGTCCTCGTCCAGCTCGTGTTCTGGTTCAATCTCGCGGCGATCTTCCCTGACATCGCAATCGGCATTCCCTTCGGCGGCCCCAAATTCCTGTCGGTCGATGCCAATGTGCTCGTCACGCCATTCTTCGCGGCGGTCGCGGGACTTGGCCTGCACGAAGGCGCCTATATGGCGGAGATCATCCGCGGCGGGCTCAATTCCGTCGACCGCGGCCAAAGCGAGGCGGCAACCTCCCTCGGCTTCGGCAGGTTGAGGATGCTGTGGCGGATCATACTGCCGCAGGCGATGAGCTCCATTATCCCGACCACCGGCAATCAGGTGATCAGCATGCTGAAATACACCTCGCTTGCCAGCGTCGTTGCCCTGCAGGAATTGCTGAGCAGTGCTCAGACGATCTACAGCCGCACCTTCGAGGTAATCCCGCTGCTCCTCGTCGCCGCCATCTGGTATCTCGTCATGACCTCGATCCTCTCGCTCATTCAGCAGCGCATCGAGCGACACTATGCGAAGGGAGCGGCGCGATGAGCGTAAGCGTCACCCCTGCCACCTCCAACCTCCTCGTAGAAGCGAAGGGCCTGCGCAAATCCTTCGGCGCGCTGGAAGTCCTCAAGGGCATCGATCTGACCGTCGCACCCGGAGAAGTCGTCTGCATCGTTGGAGCTTCCGGCTCCGGCAAGAGCACGTTTCTGCGCTGCATCAACGACCTCGAAAAATTCGATGCAGGCGAACTCACAGTCGATGGTGAGCCGGTCGGCTGCACACTTCGTAACGGACGACTGTATGAGCTCTCGCCTACGGCCGCAGCGTCCCGCCGCGCCCGCATCGGCATGGTTTTCCAGCACTTCAACCTCTTTCCGCACATGACCGTGCTGGAAAACATCATCGAAGCGCCCGTGCAGGTGCTGAAACGAAAGAAGGCAGAAAGTGTCGAGCTTGCCATGACACTTCTCAAGCGCGTCGGCATGCTCGAGCGCCGCAACGCCTATCCCAGCCAGCTTTCAGGCGGGCAGAAGCAACGCGTGGCGATCGCCAGAGCGCTGGCGATGGAGCCACGGCTCATGCTCTTCGACGAGCCGACCTCGGCGCTCGACCCGGAGTTGGTGGGCGAAGTGCTCGCCGTAATGGCCGATCTGGCGAAAAGCGGCATGACGATGGTCATCGTCACGCACCAGATTCTCTATGCGCGCGATATCGCCCACAAGATGATCTATATGGACGGCGGCCGCGTCATCGAACAGGGCACGCCGGCGGAGCTCATCCAGAACCCGAAAAACGAACGCACGAAGGCCTTCATGGCCAACGTCATGCGAACCCACTGACGATTGTCCACCGCGCAGCTGCCGCGATAACTCCAAGGAGTCCACATGAACATCGAAGTCATCCAGGGTGATCACCTGCCGAAACCCATATCCCATTATTCACCGGGGATGATTGCGGGCGACTACGTTTTCGTCGCCGGCCAGGTTGGCGGGGATCCCATCACCGGCGAGATTGACGGCGACATCACCGCCCAGACGCGCCGGGCATTGCTGAACATCGAACTCATCCTCAAGGACGCCGGCTGCACTCTCTCCGACATCTGCCGGGTCTTCGTCTACCTGCGCAATCTCGATGACTATGACGGAATGAACGCGGCTTATGCGGAGATCATGAAGCCGCCATTCCCACCGCGGTCCGCAGTCTATGTCGGCATGCCCCGGAATCTGCTCGTGCAGATCGAGGTCTTTGCCTACAAGCCGAACCAGCAATGATGCCAACCCCATCTATGCGGTCGCAAGACTGCATAGATGGGGTCTGTACGTTCTTCATGCTGCCGTCGCACAATAGGGGTTACGATGCCCTTCTTCTTTGGTTGGCGGTGCGCAGGCCGCCCTTGAGATAGCCGCCATCGCCACACAGGGCCCGCCCGGCCGGTTGGCCGAGGAGGTCTTCGATCTCGGCGACCACCTCGACGGATGCCAGCCGCTGCATGACGGCGGAATAACCGGGCATGAGCGTGCGCATGTGCATGTCATGCCCGGCGAGCGCGATCGGCAGCGCGCCGGCAACGTCTGCAAGGCCCCCGGTGCCGAAAACCGCCTTGTAATCCACCTCCTGAAACGCCTCACAGCCCTTCATGTCGGTTCCGACCTGGCCGACGAAAAGGATCATCGGAGCGGAATCCTGCATGGCGGTGTGCACGCCGATCGAAGCATTCGTGGCGCCCGGACCGCGGGTCATGAAACTGATGCTGGGCTGGCCGGTAGCTTGCCATAGGCCGCTTATCTCAGCATTTCTCCGACCACGACGCTGCCTGACGACGAAATCTCTCGAGTGGACTTGGCTCTCCGTCATACCTATGGGGCGGGATCAGTGTCAAAAACGGCGAGTTGGACCATGATTTCCTTGGCGCGCGTGATTGCGGCACTATCAGCGAGGTCATCCGCAACCATGCGGACCGATACCTTCTCCCCACCCTCTCCGACGAATTCGACCGTCGTCGTGCCTTCGCCGCTGTGAACGTTCGTTTCGATGAGTTGCATGGTGACCTCCTATCGGGATGATCAAAATCGGGGCGGAGAGACGAAGTTCCTGTACGTTTGCGGACAGAGTTCGAGCTCCGACGGCACGAACCTGTCAGTGTACGGAACATTCCGGAGTATGTGTTGTTGGCCCTGCGCAAACAGGGAGCGCGCACTATGGTCAAGAGCACATCAACGAAAACCGCATCCGAGAAGCCATCAAAATCCAGGGCAGCGGCCGCACAGATCCACGATCAGAAGATGGTGCGCGGCAATGGAGGCGAGCTGCATCAGATCGCCGAGGGCGAAACGCCGAGCCTGACCACCGCACAAGGTGGTCCAGTCGCCGACGACCAGAACTCCTTGCGCGTCGGCGCACGCGGGCCGCTGCTGGTCGATGACTTTCATTTCCGCGAGAAGATCTTCCACTTCGACCACGAGCGTATCCCCGAGCGGGTCGTGCATGCGCGCGGATACGGAGCACACGGCTTCTTCGAGACCTATGAATCGCTTGCCGCCTATACCAGGGCGGATCTTTTCCAGCGTGCCGGCGAGAAGACGCCGGCTTTCGTCCGCTTTTCCACCGTCGCCGGCAACAAGGGCTCCTTCGACCTTGCCCGCGACGTCCGCGGCTTCGCCGTGAAGCTCTACACGCAGGAGGGTAATTGGGATCTTGTCGGCAACAACATCCCGGTCTTCTTCATCCAGGACGCCATCAAGTTTCCCGACATGGTGCATGCGGTGAAGCAGGAGCCGGACCGCGCCTTCCCGCAAGCCCAGAGCGCGCATGACAATTTCTGGGACTTCATCAGCCTGACGCCCGAAAGCATGCACATGATCATGTGGGTGATGTCGGACCGGGCCATCCCACGCTCCTTCCGCTTCATGGAAGGGTTCGGTGTTCATACCTTCCGTCTGGTCAACGCGAAAGGGGAATCCACCTTCGTCAAATTTCACTGGAAACCCAAGCTCGGCCTTCAATCCGTCGCCTGGAACGAGGCCGTGAAGATCAATGGCGCCGATCCGGACTATCACCGCCGCGACCTGTGGAACGCGATCCAGGCCGGCAATTTTCCGGAATGGGAACTCTGTCTCCAGCTCTTCGATCAGGATTTCGCCGACAGCTTCGATTTTGACATCCTCGATCCAACCAAGCTCATTCCCGAAGAAGTGTTGCCGGTGAAACCGGTCGGCCGCCTCGTTCTCGATCGCATGCCGGAGAATTTCTTCGCCGAGACGGAGCAGGTCGCCTTCATGACCCAGAACGTGCCGCCCGGCATCGATTTCTCCAACGATCCGCTGTTGCAGGGGCGCAACTTCTCCTACCTCGACACCCAGCTCAAGCGCCTCGGCAGCCCGAACTTCACGCATATTCCGATCAACGCACCCAAATGTCCCTTCCATCATTTCCAGCAGGACGGGCATATGGCCATGCGCAATCCAGTCGGCCGGGCCAATTACCAGCCCAACTCCTGGGGTGAAGGCCCGCGTGAATCGCCCTCCGCCGGGTTCCCGCATTTCCCCGCTGTCGAACAGGGCGAGACGACAAGGCTGCGGCCGGAAAGCTTTGCCGACCACTACAGCCAGGCGCGCCAGTTCTACATCAGCCAGACGCCGGCCGAGCAGCAGCACATAGCAGCCGCGCTGACCTTTGAGCTCAGCAAGGTTGAAACACCCGTGATCCGTGAGCGCGTCGTCTCGCACCTGATGAATATCGACGAGACGCTCGCCAACACCGTCGGCGAAAAGCTCGGCTTCCAGTCCATGCCGAAACCCGCCGATGCCGCCATGCCGACGCGACAGGATCTGGAGGCGTCGCCGGCGCTGAGCATCGTGGAGCGGGGACCCAAACGCTTCGAGGGGCGCAAGCTTGGCATCCTCATTACAGATGGTGTCGATATCGACCTTTTGACCGGCCTGCAGGACGCCATTGGAGCGGAGAAAGCGGAGGTCGCTCTGATCGCGCCGAAAGTCGGCGGCGTGAAAGCATCCGACGGCTCATGGGTGCCGGCGCAATTCATGATCGACGGCGGTCCGTCCGTGCTTTTCGACGCGGTGGCGCTGCTGCCGGCCAAGGCAGCGATGGACGACCTTCTGCAGGAGGCGACCGCGCGCGACTTCGTCGCCGATGCCTTCCAGCACTGCAAGTTCATCGGCCATGTCGCCGATGCCTTCCCGCTTCTGGAGAAGGCCGGGATCGCCGACAAGCTCGATGAAGGCGTGATGGAACTGCCTGGTGAAGGAGGTCTCTCGGCATTCGTCACGGAACTCGGCAAGCTGCGCCTTTGGGCACGCGAGCCTTCCGTCAAGCTCGGCAAGGCTTCCGTTCCGTCCAAATAGCGGTTGGCTTGGCGTGCTGCATCTGCGGGGAACAAAGGTCCACAAGGCTGGTTAGCTCCCCGCGCGATCGCGCCTGCCATCTAGGCAAATGTTCACAACAACAGGAGAGATCGATGCCCACCAAGACAATGGAAGACCTGTTTCTCGACGGTATCAAGGATATCTATTATGCCGAGCGCAAGATCATTGCCGGCCTCAAGAAGATGATCCGCGGCGCCGAGGCACAGGACCTGAAGGCCGCATTCGACAAGCACCTGCAGGAAACCGAGGGCCAGGTCGAGCGGCTCGTGCAGGTGTTCGAGCTTCTCGGCAAGCCGGCGCGCGGCAAGACTTGCCCGGCCATCGACGGCATTCTCGAAGAAGGCCAGGAAATCCTTGAGGAATTCAAGGGTTCGCCCGCGCTCGACGCCGGCCTTCTCGCCGCCGCTCAGGCCGTCGAGCACTACGAAATCGCCCGCTACGGTACCTTGAAGTCCTGGGCGATGCAGCTTGGCAAAAACGATGTCGCCAAGCTGCTTGACCAGACGCTCGCCGAGGAGACCAAGACCGACCAGGCCCTGACGCAACTTGCCGAGTCGAAAGTCAACCGCGAAGGCAAGACCAAGGCGGCATGACGCGGGACGGGCGGAAAAGCGGCTCTCCGCCGCGGTGAAAGACGCCCGATCCGATGCGAAGCGACGGGAGTGGAAATGTACGGTGAGTGGCGGCATATCTGCGTGGATATGCAGCGCATGTTCGCTGAAGACACGCCCTGGAAAGTTCCCTGGATGGAGCGGGTATCGCTGCAAGTCCTGGAAGTCGTAGGCCGCCATCCCGAGCGCACGATCTTCTCCCGGTTTCTCCCACCCACCCGCGCCGCCGATGCCACGGGCATGTGGCGCGCCTATTATGAAAAGTGGTGGATGATGACGGCCGAGCACCTGCCCGCCGAGATGTACGGCCTCCTCCCGGAACTTGCCGCATTTACGCCGCCCGCGATCCTCTTCGACAAGCGAACCTATTCTCCCTGGATCGACGGAAGGCTCAACGCTTTTCTAAGGGGACAAGACGTGGAGACGCTGGTCATTACCGGTGGCGAGACTGATGTCTGTGTTCTCGCCACGGCGCTCGGTGCCATCGATCTCGGCTATCGCGCCATCATCCTGACGGATGCCGTCTGCAGTGGGGCCGACGAAACACATGACGCGTCACTAGAGCTGTTGAAAAGCCGGTTCACCGCCCAGCTGGATGACATGCCGACGGAGACATTTTTATCGTCTGTCTCAGGATAGCAGCCGGCTACGAGGTCTTCAGAATTCCGCGATGAGACGAAGGGCACGAAGGTATTTCTCGCCATCTTCGCCAATCGACTGCACCTGCGTAAGATTGTCTTCCAAATCCGCCCGCTTCACAGGGTTTGCGACAGGGTTCGACGCGGCCCGGCGAACAAATACCTCCCACTCCTCATCCACTCGCCGCGTCATCGCCTCCACTCCACCGATGACGTCCGGAGGAAACCCTTCCTCCCGCAGCCGATCCAGCGTCCATCCTTTGCCCTTCTCGACCACGTCATGCAGGTAGGCCACAACTTTCCCCTTGTCGTCCGTGACGGAGGAAGCAACGCGCCGGCAGTGCTCGAAATAGGATCGTCCAGTCTTATCGGCCTGCCCTTCGTGTGCCGACTGGGCGACCAGAATTGCGTGATCGAGGTGGTTCACGGGCTCAAGGTCCTTCGGTTCTCTTGATTTTCTTGCGAGGTGGCTCATCTCAGGTCGAGATTTCCACTTCCGGTGTCTCAGTCGTGGCGACGTCTCCGCTGGGCCCCTTCTTCGAAGCCTCGAACTCCGCTTCCGCCATTGACCAGTGGCGCAAATCCTCACCGGTCGGAGATCCTTCCTCTTCCCAGATCCAGTAGGCACGCCGGCGGATTTGTTCATGTCGATCGGTATCGGTCATTGATTTTCTCCTCCTTTTGTTTTCCCCTCACATATCGCCATTGGGCGACTAGCCTTGCTCCACTCCTGGTGCGACGACCAGAATGCATGACAATAGGGTTGGCCTGCGCGATTCAAATGCCCGGAGCGGCAAGGGTTCGATTCCGTATGAACGGAAAAGCCGCCCGGCCTTTATGAGGGTCGAGCGGCTGCGTTAAGAATGCTTGGTCTGACGCGCCGCCTCAACTGGGCGGCGGAGGGCGGTTTTCCAGGTTGTCAGGATCTCGCGCGTTTTCCTCTGTTTCGGCTCCAGGCTCGGCATCCACCTCTTCCTGGGCTTGAATCCAGTGATCAAGCGCTACCCCGTCTTCGGAGCCTTCGCGTTGCCAGATTTCATAGGCGCGGGCGCGGATCTTGTCCTCACGGTCGTCGGTCATCGGAAACCTCCTGCTGATCGTGAGAACCAAACCGGCAGCGCGCGCGTATGTTCCAAACGACGTTTAGCGAACCTACGCTAAGCGCTCATTCGCGGCGGCGACGAAGGGCCGGACCGATGCCACGCAGGCGCAAGTCCCTGAACGGGCAGGCCGGCCTCCAGGCATGCGGCGACGAACGCCTCGCGCGCGATCGCGACAGGCGTCATGCGGTAGAGCGCAGCGCGGCATTTCTCCCGTGCGCGTTTGTACCGCTCGCCATGGCGCAGAGGCCATTCATTCTCGAGAAAATCGACGGTGTCATGAACGCTCTCGAACGAGCGCGTTACCCCGTTGGGAAAGGACACCTGAAGGGGAACAGAGAAGTAGACATCAGCCAGCATCGCAATCCTCCTTTCAATGACAATTCTGGCGCTAAAGATTTGGTTTTCATTGCTCTGTTTTCAAGAGCGACCGGTGAGAACGGGCGAACCTAGTTACTAGGCACTGCCGAGGTCACCGAAGGTATCCCGCCATGAAACGCGACGCCGGTCACGAAACCGTTGTCCTGTCCATTCATGCGAGGCGTGTCGGGGACGGGAGCCCCCTTTGGCTGAAAGAGCAGCACGTCCTAGCCAATTGGAGCGTTCCTCGTCTGACTGATATCATAGAGGCCAAGAACACCGT
>APMI01001595.1_pt1 | contig 23359 bp, 18 predicted proteins | sample 667938 | NCBI WGS metagenome assembly APMI01 (sample SAMN01084076, study PRJNA167559) | wastewater metagenome | biome: Wastewater | place: Denmark: Ejby Moelle, Odense | collected 2011-11-28
ACTCTTCATGCCAGCAACCACTGTCGATACGTGGTGAAGATATATACGCGGAAGCGGATATCAGAAGAGGACTCTTCTCAAGCACCTAAGCAGCTGATTACCCTTTTGAATCTCAAACGAGCAACCGCCAAGACCATCAATAGCACCAACATATCGTTCGGAAAAGGGCGGATTTCAGCGGACAGGTGCGGATTAGGAGCCATTCGCTAGTAGCCTAGTAATAGTTATAGGGCGGGCGAAACCCGTGGTCATCATCGTCGCCAAAGAGCCTCTGCTTTTCGAAGCGCTGCTCAAGGCCGGCTGGGGAGAGAGCAGCCTCCCACGTAGCCAGTCGCCGTTCGGCCAAGTTCAAGAATTTGCCGACACGGCCTTCGCTTCTTGCCATGTCCTCGCTCTGCAAATTGGCTACCAATCGTTTGAGCCGATCGAGCGAAGCCACTTCATCAAGAACGTCGTCCAAGGCATTGCCTCGGCGTTCGGCAATATGCTCATCGCGAAGCAAAATCTCCCGCTGTCGCTTGGCTTCTTCGCGCTGCCGCTCCTGGTCCGCGCGTTTGATGCGATCGTCCTTCTTCGCCGCCGCGAGCACGGCGATGCCGACCGCAATATCACTGGCCATGTTCTCGATCCGCTGGATCTTCGCGTCCTTGAAGGATCGACGAGGGCTCCCCCCTAGCAGATAGGATTGCTCGAGTTCGAACGCGAGTTGGCCAGTTGGATGATAGTCCCACTCGGGCCAGTGAGTAGCGGACCAGCTGAAATCGTCATCCCAGCTATTTGGGTTGTTCCAGCGGCGATCCAAGCGTTTTTGCGCCGCCGCCTGCTTGGCGAGTTCTTTCTCTGTGGGCACATGTTTTTCGCGCCGGACGCTCTCGCTGATCGAAAATTCAATGGTCTCACCATCGTGTACGAAATTTGCGGCCTTCTCGCCTCTGACAAGCTGGATGCCGAGAGCCTCCGCCGCCAGTACGATGCGGCTTAGAGCTAATTCGAGGCGCTCGATCGAGGTTGGTGCCAAGCTAACCTTGACCACGTTCAAGCCCTCGACCGTGACGAGGCCGTTGGTGAGCGAAGGCTTCGCCTTGCTCAGCTGGGAGATCGTCCGAGTGACGATCGGGTTCGGAGCGGCGATTGCATCTGCATCGATCGACGACGCTATCAGGCGTGCATTCTCTCGCGCCGTCGCAATCAGCTCGGGCTCCGGCCGTAATTCGCCAGCTGCGATCGTGATCTTGTCTGAAGTACCCGCTTTCGCTTTCGGCAGAGGCGTCTGTTTGACTGGTTTGTTCGCCGCCTTTTTCGCCCACCATCCGGCAGGCGGTGTTGGTATCTCATGCTTTCGGCAAATTTTGTGCAGGGCAACGTCAGAGAGCGCAAACTCTTTCGCCAAATGCGTCATCGGCTTCGACCAAGCTAATTCATAGAACTCTACGCGCGTAAATAGTCTCGACATCCGAACCTCGTCGGCGGGCACAATCCCAACCGTTATTTCTGCTCTCTATGACCGCAATGGGACCTAGAGGCGGTCCGTTGGCTTTTAATCACAGGCTTAGATAAACCACCATTCGCGGTTTCAACTCATTGCTGACATTTGCCGAATGAATGAGCGAAGGGGCGAGCCGCAAGCAAGTGGCGGCGGCAAATCTGCAGTACGGCTCGCGACTTACACGCCTAGTCACCACGTGGGCTGAAACGGCTCACGCCGCGTAGCGGCCATCTTCCAGTTTGCGCACATGACCCATGCCCGCCAACGCATCGAGCACCGGCGCCACCGTGGCCGCGCGCTTGCCCCTGAACGCCCGTGCGACCTCTGCCGCGCCCAGCGGTTTCGCCGCGCGCGCGACGACGCCCGCCACCGCCACGACCTGTTCGGGCAGCGCGCCCGGCCATTCGAGGTTGTCAGCGCTCGGCCGCTCTTCCTCCGGCAGCGCCAGCGCCGCCTGCTCTGCCGGCGCAACATAACCGGGCGCCTGGAACTCGGGTCGCAGCCAGCGCACCTTCCCCTTGGCCTCCTCGGCCGCCCGCTCCTTGTTGAGCGCGACTAGCCGCTCGAGGATCGCTTCGTCAGACAGGTCAGCTGGCCACCCGTAAGCCTCGACCACCGCCGCGTCGATTTCGTCGTGATACTGCCGCATCAGCGACACGTACCCGCGCTCAGCCACGTCGCGCTGCCTGTCGTCGAGCACTGCGCCCGCAGCCTCGGCGGCGCGCAGCGCTTCGAGCGCATTGTAGAGCTTGGTCAGCGTCAGGTCAGCGTGGCGCGCGAGCACCTCCTTGCGCAATCCGTCGAGCTTCTGCGCCGCGTCGCGGATGCGGGATTTGAGGGCTTCGTCAGAGAGTTGGGGGAAGGGGAAAGGGTCGAAGCAAACTTCGTTCTGATAACGAGGATCATCACCCGCACCCATCCGTCCGCCGGCTCTTAGCGCCCAGACAATGTGCGCTCGGCTTGAAACAAGCCCGAGCGTGCATGCGTCGTCCGAGGCAATGATGATGACGGAGCCGTCTGCGAGCACATCGTCCGCTGAGGTGAACTTGAAAAATCGGTGCGACGACGTCTCCGAGGTGACGATGTAGCGCGCTAGTCCGCGTACCGAGCTTCGTAGGCGGGGGCGGGTTTCAGCGAACCGCCACCAATTCAGCCTATATTGCTCGCGGTCATTTTCATCGCGCTCTGGCTTTACGTGGTCATACAGATGCTGAAACGCGGCGGGATATTCCCTGAGCAACGCGTCTTCGTTTTCGACATCGAAAAAGTCGAATGCGAACGTGTCGCTTTGGGCCTCCGTAACGTCGGTCCCCGCGATCACCAGAGGCATGCGGAACGGCGGAATCCCAGCTTGAAGAAACTTTGCTCTCTCTTCGGACCCAAACTTAAAACCGTCGCCTGACATCTTCACGCCCATCCAACAGATTCCCGAATTTGCTTTCAGCGCCTTTGCCGCGGCGACATTGGGGCCTACGGTCAGGTCGATGTTGATAACACCGATCTGATCTTCAAATTCGAGTTGCGCTTCCCGTCTTTGTCGCCGCTCGGATTTGATCAAGGACAGCCGGCCCTTGCCCTCTCCCCTCACTCCCACGGTCATTGCGATCCTGACCGCCGCTGTGGTTTCAGGGTCGTGCCAAGGGTGATTGGGAATCGCGAACGCCAATCGCAGTCCCTCGTTACCGGCTTCCAGATGTTGGCGGAGCACAGGACGATTGCTCGACTGGGCGATCGTCTTCGTCGTGATTAGACCAAAGGCGCGAATGTGGCCTTTGGCCACAAGTGCAGCACTACGAGCCCACCAATAAGTCACGAAGTCGATTTCGCCGGACAGATCGCGATATGCCGTTCGGACAGCGTCGACATACGGCGAAGTCAATCGTTTTCGCATTCGCTTGCTTCCAATGAACGGTGGGTTTCCCACGATGAAGTCGGCCCTTGGCCACTGGCGCCGCTTTGGGTTCACATAGCGGTACACATCTCGGCGCCCTGCTTCATCCGGAACGAGCCGTCCGGTGACCGGATGCTTCCTCATGGAAGTTCCATCCCAAATGCTAAGGGGCGAACCGTATTCGTCTCGCACTGAGACTCGATCATCCCACTCCAGTAGGGCGTCACCTTCCAAGATAGTCTTTACTTCGCGCAGCACCGGCGGCTCGGGCATCCGCTCCTCGCCATTCACCCGGAAGTGCCACTGCAGGTAGCCGATCCACAGCACCAGCTGTGCGATTGCCGCCGCGCGTGGATTGATCTCAATTCCGAGGAAGTTTTCTGGCGTTATCGTGTGCCCGGCCAGCTCCGCGAGGTAGCGTGCGTCGCCCAGTTCCTCGAGTAGTTCGAGCACCTCGCCCTCGAGCTCCTTCATCCGCGCCATCGCCACATAGAGGAAGTTGCCGGTGCCGCAGGCAGGATCGAGCACCTTCGTTTGCGAGAGCTGTGTATGGAAGGCTTCGACCAGCAGCCGCGCCTTTTCGCGGTCGCCCGCCTCTGCCGCCTCCATTGCCGAGGTTCGAGCGCCGAGCCAGTCCTCGCGCAGCGGCTCCATGATCGTCGGCCCGACCAGCCGCTCAACATAGGCGCGGGGTGTGTAATGCGCGCCGAGCTTAGCGCGCTCCTTCGGGTTTAGCGCGCGTTCGAGCAGCGTGCCAAAGATCGCTGGCTCGACCTGGCGCCAGTCAGCCTTGGCGGCCTCGATCAGCACGTCGATCTCGCCGACCGTCAGCGCGATGGCAGTAGTGTCCTTGAACAGGTACCCGTTGAACCGCCGAACGGTTTCGCCTGATTCGCCGAGAGAATGGGCGAAGACGCCCCTGTCCATCGCCTTCCACAGATCGGTGAGCTGCGGCGGCAGGTTCTCGGGCCGGTCGCGGACCTTCTTCAGCAGCGCGCTGAAGCTTTTCTTCGGGATCAGCCCGGTGTCCTCGGCGAACATCGTGAACAGCAGTCGCATGAGGAAGGCGGCAACCCGGTCCGCGTTCTGCTCGCGCGCCTCGATATCCTTCGCCAGCACGGCGAGGTGATCGGCCACCTCGCGCGTGACGCGCGCCGCCTCGGCCGAAGGGTCGAGACTCATCGGCGCCGTCCAGATTGCGGCGAGGCGCGTCCTTACTTCCTCGTCGCGCAATTCCTCGAGCGTGATCCGGTAGCGGCGGCGGTCAGGGAACGGTGCGTAGGGCCGCCCATCGCGGGCGAAGTTGGCATAGAGGTCAATGCAGTAGCCGATGTCGCTGACCAGCAGGAACGGCGGCCAGCCATGCCCGTCGGGGAGCGCGCGGGCATAGCCGTCGGCTTGCCCGGCCGCGCGCAGCATCGCGCCGGTCCACTGCTCGGTGCCTCGCCGGGCCATGCCGCGCTTGAAGCGCTCGGCGGCGGTTTGGCCGAAAAGGTCGCGCAAGCTGTCACCTTGCCCGGCGTCGACGGCGGCGGCGTCTGCCGCGCTGCCTTGCTTGGCCTCGAGAATAAAGCAGTCGCGCTTGTAAAGATCGATCCACCCGTTCGAGGTCGCGCCGTCGATCTCGGTCTTCACAACGTGGCGCTCGAACACGTAATCGTTGCGCGCAGTGTCGCTTTGCGTCGGCTGCGGCTGGTCGACGCCGAGCAGCGCGCACAAATCGGTCACGAACAGCTGCGTGTTGGCGCGCTCGTTCCCCCCCGATACCTGCCACTTGGCTATAAATTCGTCAGCGTTCACGTGCCCTCCGCAAGTACCTTGGGGTTACGCCTCGGAAAAGAAAAGGGCCGCCACGAACTGCGGTAGACGCACAGTGTCGTGGCCGGATTCGGGGCCGGATCCGGTATTGCCGCTTCCGAGTAACCCGATGCGGAAAGCAGTCCGTTGTTCACCCGTCAACTGACGCTGGTAGACACCATGCTCGTCATTTAAACTTCGGCCAGCGGCGCCCGAAGCAGATATCTGTTGATCGTGCTCAATGGCGCCTCCGCCCGGAGCGACGATGCCGTCGAACTGCGAGATGTGGGACGTCTCCAATCGGGTGGATAGCGGATTCTTAAAGGCAGGACTCCCGCACTGCCCTTTGCGATAAAAGATGCTAGGTTGCCCGCTCATAGAAATGACGTGGTTTGGGGGCAGATGACGTATTGGAATGGCAAGGCAGCCGATGCTGCACATCTGCGCCTATTCGTGTCCGGCGACGGCTGGCGGCTGTTCAAGGACAAGATGAGCGCGGACGGCGAGCGCATCGAGGAAGCGGGGACGCAGCGCACCGTAGAAAGCGCACTGCTCAATGTCCTCAACGCGACCAATGTCGTCGTACTGACCGGCACCGGTTCGTCGTTCGCGGCGACCAACGACGCGGCCAAGCTCTCGCCGGCGGGCATGTGGGACGTCTGGGTAGCGGTGCAGACTAAGGTCGGTGCACCGGCATTCCAGGCGGTGTGTGATACCTTCGCCAGCGCGAAGATAGACGACAACATCGAGCGGCTGCTGACACTGTGCAAACTTTATCTGGAGCTGCACGAGACCGCGGTCACCGACCCGAACTACGTCCGGATCCATGATTTCGTGGAAGCGGCCGAACAGGCGATCCTCGCCCGCGTCGATTTCGTCGATCGCACCACCAACCTCGATGCCCACGCGGGATTGATCCAAAAGATCGGGCGCCGCGGCGTGCGCAAGGCACGGTCGAAGCTGTTCACGACCAACTACGACCTGTGCTTCGAGGAAGCGGCGCGGCGGCACCGGTTCACGATCATCGACGGTTTCTCGCACGGTCTCGATCAAGTCTATGACCGCAGCCATTTCGAGTTCGACATCGTACGCCGCTCGGGCCAGCGTGACGCGCCCGATTACATCGAGAATGTCTTCCACCTCTACAAGCTGCACGGCTCGCTCGATTGGCGCCGCCAGGCGGCCGACATCTACCGGTCGCGGGGGCCTGAAGGGAAGCCGGTGCTGATCTATCCCCGCTCGAGCAAATATCAGGAGAGCTTCGAGGCGCCCTATCTCGACATGATCGGTGCGTTCCAAGCGGCGTTGCGCGAGCCCGACACGGCGCTGCTGATTTCGGGGTTCGGCTTCAATGACGACCATATCAGCCGGCCGATCCTGTCGGCGGTCGAGGCAAATATGTCGCTTCGACTGGTCATCTGCGATCCGGCATTCTTGCCGCCGGCGGAGCTCGATGCCGCACCGCAGTCGATGCCGGCCGTCGCCGATCCCAAGAACCCGTTCCTTGCCGCGTTCAAGCGAATGGTGGCGGGCGGCGATGCGCGTATCCATCTCATGAACGGCCGGTTCCAGGATCTGGTTTCCGCTCTTCCCGATCTGGTCGGCGAAACCGACCGCGAGCGGCACATGCAGCGTGTGAGAACGCTCCGGGACGCGGGGGCGCCAACGACGTGACGCGCATCAACCCGATCAATCCTGAACGCTATATCGGCACGATCACCCAAGCGACCGCGTCCTATGTTCATGTGAACCTGCCCAATGCGGCTGCGGTGCCCGAGCGGCGCGGGCTGTCGCTCGGCGCGGTCGGCGACTTCGTGTTCGTCGATTGCGAGCGGTTCCAGATTCTCGGCCGGATCGTCGAGACCAAGATTCCCGATGCCGAGCGGCTGACGGTCGAACCGTCGCTCGGCAAACCCGCGGTCACCAATCCGATCGGTAAGATCCAGCTGCTGGCGGCGGTCGAGCAGCGCTCGAACAAGCTGCGGCGCGGCCTGCCCGATTTTCCGCGGATTGGTGACGGCGTCTATCTTGCCGAACCCAGTCAGCTGGCGATGCTGATCCGAAATGCGGTGGCCAATGAGGACGAGCTGACGCTCAGCATCGGGCGGATAGATGCCGCGGACGGGGTCGATGTCTGCCTGCCCCCCGAGAAGATCTTCGGCCGGCATTGCGGGGTGTTCGGCGCGACTGGCGGCGGCAAGAGCTGGACCGTCGCTACGCTGGTTCAGCAGTTGAAGAAGGCCGGCGGCCGGGCGATCGTGCTCGATCCGACTGGCGAGTTCGCCGACATGGGCAATGTCGACGAGGTCTTCGTGTTCGACGCACCCGCCGGGGCGGCAAGGCGTGTGCATTTCCCCTATCGCCAGATCACCGAGGACGATCTGTTCTCGCTGTTCAGGCCTTCGGGCCAGAGTCAGGGCCCAAGGCTCAGGGAAGCGATCAAAAGCCTCAAGCTGGTTGCGGCCAGCGCTGCCGCGCCGCCAGCGGGTGTGTTCGTCAACAACGGTTTGGTCGAAAAGGCCGGACGACCGCGCGCGCCCTATTTCAACGCGCTGCATGCGCATGCCGCGCAGCTCCACGATCCGGCGTGCGACTTCGACATCACCAACCTTGCCGAGCAGGTGAAGAACGAATGCGTCTGGGCGAGCAGCCAAGGCAATGCCACGGCGTTCGGCAACACCGACCAGACTTCGCTCGGCTATTGTGAATCGCTGATTGCGCGGATCAACACGCTGCTCGGCTCACGCGAGCTCGAATGCATCTTCAAGACCAACGGGACGTCGCTGGTGACCGAACTGCGCGCGTTCCTTGCCGACGACACCCGCGACATCGCGGTCATCTCTTTCAAAGATGTGCGGTTCGAGCACAATACCCGAGAAATCGTGCTCAACGTCATCGGCCGGTTCCTGCTGGCCGAAGCCAGAGCCGGTGCGTTCCGCACGTCGCCACTGGTTGTGTTCCTCGACGAGGCGCATCAGTTCCTTGGACGCTCGGTCGGCGACGAGCACAGCACAGTAAAGCTAGATTCGTTTGGGCTGATCGCCAAGGAAGGCCGCAAATATGGCCTGACCTGCGTCCTCGCCACGCAGCGGCCGAGGGACATTCCGCAGGACGTGATGAGCCAGCTTGGTACGCTGTTCGTGCACCGCCTTACCAACGATCAGGATCGCGAAACGGTCGAGCGCGCCTGCGGCGACCTCGACCGCGGCGCCGCGCAGTTCGTGCCGATGCTGGCGCCCGGCGAAGCGGTGGTGATCGGCCCCGATATTCCCGCTCCAGTGCCGCTGTTCGTCCACCCGCCCGAATATCCGCCAGATTCGAAGGGACCGGAGTTCCAGAGCTTCTGGCGCGGGCGCAGAGAGCGTGCAGCGGCGGCAGCCGCTGTGCCGGCAGTTCTCGTCCCACCGGTTCCAGTTCCGCCGATCCCGGCCCCACCAATCCCAGCTCCACCGATTCCGATTCCGCCGCCGCCGGCCCAAGCTGTCGTTATTCCGCCTCCGCCGCAGCCGACAAACCCACAATTTGCCGACGATCTCGACGATGAGGTTCCATTCTGAAAATTTAGCTCGAAAACTATCGGGGCCGAAGCCAAATCTTCGGATGTTTCGGAGGTCATTTCAAAATCCGGCCAACAAAGCCATATCTCGCCCGCTGGAGGGCATATGGCGGTTAATCGTGAGCAATGGCAGGAAGTGTTCGAGCAATTGCCGCACTGGTCCTGTCCAACCTGTGGCAAAGGCGATCTCGTTCCCATGCCCGAGAAGGTGGTCACGGAGGAGACTTCGCAGTCCAAGGCAGAGCACGATCATCCCAATTGGGATCCCGACTGGATTGTGCAGCGCTTTGCGGGCTTTCTGCAATGCGGGAACAAACAATGCGGTGAAGTGGTGGCGATCAGCGGAAATTCGCCGGTCGATTACGTCGAGTACCACGACGAGTACGAACACCACCAAACGGCCACAGAGTTATATGTTGTGAGATCGATCTATCCCGCGCCGATCGCTATCAAATTGCCCGACGCGCTCCCGGACAACATCAAGAATGCGGCTGGCGTCGCATCAGCCCTGGTTTGGACTAGCAACGAAGCAGCTGGCAATCAGCTTCGGCAGGTTGTCGAATTGTTCCTGACCGACGTTGGTATTCCCGAAAAGACCCCGAAAGGCGGCTACATTCCCACCCACGATCGCATCGAGGCGTTTCGGAAGGTCGACGCGGAGAATGGCGAAGCGTTGTTGGCCGTGAAATGGCTCGGCAATTCAAGCAGCCATCCCGGTGGCCTGACACGCGATAATGTGCTCGATGCCTTTGACATCATCGAGCACGTTTTCGAGAACCGCTATGGGGTCGAAAAGCCCAACCTGAAAGCCAAGATCGCGGCAATAATAGCAGCGAAGGGACCACCACCGACAACGGTGTAGGCCCTCCTGACCTAAATTACTGTGCAAGCTCCGTACTGGACGAATGCAGTCGGCTCAACGGAGCCGCTATGCGGTAGACGGCCGCTTTCGGGCTTCGCGCAGTCAGCACTAAATTTTCGGAATTGCAGGCGCAAAGCGGTCAGTTTGGCAGGGCGCTTCTCACCTTTGGCGAGACCTTGCTCTATCCGCTACGCTCCTCCTAGCGGTTTCGTCGCAGAGATGTCAGAAGTAGGGTTGCGGAAACCGAGCTCTTAGGATGACGCTTTCGCGTCGCTGCCGATTTTTTCGCGATCAAGTAATGCGCGCTTCGCCAAGGTTTTCGGATTGCGGAATTCGATCTTGTCGGGATCGACAACCGGCGCCCAGGTCCGTTCGCCCGGGAAAAGCGGGCGACCCAACATAGTCAGGTCAGATTTGGACGTGGGCGTATCCCATCGCACCGCGAAAGGTTGGCTGTTGCCATGGCGATAGACCTTGGCAAGCTGCGGCGGGCCGCCAACGTCATGAAATGCCCGCTCGCGGATGATGTCGCGCAGGACTTCGAACGGCTCCATATCGAAATAGGGTGTCCGGAATCGGCCTCGGGCCTTGAGCAATGCCGTGATGCGGTCCTTGGCCATAGCGGCTGCATCGGAATTGCCCGCGAAAATGATCGGATGGTCGTGACCGACCGAAAAGTGTGAGCCGATCGGCGAGAAATTATACGCCGCCTCGACTTCCACCCAATGGAAACGCCACAGCCGGAAGGCGTTCGAGCGCCAAGACCAACCACCGAAAATCAGTTCGCAATCATAAGGATCCGGCGTCGTCACGCCACGCGGCAAGGCACTGATGTGCGCGCGCATGTCCATGAACATGAGCCGCATCCGTTTCTTCAACTCCGAGATATCGCGTTCACGTGTGCGCGCCCGCGGATCACTTTCCACCCAATTGCGGAATTGCAGCATCAACGGATAGGCCGCTAGCGTGTCACCGGCAAACGCGATCAGGCTGTCGCCGCGGGCCAGCGTCAGGATCTTGGGGCAGCCGTCCCAGGCCTGACCGCCGCTGAGCCGGCTATCGCTCGCGAAAACCAGTTCGTGCGCGGTGCCGACCGTGCGAATCCAGGCCATGGAAAGCGTCATGATCGTCATGTGCCAGACCCGCGCTCGCAAGGCGATCCATCAAGCTATTCCTTGTCGCCGATCTCCGCCTCGATGTCGGCGAGGATTTGCGTGACACTCGATCCGGGCAGCGGATCTTTGATGCTGAAATCCGGGTGTGATAGAAACTCATCAACGGCGCTGCCGACAAGGACGCCGGAGAGCCGGCGCGCCAGAGCCTCGCTCGCGGTGTGGTGCAACGGCACGATGCGCTTGTCTGTCTCGTTTCCCAGCAGCGTTACGAAACACAGGCTGGGCGACAGCGGCGCGATCAGGCGCAGGCCTTCGCCGATTTCCGGGCGCGCGCCGAAGGTGTCGGGCAACACGAAGATCGGTTGCGGCGAAAAGACCAACGCCCAGCGGCTCCACATCACGGGGTTCGCCAACGCACTGTAGAAGGCGTCGTTCTGGAAAAGGGTCTCATAGGCCTTGTCGGCCATGTCGGGATCGTGGCCATAGCCAAGCTCAACGATCTTAGGCGCCAGCTGTGATTTGATCCGGTCGATGAAGAACGGACTGCGCAGTACCTGGATGACCAGAAACGCGACCAGCGCGATTCGGTCGGGCTGGTTGAGCGGCGTCATCCGCATCAGATTTTCGATCGGCCTTTTCGCATCTCCCTCGATCATCGCGAAATAGGCTTCGAGGCCGTCGCTATAGAGCTTGTGGCGATATCCCCATTTTCCAAACCCGCGACGGGCGGATGTCCATCCTTCCTCCGTCCGCCGCCACCGCACGATCTTTCCGTCGGTTGCCCAGAGATCTCGGATGAACCAGCGCGAGATGAAGTGATTCTTGTCAACGCGCTTGATCGCCAGGCGCCGGGGTTTCGGATTGCGCTCGCGCGCCGCTGCGGCGGCCGATTTCGGTATCCATCGTGTCTCCAGTCGCTCGCGCCAGTGGTGATTGTATAACTCCTTGGCGGTGTCGTTGATCGAGGCCCATCCGGCGTCACCAAAACAGGCGATCCGTTCCTGTACGGGATCGACGGTGGCCGGGTCGCGCCCCGCGAGTCGCTTGTGGACGATCTGCTCTCCAACATCGAGTTGTATCTTCGCGAGTTCGAGGATCATTTCTTCTCGGATGTTGATGTGCAGCGGCGCGGCGTCGTTAGCCAACCGCATCATCGCACCGATGATTTCGTGCAGGACTTCGTCCCAGGTGATCGCCAGGGGATCGATGATCTCGATCGGCGTACCTGGCCATAGTTTCTCGACGTGCCGGCGCACTTGCGGCGGCGAGCCTGGGCGGAAAGGCGCTTCTGCCCGTGCGGCCGCCACCGCCCGCAAATCTATCGACCCTGCCACGTCCCGTTCCCGTTCCGCCTGTTCGAATGTCGGCCTCAATCTAGCGCCGTGGAGCGACGCGACCTTGCTGCTCGCCATGCTAATTTATTGTCTCGGAGCGGCCTCAGCGGCAAATCTACCTTCACTTTACTGCGCCCACTTCGGCGGCCCAACGCTCGGCATAGCCATCGGGAAGGACGGCCTCGTGTGGCGTCATCGTGAAGCGAATACCATCGCCGGTGCGGGCGATGTCCGACGCGCCGGCGCCGACCCAGAACAAGGCTAAATTGCGATCGGCGGTGCAGAGTTGGGTATGCGTGTCCGGAAAGAAGGCCAGGCTATAGAGCAGCAGGTCCAGCGCCTGCAGATCCGACAGCGCGTTATAGGCGTCGGCATCGCTATAGGCGGCGTGGAACTTGAACAGGCTTTTTGCCGCGCTGCGCCCCGGGTTCACCAGCGTGCTGAGCACGGCGAGCACCATTAGAGAGGCCTGCACGACGCCAATATCCTTCGCGGCCGCCAGGATGTCTCGCCATCGCCCGTCAACGTCGCGGCGCGCGACCGGCGCGGCGAGGATCGGCGCGACCCGGCGCAGGAACGCCTGCTTGCGCGCCATGCCCGGGCGAACGCCCTCGATCAGCCCAAGCAGACCCTCAATCGATCCTGGCCCGACCATCAGCGTGGCCGCGGGCAACGCCTCGCGAAGTTTCTCCACTGCCTCTTCGAGCTGGGCGCGTGCCGCATCCGGTTCGGGTAGCGCCCGATTGTTGCCTTCCATCGCAAACAGCAGCGGATTGATGCGAACGGGATCATCCTCGAAAAGGTCGAGGAAATCCGGCTCGCGGCCGACCTTCTTCCCGCCGTCGAACCGCCCCGCGATCTCGGTGATGATATTGCGATCGGGGAGGACAACCGCGGTTTCCCGCGTCGCCGCAAGCACTGAAGGCAGCCAGCCTCCCCGCACCAGACCGATTGCTTTCGAAGTGAACGGGCTGACCAGCGTCGCCCTGATATGGGCGTATTTGCTGGTGTCGACGCCCTCGACGTCGGTATCGACGATCCGTCCGTTATACATTTCGAGCGGGATCGTGATGCCGGCATGAAGCTTTGCCGCGGCGAGTTCCTCATAGGTTCGCGGCCTGATGTCTACATCGGTGAACGCGATCGTGCGCAGCGGACCGCCGCCTGGTCGCTCCTTCTCCTTGTAGACGAACATCCGGCCACCAGGTCGGGGCGGCTGCACAAGCTGTTGGGCTACTTCGATCATGCCCCCTCATAGGAGGAGATAGCCCGGCCATGAAGCAATCTTCAAGCAACCCCCGTGCACCGGAAGCACTTGGCCGTCCTGCTGAAAACCTGACCGGTCGCTTCTTCGAGCAAGATGAACTGACGGCGGATTTAGGATGATGCCAAGCTCGGCTGAACGATCGGCATGAAGGCGCTCAGCAGACGTTGGTCACGTGTTTCAAGGCAGTAGGCTATTGCTTTAGCTGGTGCCTTCGTTCTCAAATCGTCTTATAATCTTCACCAGTCTTAGATCGCCACTTTCACAGATAAATGTATGGAGTAAAAAAATCTCGCCGGGTGATCTGCGCGTATGTCCAGGCTAATAAGCTAAAGGCGTCGATGCATGTCTCAAGCATGTTTTCAACGCCCGGTAATTTTTAATCTTCTTATGAAACATAGTTTTTGGCTCATCGGGCCGGGGTCGGATTGCGAGAAAACGCGTAGGGGCTTGACCCTGTCTCAAGTTACGCAACCGACCCCAAGCTTAGTCTTAGGTTAAGGCAACCTAAAGACTGGCGATTAATTTCCTCGGTTGATCATGCGCTCGCCCATTGGGCGCGAGAACTCGGACTTCGTCTAATCAATTAAGGCGCACGCGACCCTGTTGACGTTTTGAAAGCCAGGTTCTCGCAAAACAAGGAGGCTGAGATGGAGAGTCAAAAGATCTTTGTCGGGCTCGACGTTGGTGCAGATTTGTCAACGGTGTGTGTGACGAATGCAGATGGCGCCGTGTTGTCTGAAGCGTCTCTTCCCACCACGTGTCGTCAAATCTCTGAGTTTATTGAGAGCCTGTATCCAATTAAAAATGTAACAGTCGGATTAGAGGCCGGTTCTAGCAGCATACTGCTCACTAAACGCTTGCGGGAAGCCGGTTATTGTGTGCACCTTTTCGCCACTCGGCAGGCGAGCAATTTTCTTAAAATCCGTCAAAATAAGACCGATATTAATGACGCGCGCGGGATCGCGGATCTCGTGAGGCTTGGTCGCGGAGTCGTCGCCGAAGTTCATTTGAAAAGTAATGCGTCGCAGCAACTAAGGTCACAACTTGTTCTTCGGCAGAAGCTCGTCTCGCACAGGGTGGCGGGTGAAAGTGTGATTAACTCTGTCTTTCGAATGAATGGTGGCCGCCTGAAGAAAAGTTGGTCGAGCGCGAGTTTACAGCGCCACGTTAGGGCTGAACTCGAAAGGTTGCGCGACGCGGAGAAACTCGACTTGTCGCTCGACGTCGAGCCGTTGTTATATATCTGTATTGCCACGCGGCGATATTTGGAAAATTTGGATCGTAGGCTCAGTAAAGTGGCCGAAGCAAACCCAGTTTGCGCTAGATTCATGGAAATACCTGGCGTTGGCCCAATCTCGGCACTCTCATTCTATAGTGCGGTGGACGACCCTACCCGCTTCCGCCGAAACTGCGATGTTGGAGCCTATTTGGGGCTTGTGCCAAGGGTTAAACAGTCAGGGACCGCAGTTAAGCGACTAAGCATCAGCAAAATGGGTAATCGACTTACCCGTTCGCACCTAGCGATCGCTGCCGGAACAATGATGAGGCAAACAAAAATTGAATGCACGCTACGCTCGTGGGCTATGAATCTTGTCCCTCGGATTGGCCGCCCGAAAGCTAAAACGGCGCTAGCTCGAAAACTTGCTACGGTCATGATTTCTATGTGGAAAACAGAAACGCCATTCGCGACCAATCCACGCTCCATTTCTTGATTATCTCGGGAGCGAGTGAATTGCGCGTTCCACCAACTCAGCTCCTTGATGTTAGAGAGCCGACAGGTCTTGGCGCAATCGATGGCTCGTTAGAAAAGCTTCAATGCTCGCCACTGGGATGAGCGTCATCGTTCCGACCTTGATGGTGGCGATGTCGCCCGACTGGATCAGCTCGTAGATTTTGGATCGACCAATGCCCGTGATCCGACATGCTTCGGGAATGCGAACGGTGATCGGCCGCATTCGCTCGGACGAACGAGCTGGTTCTGTCGTAGCGGTGGTCATGTTGTTCTTTCCGCGAGGGCATTGTCGACAGGCGAGCCGGTTCGTTTCGCGAGGCGTCTCCCGACGAGCTCGGTGAATGACTCGTAACGCGCAGCACCAAGCGTCCGCGTCTCGTCACTGAATGCCGGTTGGTGCGCGACCATCATCATCTCGTGCCTGATCAACATGCCAAGCGTTTCGACGAGGAGGTCAATCTTTTCGTCTGTGCGCGCCTGCATTCGGCCGAGCCGTTCGACCCTCGGCCCAAACTTCGCATCGATCTCGGCGGCGCCCTCACGCTCGATCCAGGCGGCCAGTGCGTCAGACATGATCGCCGTCTTCGATGCGCCCGGCTTGCCAGCAAGCAATTCGAGCCTCTGCGAAAGCGCATCGGGCAGGAAGAACTGATGACGGGTCTTGGCGGTCTTCATGTGGATCAATTTAGCCCGGCCGCATCAACGAGGGAGTGACTTTACGACGCCTCGAGCGGCAATCGAGCGCATGGCGTGCCGATCAAATTTCCAATCCTCGACCGCGCCCGATCGTCCAGCTAATCTCGCCGGTGCCACGCATGATGCCTGACACCTGCTTCTCGAACTGCCGTTCGAGCACCGGCTTCCATGGTATAAGCGAGAACTTGTGCGCGCGTTCCACGATCGCGAACTTGCTGTCACCGACCTGGACTGCGCGCGCGAGCTTGCCTTCGACATGCGCTCCGTCGGTTGCTGGGACGAACGCCAACCCCAGCTCCTTTGACAGCTGGGCACCCACCCGCGCGACGTCGCGGCGCTGCAAGGTCTCGATAATGCCCGGTGCGTATCTCAAATTATCGCCAGCAGGTTCGGCGAGACCCTGTTCGATCAGCCATTGTTGCCGCAGCTGCAGCGCACGTCGCACCTCGGCGCCGAAGCCGCGCTCGGTCTTGATCGGGTCCGATGAGACCAGGTCGCGGTCGAGCCAGGTCGCGCCATTGTGCGTGGGCAGGTCGTCGAGCGCGCGCGACGACAAGGTCTCGATCACCACGGGCAGCCGATCAGACTTTTCGCGTTCATACGCGCCGACCCTGGTCAAATGATCGGGCGCGATCCTCCAGCTGCCATCGGGCTCGCGCGTAACGCCGCCGGTCGCGCGCCGGATCGCTTCAAGCCTGCGCACATGGGTCTCGGCAAAGCTCTGGGTCGCTGTCGGGTCGTGGTGAAGATGGATGTCGATGGTGTACCGACCGCCGTTTGCGGCTGCGATGTCGGCAACAGTCCGATCGGCCGCCCGGATGCTGATCTCTGCTGGCGAGATCCGCACGATCGACGGCGCTGGCGGCAGGTCTTCAAGCTCGCCGACATCGACGTGATGGCTAAGGCCATCGACGCCTTCGACAATCAGGTAACGACGGTCCGCATGCTCGTCGAGCAGTCCGGCCATCACCACACGTCCCGTGATCGGTCGCGAGCCCTCATCGACCGGATTGTAGATCGCATAGTCTGCGGCGTTCTGACTCAGGTCGCGCTTGCCGAGCTCGTGATGCATCGTTGCGATGATATCGCCGCGTCGCGCCATGGCCTTGAGCGTCGACTCAAGCCTGTCCTCGAGGCGCCACTGTCCGCCGCGCTCCTGGACTGCCAGGCCCATCCGTCCGAGCGTGTGCAGGCGCCCGGCGCGCGTAGCTTGTTCGATGCCATCCGGGTGTACCGGCGCGACCAGTCGCTCGGGTGTCGCCGCTTCCAGTAGTCGCCGGTCGATCGACGTGAACCGCTCCTGCGTGATCTCGCGTCCCTGAGACTGCTGGATTTCCCTGTCGCTGCGCGGGCCCAGATCCCGGTTCACGATCTCGCACGCGCGGGTCCGAAACCCGTGCGCGATATACTCCCTCGCGATGATGAGATTCTTGCCGCGATCGTCGGTGCCGCGCACGATGATGTGGCTGTGCGGATGGCCGGTGTTGAAGTGATTGACGGCCACCCAATCGAGCTTCGTGCCTAGGTCTTTCTCGACGTCGGCCATGAGGCGGCGCACCACGGGTTTCAGATCGACATACTCTGCGCCGTCCTCGGCCGACACGATAAAGCGAAACTGGTGCCGGTCACCCTTGCCGCGGGCAAGAAACTCCTTGCCGTCGGCGGTGTCCTGCCCCGCGTCGTAGAGCGAACCGCGATCGCCTTCGCGCGTCGTGCCGTCGCGTTGCAGATAGCGCAGGTGCGCGGCCGCGCCCGCAGCGCCCTTACCGCCCAGGCGGACAATGCGTGCTTTTACGATGACACGACGTGCGCGGGCATGCGCGAAACGATCGCTGGAACCGAGCACGCGACCCATGCTTGCACCGCGCCCGATCCGCTCGCCGGTGAAGCGGCTTTTCGAACGGCCAGCGCGTGCGCCGCCGCGCGCGAGATTGGTGGCGCGGCGGATCTCGCTCAGGAACGACCGATCGCTGCGACTGTGACCCAGGCGGGGCAGAAACTCATCATCGTCCATCGGTATGATCTCTTTCGCGGCCTCAAAAGAAGCCGGATGAGGGGACCGCGACGAAGCCGTTCAAGAGCCTCCACCAGTGTCTCGTGAATTACGCCGCGGTGTCAGAGTGATGCCGCGCACCTGTCTCGTGCATGGAGGCATGCCCGGATCCATTCGCTCTTATGCCTCCATCAAAAACGACGTGCAGACGCCATTTTCAGCCGCTCTTGGAGGCTGAGCCTTCATCTTGCCTTACGCCAAACCTCTTCCCGATCTACCGCCCCCATCGTTTCCGACCTGATCAACGCGCTTCAACCGACATCACCTAGCCCGGCATTCTCAGCCGCTACTTAGACAACGGCCGCAGCGAGTTTCCCGCGCGTTCTGACCGGAAATCCGATGCCCAGGTGAGCGGATTCCAGCTCGCATTTCCCCGCAGTGAGTAGGTCAAGAACTCCGCACGACCACCGACATTTTCGAGTGGAATGGCGCCGCCGAGACCGTTCTGATCGATCGGAACACGGCTGTCGGCGCTGTTGTCCCTGTTGTCGCCCATCACGAAAACGTGACCCTTGGGGACGGTGTATGACGGCGTGTTGTCAGCGATACTCATGCCGAAATCGAGCGTCTCATACGAGCGACCTCTCGGCAGCGTTTCACGGATGACATGCACGCAGCAGTAGCGTTTGCCGTCACGACTGACGACTTGGGCACCCGCAAATCCGGGGAAAGCGCGCGTGCGATCCAGGTCGTTCGGGTCGCAGTGAAAGTTGCCGTCGATCGGGATCAGCCGCGTGCCCAAGTCGTGCGTTTTAACGGGTTTGCCGTTCAGCCACAGGCGCCCGTCGATCATCTGTATGGTGTCGCCGGGCAAGCCGATGACGCGCTTTATCAGGTCCTCGCCGCCACGATTGCTACCCGGCGGCGTAAGGACAACGATGTCGCCGCGCTCGGGCAGGTGACCGAACACGCGCCCATTCATGAATGGCAAAACGTGGAAGCTTGGCGACACGTACGACCAGCCAAAAGGATATTTGCTGACGACGAGATGATCGCCGACCTGCAGCCCCGGCATCATCGATTCCGACGGGATGTAGAAGGGTTTGGCGACCAGGCTGTGGAAGCCGAGCACGAGGAAACCGAGACCGATCAGGCTGCACATCTCAGCGAACCAGTTCGTTTTTGAAGGGGGTTTTGCGTCTGTCATGGCGCACAGGAAGCGCCAGAACGCGCGATCCTGTCGAGCGAATGCATGTCCGGACGCGGCGGAAATCGTGTCCGGACAAACGATGTTACCGCTGCGCGGAATACTCTGCGGCGGTCAAAACCCCGTCATGGTTCCGGTCGAGTTGCTCGAACGCCGGACGCGGCGATGCAACGCCGTGCGCGAGCGATGGTGCGGTCGCGCCGACGCCGAGCAGCGCGCCAAGCAGGGCTGCCATCGCCATTCGTGATGCCGAAGTGGGGCGCCGCCCAGCCTTCGAACGTGCGTTCAACCGCGCATCGATAAAGCCGCGGATCACGTCGCTCGCGCTCGATCCATCCCGCGCGCAGTTTGCCATGAACGCTGCTTTCGTTGCGTTGTCGAGACGTACTTCAATCGCCTCGTTCTTCTTCGGTGCCCGGTTCGAAACCATCGCAAAATGCTCCGCTGTATTAGCCGAGCATAACGCCTTCTATGGTCCGACACCAGCTTCGGATGATGGGCGCGCCACTGTCGCGGCGCGCCCTCGTTGCTCAGTCCGCCGGGTTCCAGAGCACTGCGAACCGGTTGTCGTCGTTGCCTGCCGCGCGACCGAGATTGGCGTAGAGACGGCGCGGCCCAAACTCGGGCGCCTCGAGGCTTAGCGACACATATTCGTTGCCCGTCGTCCTCGCGATGCGGTTCCAGCCGGCGCCGATCTCGACATCGCCCGAGCGGACCAGATAGTCGGGGTGGGGCTCGTCTGCCTTGCCGCGGTTGACCACGATCTCGATCGCGGCGTCGATGCTGATGGTCTTCAGGCGGCCTTTGTAAGAGCCGTTGGTGTCCCTGGTGACATATCCGATAGCAGCCATTGTCTTCGTCCTTCTGATTTGCCCGGGACCAATTCCCGGCGACGCCGACCCAGAGATGGACGGATCAAGGCGCCTGCGAACCGTGAGGCCGAAGCGTACGCGGAGGACCGGAGGACGGCGCTCTTTTGTCTCGCGAGGAATGGCCGCAGGCCAGGGGAAAAGAGTGACGGACGATGGTTTCGTCAGGCGACGACCGGCCATAGGTCGACAAGCGTCAATGCCGGGATTGGTTTCGGGCCACAGTCGTGACGATACAAATCCGGTGCCTGGATGGGACAGCCGAAGACGTTATTCGGTGTCGGTCGGCCAGTCGCCCTGTAGCCGTCCAGTACATGCCGCTTCGACCAGCGCCTGCAATTTCGCCACGTGTTCGCCCGCCCAGGCCAGCTCCTCGTCGGTGATCGCATAGTGATCGGAGTAGCGCGCATTGACGTAAGCGAGACGGAGAAGTTCAAAGCAGCGGCGCTCGAATTTGCCTTCGCGCGGCCACGCTTCCTTGAGCGACGGAACGATGTCCTCGCAGTGCGAACGCAGAAAATTGAGCTTGTGCGACTTCGGGCTGTACAGCGTGAAGACCAGCAACACGCAGTGGTACAATCGCTCTACGGCTTGATGATATTCAAAAGCCGCGATCTTTGGACGAGAATTTTGCATCGCGAATTCTGCCTGGGCGCGAAAACCATCAGCACTCGGGAACCATTCATCGAAATGCTTTTCCGCTTCGATCCGCGCCGCGTCGGGCGGCAGCCGACGCGGCGCCGTGAAGTTGAACCCCTCGGCGTCGTAAAGGGCGATGCCTTGCGTCACGATATCGACGAAGAACGGACGTCCGCGCTCAAGCTGGGCGTTCACGTCGGTGAGGCTGTGCACGATCAGATTGACGGGTGCGGAGATCGCCTTGTTGATCGTCAGGTCGCGCATCAGCCGGTCCTCGGCGGGCGACCAATAGTCGACGAAGTCGGTCAGCCGCTCGTCGTTGACGACGACGAGGATGTCATAGTCCGACTGGTATCCGCCGACCGGATCGGACACCCAGTCGCCCCGCGCATAACTACCGTAGAGAACGAGTTTCAGGATGCGCCCCTGCTTGTTCCACTTCTGCGTTCCAAGCCTTGTCGCCGCGTCGAACTCTTCGAACAGCACGCGCACGACGTGCGCGAGTTCGCGCTGGGTCGATTGCGGCAGGTGATCGAGCTGGTCGCGCATGGTGCCACAAGTCCTAGCGGCGGCGACGGCCAAAGCACAATGGCAGCGCGCGGCGGCGGCGCGCCAGCCGCCGCCGCAACCGGTCGAGGACACGGCCCATGATGCGCTCGACCTCGGCGGTGGTGATGCCCATCCGCGTTCCGATCACGTCATAGGGAAGATCGTCGAGACGGTGGAGGAAGAAGACCTCGCGCTCGAACGGGCGAAGCCGCGCGATGGCGCGGTCGAGTTCGGCGAGATCGATGGGATCTGAAAAGGACATAATCTGGCTCCCGAAGGGACCGGTGGCGCAGCGCGCCACCGGCCTGACGCTCATGCCGCCTTGCGCAGCGGCTCGGGCTGGAGTTCGGGTTCGGGTGCAACGGCTGTCACCGATGCGGCCAGCCGTGCGGCCCGCACGACAGGACCGACCCCGCCACGGTCCGTGTATGCGCTTGGCGGAAATGCCATCCAGCGCGGAACCCACGCCTCGATCTGGGCACGTCCGTTTCGCCCCCCAAGGCAATCGCGCATGATCTCGCGCTTGGCAGTGCCGGTGATCTCGGCGTTGCTGGCCGCGACATCCTTCCCTGCGATCTCGGCGAGCACTTCGCCCAAGACTTCGCGATCACGAATGAGGTCGATCAGCGCATCGTCGGCGTGCCAATGCGTGGCCATGTCGATCACGAAGTAGGTGCCGAGCGTTTCGATCAGGCTGGTGCCCATTTCGAGGGTCTCGGCCATTACGACGGCCAGGATCTCGAACACCGCCGAGTCGGGCATCTCCAGCAGCCGCTGGAACAGGACCGACAGCCCCTCCAGCCCGTCGAATCCGCCCGTGACTGTCGGCGCTTCGGCATCGAACCCGAGCACAGCCAGCACCGCGCGCCGCCGTGCGTCGAACTCCGCTTCGGAGAACGCTTCCTCGATGCTCTCGCCAATAGCTTCGCTCGCTGCGCGCTGCGGCTCGACGCGGACATGCCAGAGCGACGAGCCGATGATCATGTGTGCGACCGCCAGTCGGAACGCCGCCGAAGGTGATGCTGCAAGCTGCGCGCCAACGACCGCATGACGATGAAGGTCGATGTAGTTCTGCAGAGGTGCCGAATTTTCGGGCCGGACAGGCTTCTCGACCAGCTCACCCTTAGCCAGCGCACGCGCCTCCTTGGCGGTGACGAACCCCTCGTGGAACGCCACCTCCCCACGCGATGTGACCGCGACGAACACCTTGCCCCCTTGCCGCTTGCTGCGCCGCTCGTACTCCCACGAGGCGAAATGCTCGCCTGTCGGCATCACGACCACCTCGCGCCAGCCATCGGCACGACAGGTATCCGCGCGCGCTTCGATTGCGGCATGCTGGGCCGTCCAGAACGCATCGGCATGGGCGAAGTAGCACTCGTCGCCGAACAGATCGGAGATAATCGCGCCTTTGTAATTCTCGACGTCGAACAGCGCCGCCGACACCGCGATGCTGGTGCCGCCGAACAGCCATGCTTTCAGCTGCTGGCCGGTCGGGCAACGCACCTCGGGATCGTCGACCAGCGCCAGCCACGCCTGTTGCTGTGCCTTGGTGGCAAGCGTGAGGTGGCGCATGGTCGCGGCATCGATGTCGCCACGCCGGTAGAGGCTGCGGATGCGCGGGCAGAGGTTGCCGAGCGCGAGCGTCCGTTTGACCTGCAACTCGGTCAGCCCGAAAGTCGCTGCGATATCCTCGGCGTTCCGGCTTTCGCGAACGAGACGCGTGAACGTCTCCCAGCGCGTGACCTCGTCGGGATCGAGCCGCGCGATGTTCTCGATCAGCGACGCCTCCAATGCCGCCGCATCGTCCCCCGCCGCGATGATCGCGCAGGGCAGCGGCTCGGCCTCGCCGGTCTCTTCCGCCACCTTCACCGCCGACAAATACCGCCGCTTCCCCGCGACAATCTCGAAGGTTTCCGCCGATCCTCCTTCGACAGGCTCAGGACAAGGTTTCTCGCGGACGATCAGCGGGACCAGCACCCCGCGCACCCTCACCGAGGGAAGAATGTTGCCGAGATCGGGTGCCTTGCCTTTCACCCGCATGTTCGCGGTCGAAATGCTCAAGGCATCGAGTGCAATATGCCGAAGTTCCATGATCTTACTCCCTGCCTGCAACACCGGCCGCCGGAATGGCGGGGGTGGGCGGCAGGAGCGGACCGGCAGGCCCGCCTGAAGCGGCGGGACGCATCCGCCAGGACCGCAACGCAGAGGAGGACTTGAGCGAAGCTCAAGTTGCGGCACGCCGCGGCGGGCCTAGAGGGACGTGACGCCCACCCCCGCCAGGCCGACGGCCATCACCGACGCCGCCCGCGCAGGCGGGCGACCGCATCGCCCCGGCGCCTTTGCGCCGACCTTGCATGGAATGGCAC
>APMI01002270.1_pt1 | contig 23357 bp, 19 predicted proteins | sample 667938 | NCBI WGS metagenome assembly APMI01 (sample SAMN01084076, study PRJNA167559) | wastewater metagenome | biome: Wastewater | place: Denmark: Ejby Moelle, Odense | collected 2011-11-28
TTGGGTAAAGATGCAGGAACAATCGAAATCATTAGAAGTTTTGATCAACCTACCACTTATGGTCACATTGACGAGGGAATTAAAAAGTGGATCAGCAAGAATGAAAGACCACCAGTTGTACCATTCGATGAGAGGACCATTGGAGACATGTTCAGCAGTGGAAAAAAAGGAGTAGTTTTCTTCAACGGTGACTCTAATGAAGAAATTCTGAACGCTTTCACACAGGCTGCCAAAGATTATAATGGCGATGAAGCTTTAATTTTCACAGAGGTCTCATCCAAGAACGAGCATCTTGAAAACTTCGCTAACTATATTAAGTTGGACAGAAAAGCCTTCCCAATTGTCGTAATTGAGGCAAAGGCACAAAATAAATTCGTCATGAAGGGTAGTCCATCAAAGGACAACATTCTTGCCTTCTTGGCCGATCATAAGAGTCACAAATACGGAATCACTGATGAAGTTAAGAGCGAATAAAAGAAGGAAGAAGCAGCAACTTAAGAATAACTTTGATTAGTTTGTGAACTTATACATTTAACAATTTATTTAGTATAAAATAAGTAAAATGTATCATTTGTTTACGCTGAGTTCTAGACCTTCTAGGATTATATCTTAAGCTTTATCATGCTATTTATTAACATTTTTTTACTATTTCTTGCCTCCTTTGTTGCAGCCTAAATTATTTTCTTTATTTTCTTTCGTTTAATAATCACTTTCTATTTTTAAGCCGTCATCGTAGCGAGTGGATTTTGTCAAGTCAGGTTTTAACTTTTCTATTTTGATGTCGACAGCTTTTATTTCCTTTTATATACTAATGCACTAAGCAGACTATTTACCATATATCTTTTCTTTCAATTCTAAAGCCTTGTTGTAGCATTCAATCGCCTTGCTGAAATTAGACTGATGAGAATATACCAAACCAATGTTATTTATGGTTTAGGCGCAGTCAATGCTGTTACAACCTTTTACCTTATTCTTGATGGCCAAAGATCGCTCGTAGTAGTCGAGCGCGTCCTGGTAAGACCCCATTTTCCGATAAACTGCTCCCATGTTGTTCAAAGTTTGAGCACAGTCCATGCTATTTTTGCCCTTGATTTTCTACTTAATTGCGAGTGATCTACTCAAGTAATCGACAGCTTCAGCATATTTTTTTTTCCTAATATACACTAAACCTATATTGTTTAATGTTTGAGCACAGTCAATGCTATCGCTGCCTTTATCTATAATTTTTATGAGCAATGATCTATTGTAGTAATCCAAAGCTTGATCATAGTTCTTTTAAATATCATACACTAATCCAATGTTATTCAATGTTTGAGCATATTCAATGCTTTTTTCACCCTTCACTTGCTTTTTTATAGCTAGTGACCTTTAGTAGTACGTCAATGCGTCTTTATATTTCTCGCTGCTTACGTAGATTAGTCCGATGTTATTCAGCGTTTGAGCATAGTCAAGGCTTTAGCTCCCCTTTGTTTTTTATTTTATATTCAATGATTTCTGATAAGATTCAAGAGCTTACTTATTTTTTTTCAAATTTTTATATGCAGTACCTAAAATATTCAATTCACATGCTTAAATATATCCGTCCTTAGATTTAGTGGATTCTTCTTCTGCTAATTAGATGGCCCTTTCTTACCGATTTTGTTCCACAAGATACTGAAGACTTCTAAGCCTCCTCCCCTCTGTGAGATCCTATATTTTTTTCTTGTCGAAGTTCATTTTTTTAATGTTTTCCAGCACTTAAGCTCCATTTGAATCTATATGAGCATATTATTATTTTTTCTTAAATGAAACATCTTCGAGGTTTAAAAATTTCTTAAGATTTTCAAACTTTTAGTGAGCTGAGGGCGATCGATCAATATTTACATATTGAATAACATTTTTAATAAGTGGAAAATAGTCATCTACACTTTTTTTGTTCCACTCATAAAGTAGGTATAGCTAAGAAAGTATTTTTGATCTACACAGTTCATACATTTTATGATCTATTTCATTTTCAGCCTGCTTAAAGAATAATGCCAACTGAAACTAACAGACTAAATCTCCAATTTTAACTTTTAACACCAAATCCTTTGTTCTCCCGTTAAGTCTATTATCAATTTATACTAGTTACACATCTTTGCCAGCTTACTTTTCTCGTTTAATGTTCTCTATAATTTTGTTGGCCGCATTATTAATATGAGCGACTTTGTTGAACAGACATTTACCTCTTAACAAATCGCTGACGTTAAATTAGATATTGTCGATCTCTTGATAGATTTATTTCATAAGGCTTTTAACATATTAAGTCTAAGCATCCAAATGCTACTTAATTGTCTTGCAATTTTTTATTGCTTAATTTTCTTCCTTAGGCTTTGCTTTCTTCTCAATAAGCTTTTTAAACATCTTCTATTTAACTCTATGTAAAGAAGATTTATTCTATCGACTATTAAGTTTTAAATTGGACTTAAACCCAAACCCCTCACTTTCAGTACAAGCTTTATATAACAGACTGTTGAAAAACGGTAAAGATTACTTTGCATATTACACCATTTCAATGATTTAATTTTATAACTGCAATTCTTTATCTTCACTAGGATCGAGGGTAAAAATAATTGGCTTGAATTAGGGGAGAGTAAACTTTTTAATTTTCTCAGCTTATTCGCTTTCATCTACTCGTGTCATAAGAGCTTGCTATTTCTTTTTCATAGCTCCTGCTCCGTAGTGCCCCTTAAGCACAGTGGCTTGAATATTTAAGAGCTCGCAGATCTAGGAAATGGATTTACCTTACTTCTCCATTTTCTCACAGGCTTTGACAAGGTAAGAGGATAAGTAAAACATGGAGAGCATGTCCTTTTCACACTATACTTTAATATCGTTAGTGACCTTTAGAAGTTAAGTCGTGTCTTAAAGACAAAAACTGTTTTGGAAGAACTCCTCAGAGAAGTCAAGAATCTCGAGCATCCAATGACTCTTCATATTAACCTCATTTTCAAGTTTGTGCATTTCAAGACCAAAAACTTCTCCGAAACTGATCTCCTCTTTGTATTTTGTATCATTTTTGACCTAGTCACATACAATAGAGAGGGAATACTTAATGTAATTTTCTAGTAGCCGAATTAGCGCTGCCTTCTCATCACACGACCAATAGTTGTTAAAGAAATTGTTCATTAAGTCTTCAAAAATAGACTTGTGTAAAAGAAGTGTTAAGACTTAATTAGAAATAATCTTCTCCAACATTGAATTTATATATTATGACTGCACAGAGATGGCTAGTTTAGACTCTCTCTTGGGTCTAGTCTGCTGTTTAAGCTCTCGACTAGCTCGATCTTCTTTTTTATTAGAACCCACGCATGCTCCCATTTTGTATTTATTAACATCATATAATGCTTTCTATATATAGAATAGAAGGCTTATCAAGATATACTATCGATATCAAAATGTATAGAATCATTATGACTGAGCTAATAAATTAATTGATATGATCAATACGATGGGAAATTTCAATATTAAAATTATAAATTATTGACTTAATTAAATACCCCCCTATTGAGTACTCTAAGATACATTTTAAGCAAAAATTGCTGAATAGATTCGTGAAAATGAAATTAGAATGCATATGTTCGATTTTAGATACGAATTCTTCCAAAGGCGTTAAGTGCCATATTATTAAATCTCAGTATTTTAATTGTTTAAATTATGAAAGAAGAATACTTATATAATCAAATGAAGACAAACCTTACTTTAATCTTAGCACTTCTGCTAGCAGGCGCTCTTGCTGGCGGTATTTCTTTCAATACTGACGGCTGTCAGTCCGAAAAGTACGACACATGGGACGCACTCTATTGCCCATGCTCGGGAGGCACCGGCGATTATGACTATCAGTATTCCCAACTGCCATCTGGCTGGTATGCCAATAAGGACAGAATTTATGTCCCTAAAGGCAAAATTTAGAACAAAGTATACGGAGCAAAAGTTACAGTCTTCGACAAAGGAAATAAGCAAACTTTCAAGAGATCACTTTTGTTTAACTATGATCAAGGAAAACTTAACAAAGTCCATGATACTGACTTCTAGTTTGATTACGATAATAAAGCAAACGTTGACCAGTTCATGAGACAGCGCAATGCTAATTATGTCTCATCTTCTAGTAATTATGACCCTAGAGCTGTGATTCCAGACAATAGATATGTCCCAGATAATCGAGTTGTAATACCAGACAACAGATATGTTCCTGATAACAGAGTTGTAGTTCCCGATAACAGATACATCCCTGACAATAGAGTTGTCCCTGATAATAGATACGTTCCAGACAATCGAGTTGTTGTCCCAGACAACAGATATGTTCCCGATAATCGAGTTGTTGTTCCTGACAACAGGCCAGCTAATCCTTACTATGACAGGTTCCCCTCCGATGACGAGTGCGATCGAGCTGTTTCCAACAATGACTACACTAGAATCAGATAACTCATTGGGCAGGTCTCAAATAGTAAATTTGAGTGCAAATCTCGAGCTGATTTTTTAGACAAACTTCAGGCTAATTTCGTGAGAAAAATTTCTACTTACAGAACTGACGCTGAAAAGAATAGACAAAACAACTTTGCTTTACTGGATCAAATCAAGGCAATAAAAGATGCACAGGACAAATACACTCCTAAAAATACTGACGAGATCAATCAAAGAATCAGAGACTACAAAGACCAGATTGAAAAACACAACAGAGACAGAAGGAGTTATGATGACGATTGCAAAGGCAAAAAGGACTCAATTAGCTCACTCAAAAACTAAATTGACACCATTAGAAACAACTATGATGACTCGAGAAGAAGAGTGAGTCAGTAAGACCAAAACATTAGAGACCTAGAATCTCAAATTGCTGACCTTGAAGCTAAACTTGAACAGTTGAAGAATAACAGAGACAGCTGCAAAAGAAATAGAGATGGTTTCCAAAAAACCATTGATGACGGTGACAGAAGAATTAATGAATGCAATTCAAAGATAAAAGAACATCAAGATTACATTGATGGATCCTATTCTAAGTCCAAGTACTGTGCAGATGCTATCAATGACTTGAACAAGAAAATTGACGACTGCAATAAGGAGTTGAATGGAGCTGGCAAAGACAGAGATGACAAGTTCAGAGACAATCAAAACAAAATTGACGATCTTAACCGACAAATCGCAGTCAACACTAAAGAGGTTGAAAGATTGACAGCTTTATTCACAGATATGGATAAATATAGACAAGAGTTTGAGGAGAGCATCAGTAAACAGTATTATGGCTGCTATCAATATGCCCCCATTAACAACAATAACAATCAAGTCGATGATGACAAGTTTAGCGCTCCAAGCACTGCTTTCGTTAATTACATGAAGGACGTGTTCGGACAAGTTCCCAATGAGAACATCAGAGCAAGATTTTCTGGAACAGTCAACATTAAAAAGAACACAATTTTCTCGCCCTCATGGACCAAGGTGTACGGTATCCCATTCAGTGCAGGCTATGGTAACAACAGAGACATCAGCGAGGACAACTTCAGCTGCACATAATCTTCAGATAAACTGAAGGTATTTAGCGGACGAGTTGATGACATTACGAAGAATGTGATCCAAGTGACCAGCAAAACAGGTGACAAATACACAGTTCATTTGGGAGGATGCACCAAGATTGAGTCTGTCGCTGACAAGTAATTGCCAGAAAAGGGACAGGACATTTATTTCAAGGGTATTGAGAGAAAAGATAACGGTCATTTCAATGGTTACCATGTTACCTGCTATTGATTCACTAATTTATTTAAATTCTTATACCTAATAAATACTATTTACTATGTTCTAATAAAAATACGTAAATATAAATCATAAAAATTGAGTTCGATATAGGAATTTCTGAGAATTTTCAAGTATACTAGGCGCACTCACATCCGAGTCGATTCCCTTATAACGAGAGTCAGTCATATATTTCGATTTTAGCTCCATTTTTTTTATATTTTTATTAAATTGCTCGTTTTGATAACTAGAGATCAAATTCGCGTTATGTTGTTTTTCTCTACTAGCTGATCTTATCTGATCTGAAGCTCTTGAGAGTTGCAGTCCCTTCTCATATTTTCCTATGCTCTTAGGTTGAAATTGTTAAAATTTAGTTCCGAAAGTGAACTCATAATTGTTTTATTTATTTTTATTAGAGACTTCTTCTCTCGGCCATTTCTGCTTCTATTCGAATAACTTGTTTATTTTGTGAGTTTCACTTGAGTTGCTAGTTTAAATGTAATTTTTTGGTTCGAAATTCATTGTATACGGTTCCCAATTTTTTATAATATCGTTATTATAATTGTCTTATACATCTTTCTATGTCTTATCTACTTCAGAAATCAAATTAAATTGTTTACTAGCATAAGAGTTTTGTTTCGGTATCTCAATTGTTGAATGGCTGTGCTAATGTCGACTTGTATGTCGCCGTAAAGTGAATAGATTTAGCTAATCGTATATAATTTTTTGAGCTTCTACTTTATCAACAGCCTGTTTTGTTACTTAATATGACTTGGCTACCTCTGAGGTTCGTAAGTTTTTGCTTAGAGGAGTGCAATCATTCAAAGTTTCAGACAATGTAACTATTTTGGAGAGTTCCTGCAATAACTTATCATAACAATTTTTGTTGTAATTAACAATAACATTATATTTTTAATTTGATGTTACTTCTGCTGATACCTGAGCTGCCATAACATTTGCATTGTGAAGTTATTGCATTTTTATTTTAGGAAGAACATCAAGAAAGTTGTAAAAATTTAAAGATTTAATTGCTGATTCCAGTAAACATATTTAATTATCAAGGTGAACCTATAAATTTTTTAGTCTCGTCTGACAGTGAAGTCCATGTTTTTGGTCCATCAAATTAATCTCTAGAAGTAGCTATTTTTATCTTTGTTCATAAAAGTTATTTATGAGAGAAATAGTCTCACTCTTTGCCCTATGGATAGCTTAAAGAACAGCTTATCGTTTATTGTTGACTTTTTGATTGAGCTAATGCTTTAATAGAGATATAGAATACTAGTCGATCTTTCAAATTTTCGAGATTCTGCATTCGAGTAGATGTTTAATTGACTAAATCTGCATAGGTCGCTCTAATATTTTCATACGAGGGATTGGTGCCTCTTGATAGATGAGCTGATGTGTGAGTGCATACACAGCTTGCGCAAAGTCCAGTCTGACATTCCTCTATATTTAGCTGTTGTGTACCTTTGTTGCAGAAGTTAGTGATAATCTCAGCGCGGTGAATCGGACAGTAGAGTTTGGAGAACTCCATTATTTCGATTATATAGAATAATATAAGGAAAATTAACAACTTCGCCTATCATAAATATTATTATTCCATCATATCTCCACATTATTAATTCATAATTTTTTAAATTTAGGCGTTTTCCACTTAAAAGTTTGCGAATTGTGATCATAGCACAAATATAATGATAGAATCTTATTTTGTTTGCTAAAACGCATGGAAAAACAGTCACTTTATTTAATGGCCACTAACCGTCTTATGCTGAGTCAAAATTTATAATTTACAATAACTATGGGCGAAAAAATTGACAAAGACAAAATGCAGAGAATCAAATAGGAGGCGGCTAAACTCGGTACCTCCTATTATAAGTTCGTTGAACCTTTCATTATCAACGTGAACGACCAAATTGGCAAAGGCTCCTATGGCATGGTTTATAAAGGAGCCGACATCAGAAATGGTAACCTGATTGCTGTAAAGACTATTTCGACATCTAATATAAAAAAAGACCCTGAAAAATTCTACGAGTCGTTAAAGAATTAAATCGACATAATGAAATCACTGAAGCATCCCAACATCGTGCAGCTATATGATGTGAAGAAATCATCAAATAATATTTACTTGTTTCAAGAGCTCTGCGATCGAGGCTCTCTAGAAGATGTTCTTAACAATCGCAAGAAGCTTCCCGAGGCTGAAGCTCTCGTCATAATAAAACAGTTAGTGGCTGGCTACAAATATCTGTATGAGAACAAAATCATCCATAGAGATCTAAAGCCTGCCAATATTTTAATCAAAGACGAGCTATATAAAATTGCAGATTTCGGATTTGCGAAGTATTACTCTGAAGGATCAGAGCTTGACATGGTTCATCAATCTCTTGTCGGTAGTCCCATTTATATGTGCCCTTAAATTTTGAATGGACAAACTTATTCAACGAAGAGCGATATTTGGTCATTAGGTATTATTATTTTCCAGATGCTTTACGGAAAAACCCCGCATAGGGCAGCAAGTTTATAATAATTGGTTAGTAAAGTCAATAAGAAAGTCATCAGATATCCGCAAAAGCTAAATAATGAGGTGTTACAAGGTCTTTTATAAAAAATGCTTCAACATGATCCTAATGATAGGTACTCTTGGAAGGAAGTGTTTGATCACGAACTCTTTGCCGAGAAGAAGAAGGCAAATGGTATTAGTGATTCTATGCAAATCGCAGAGAAAGGAGCCAAGAACAAACTTGAAATGTCAACGAAGATGAATTAAATTTATTTCCATGACAAAAAAGTTATTGAACAAATTGAAGTAACACAAGGAGAAATCGAAGAAGAAAAAAATACATCATAAACTTCGGCTGGTTAAAAAGACGTTTATAAAAACATAGCGCAAAAGCACGAACAGACTGAAGTGAAGAAGTCAATAATTAGAAGAATTAAAAATTGGTTCTTGTTCAAAAGAAATAAAGCTGTCTTTCTTAACCATCTTTCGCTAAAAATTCATAACTGTTTCGCCATAGAGAAGTTAGATATCCCACTGGCTAAAGCTTAAATTTTCATTCTTGTGCTATCAAAGTGGCAATGCATGATCACTTACAAGTCCTACATTCGATTAAAATAAGGAAAGGTCAACAGTAAAGTATTCACAGAAGATGAATATCAACTATTCGTAAATAGCCCTCTGCGGGACAAGATCATGGAGAAGTTCAAAAATGATTTTACCGTGATGAAAATGTTCTTCGACGAGCTCATGAAGAAGGTGACAGACTATATCGGATCATACCAAGGCCCACTTCCTGACAACTTGACTAGAATTAAGAAGATATGCAACCAGAACCTGTGTCCAAGGGAAGTTTTTAGTGAAATATTCGCATAAGCAATAGATTAGCTATACGAAATTTGCAAACGTGCAATGGCTAAATATAAAAATTGTAGATAGCTTATTCAGCTTACATTTTTGGTTAATTAGGCGCTTAAACTGAAGAAGGGAGAGCTTTAAACCACTGAGTTCTCAATGATTTATGACCAAGAAGAGAAACTGTCCAATTAGGAGTTGATTGGCAAGATATAAGGCACCTATTCTGAGTCCAACATGAACGATTGATGCTAATTATTGTAAATTTATGATATTAAGATTCTGAATATTATGAAGATTTAATAATATTAAGATAGAAACTAATAAATAATGACCCATGCAATGCACACTCTTCTTGGAACAATTAGGCAAAAACAGATAAAATACGCAAATATCAGTGTCAATTTCACTTGCCATCTTCAATTTTTAAATAAGCGAACTGACTGCTACTCTTCAACTGCTCATATTCGATGGGCTCATCGAAAATATTGGCATATGGTTTAAACCCAATAATAGGAAATTCTAATTGACTCTCCTCCGTTCGCACTTCCACATTCGCGTAGTTGTACAGACTTAAAGCAGGACAGTAGAATTTTTGATAAATTTTTTAGTACTTTGCCACTACTTTTCCGTTCTTTGTGATGACCACGTACGACTACTCCCACAGTTACTTCTCATCAAGGTACTTGTATGGTGGCGAAAAGCATATTCCCAGACCCAGCACATCACCCTCCCTGACTGCTTATCCTCCCGGTTGTTAGATGCTCTTCGAAACGATGCGACCATTCGATCCTTTGTATGCGATGCTGCAGTCCGCCCCAAGTGGCGCATTCTTTGAGTAGTCAGGAGAGCAAATGCCAACCCTGACGGCTGGCTCAGACTTTATTTTAGCTTTGTTTTCGCCCAGAACTGCTTTATTCATTTTGAATTCTAGATAATATCTGCCTTCAATAATTGGTCTTTTGAAAATGACCGTCGTGTGCCCGTAACACCCTGTAATTGTTTTAGCCTCGCTCACTTGTAAAATTGAAATTTTGGTGATCATTTTGGCAAGAGGTAAAGTTGATTAAAGTTTAGGCTTGTCCAAGATGCTTGGAATTGTGAAAGAGTTAGAGGACTACTTTTGAAGATCTTAACTCGCATCAGAGTTCAGTTTGTCCGATGTGGTTTTCACTTATAATTTGCTTTCATTATCTTGCTTGACTTTCTTCTTTATCATCAACCGATTTTTTTTGCTTAGAGCTTCGGCAGCACAATTTTTTTCATAGATGCTCTAATACTAATCATCTAGCCCAGCTTCTTTGTAGAAACTCTAGATGTTTCTTATTTATTTACGGGTTCTGGACAGCATGGCCGCTCGCTTCAATTTAATATTATTTCCTTAGAATATGAAAATCAGAGTAAAGCCTAGCGGCTCGAATAATTAAAAAGTGCAATGCCATTTTTCATAGTTTCAAGCTAAATCCTCATATACCGTAATTTTTGCTGTTTCTTCCGATATTCTAGATTTTAACCATATAAAACAGGGTAAAAAACCACATTTTCTGCACTGAAATACCTTTTTTCACAACCTTTTTACTTAAGATATAAACATTTTTCTTAATGTACTGATTTATAGGCAAGAAACTATTGTTTAACACTAAAAATATGGCTAAAAAATTAAAATTTAAACTCTGCGACTAAAACCGTTTAAGCGCGAGTTACACTTGGAAATAAAAATAAATGCTTTAAGATCAGCCAAAAAATTCAAGATTCTAAACTAGAATAATAAGATTTAATATTATAACTGCATAATGATTGTAAAATTCGAATTTACAAAACCTAGAAAATTAACAATAAATTATGAAACATTGATTCAATGTAATATTCACTAACTTTTTTATTATGTTTAATCCAGTTTCTAATTTAAAAGCAAAATTATTTAGATTAAGCTATAAAGTTTGATTAATCACAATATAATCTTAATCAATTTAAATAATTAATAAGTCGATAACGAAATGGGTGGCACTGATTCTAAGCAAGAAATAGGCGGACTGCATGAATACGAAAGATTCGGTCCTGTTAAAATTTCAGAAATCACTGATCCTCAAAACGGAGACGCTTTTTCCTTTATGCAATTCTCCAAGCCCATTGAAAACTAGAATGCTCTTAACAACTGGACAAAATAAATTAGCCGTATCGACGATTCTGAGACTAGAGAAACTCTGCTTTTGCCGGAGAAGCACATTTTCGAAAAAGCAGGCCTCTGTGGATCCAATGGTCATGTGCAGGTACAATTGTAATAAGCTCAGCTGACCTATTAAAACTTTCCATACGTGCTCGACAGCGAAATTAAGAATAGAAAGAAGTTGAATCGATACTTCATTGAGACAGAGATGTGGTACTTACTGTACAACATCATACGTGCAGCTAACAAATTCGAGAAGATTAACAAAAAAATAGGAGATGTGAATCCTCATAACGTGATTATCAATGACGATGGCCAGACCAAAGTTATCAGTACTTGTTCCGTCCCTGGCGAAAATACTAATTTCGAAAAGATAATTGAAGACAAACATGCAAAAGTGTACTTAGGTAATTTAATAGTAACTCAGCGCCCGAAGAACTCAATGACGAGTTCATAGCTAAATGTCAGTATCCGTCAAACGTGGATCCTTGCAAGGCGGAAGTTTTCAGCATTGGACTGACCATCCTATCGTCAGCTGTGTTAGAAGACTGCTTTGATATTTACAACATGCAGACAAAGACTATCAACACCAATCTGTTGAACAAACACTTATAAAACCTTAGAGAACACTATTCTCCTTATCTTTTTAATACGATCCTCAGCATGCTCAGCCTCGATCCTAGACAGAGACGCAAATCAAGTGATATCTATAACTAGCTATACCCCAATGAGAATAGAATTTTGGAGTTGGAAGAGTTCAATGGGCCATATCAGCAAGGTCAAGGATCAAGGTACACGCAGCCTGTACCTCAAATTCAGCACACTGTAAACACACCCGTTTATATTAACAACCAAGTCCCTCAAGGATACGGCCAAACTGTCAGCTACGTGCACCCAGGAGGCTACCCAGTTAACGTGGTGCCCGCCCCTCGAAGATGATGTTGCTCTGCATTAATTATTTCTTCGTTATATTAGATATGCAACCTGAAACCAAAGATCACTAAAAAATTTGTTTCTCGAAATCGTCTCAGTCTTTGCTGTCTCTGACCACAGAGACCATCCTGAGCGAGTAGACTAAGCCAGCAAAAAGAACAAAGACTGTGTGTACAATTGGGTACGATGCTCCATTATTCCAGACCGAAATCCTAATCTGTCGAGAACGCGAGTAAACTAATAAATGAAGGTATGAGTGTAGCCAGACTTAATTTCAGTCATGGCAATCATTAAACGCATGGAGTAACAATGGCTAATGTGCTACAGGCTGCCAAAGTCACTGGCTATGAAAATATAGGCATTATGCTTGATACAAAAGGGCCTGAAATTAGAACAGGCATTAACGCTAGTTAATAACCTATTAAGCTCAAGGCAGGGCAACTACTTTAGATTAGTAAAAATAGTATAACACAGCTACGGATTATAACCATAAAGGAACCAGCGAGCGTATTGCTTGCTCATATGCCGATTTGCCAATCTCTACTGCAGTCGATAAAAAGATACTGATTGCAGACGGGTAAATTTCTACAAAGGTAAAGAAAATATAGAACAATATCGTGACAGTTGAAGTACTCAACGATGGCAGTATTGGAAGTAAAAAGAATATGTGTTTGCCTGGTACAGTCATATCTTTGCCAACTATTGGAGACAAAGATGAAGATGATATTATTAACTTTGGGCTTAAAAACAAAGTAAATTTTATCGCTGTTTCATTCGCTCGATAAAAGCATGAGCTCAACCGGTTACGTAGCTTGCTTAATGAGAAAGACCCAGAGCATGGTCCATATATTCAAATAATTAGCAAAATCTAAAATGATCAAGCTTTTCGCAACTTAGATGAAATTATTTAAGCCTCTGATGGCATAATGGTGGCAAGGGGAGATCTCGGTATGGAAGTACCGCTGGAAAAGGTTGTAATTCTGCAAAAATATATGACGGAGAGAGCAATCAATGCAGGTCGCATTGTCATTACTGCTACTCAAATGATTTAATCCATGATTGAGAAGCCTCGCCCGACCAGAGCTGAAGTTGCAGATGTGACTAATGCTGTTTTCGATCTTACTGACGCTAATATGACTTCGGGAGAAACAGCTAATGGCAAGTTTCCAACATAAAGTGCAAAATTCTTAAAAATAATTGCTCAGTAAGCGTAAAGTACTTGTGATTATCGCAAAATGTTTGAAAATCGAAAGATCTACGTTCGATAAAAGAAGGCTGTCGCAATAATTTAGTCGTCTTTTTAACTCGATTGTGACTTTATATTAATTAGAACTGAAAGTGTAAAACTAATCCGCCGATTGTCTACTCTCAGACCATAAGCTTACATAATTGTATAAACTAACAACCTAGCACTCAAGAAGGCAATATCATTAGACTTTGGGGTGTTTACTTTCTCTGTCTAATAGTCCAAGGATTTGAAAACATTTCTGCAGATTCATGGACCTAACTACGGATTAAAACGAAACTCTACTATTAAAATTCTGAAAGTAGATTCAAATGGAGATAAAATTGAAGGATATAAAATGATTTAAATTAAATTAGACTGAATACAAATACATTATTAAATACTTAAATCAACATGACAAAGATTTCGCTTGTTCCAGTCTTTACAAAAATTATGGAGTAATTACTAATTCGTTTTGTTGCGGAAGATTAAGCTTAGAGTACCAAGTGTTAAGCATTCCTAAACAAGAAAGTCTGATGTTGGTCACTTTGCTTAATACTCTTTTTTTCTAATGGAGTTTTTTGACTAATGATTCTTCAGATTCACCAAGTTGTACTTCATTTTCGTATTTCTCTTCGATAAGTTATCTTTTCTTTCTTCTTTCTTCCACGTCATCTTCAGCTTTAGCTAGTGTTTCTAAATCTCTTCGTTAGTTGCTATACTTCTTTTCTAGCTCTTCGATTTACATTTTTCTCTGTTCAATAATAGACTAAAGCTCTCTCTTTTTTTGAAGCCCTTCCAGCAAATTGATATACTTTGGATCTGATTGATAGTTCTAGCTGCTGATATTGAGGTGCTCCATAATTTAGTTGAAAGTCCTCTCGTAGTTCTCCTCCTCTTAGTGATGCATTGTAGTTCTGTACTTCTACAGGCATTTCTAATCCTCTGTTTTCTGATGAATACTTTTGGCCCTCTCGTTCAAAGTTCTCCGTTTCTCTTAAATCTATTCTAGAATCATCTAGTCATATTTTTCAACTTCTTCTTGGAAATATGATCGATTTTTGAAAGTCTGTTCAATTTCTTCGTTTAAAATTGCCTAGTTCTTTACTTTCTCATAGCAATTTTGCAAGAATTTTTTCGTTAATTTCTTTATTTATTCAATTTTTTTATTAAGCTAGTTGATTGACCCTTTTTCCAAGTTTATCATCTTCTTCAAATTGTTGCATTATAGTACCAAGTCAGGAATAGCTTACTAGTTTTGAGTTTTGTTTTGCTGACAAATTTTTATCAACACACTAAGTCGCTCATGCTCGAGCAGTGAAAAGGCATATTGATTTTTTACTTTTTCTATTTTTTATTCAAGCTAATTGATTTTAGTTTTAGTCTCTGCTATTTTCTTCTCGTTTTTAGCCTGGTTGTTGTTATTTTGCTGGATTATTTTGAGCTACTTGAGCTTCTTAGCCAGCACCTTATTCTTGTAAAGATAATTGTCGACTTCCCTTCTCATTAATGCATTATTTTTCTCAAGATCGGAGAGTTCACTTATCATTTATTAATTTACATTATGTTTTATTCTCGGTAGCAGTCCTTCGTGTCTTGATTTACTAGTCAATGAGAGATCAGTTTCATCGAAAATATTTTTCTTCTTCTTTTTGTTCATTGAGTGTAGTAGCGAAGAGTACTCCTCATAAGTTTTGTCCTCGGATGTTATAAATAATGAGTTCTTGGATTCATTTGGAAGCAACTTAGATTTGGTCTTGTTCACTTCTTTAATGTTCATAGCTTCCATTTCTTTCTCTAAGTTATTTAATGAAAGAAAAGAGTTAGTAGTATAAGCTAAATCTTATAATTTCTTTTTCGACTTTGGTTTGTAGGTAAGTGAGCTCACATTTGGATCATTAACACTTTCGTTTTATTTATTTACATACCTGCTGGCCACTGAAAGCTGTCCTAAATTTGCCTTCTTTTTGATAGGCTCTTCTGTTTTTTACAGAATTGCTTGCTTTTTTCTTTTGGCCTACAGTGCAATTTTTAAAGCTTGAAGAGTGAATTATCTTTATTCAGAAACAGACATGTATGATGTTGGAGAGGTAAAACATTTTCTAAGCTTATCAGAGTAATCACACTTCATAGTCATACAGACCCAAGGAAATTGCATCCAAATCCATCTCTTGTAATAATAATTGGAAGGCGGTTTTTGATTGAGCTAGAAATCCTATTCTACAGTTTTAGCGTATAATAATTTCAAATCCGATAGCCCTTCAAGTTTCGATTTTTCTTTCTCTTTTTATTTTTAAATGTTCTTAATTTTAGCAACCAAATTTGCAGACTCTGCTTATTCTTTGTCAGAGTCATCACATTATTAATTTTGTTGATCCTCACGCTGTTGCTAGTTTTGGTTTTTATCGAGACAGAACTTTTAAAGAAATGGTTTTACTGAATCATAGTAATGCTTTCTAAAGTTTTATTGATTAACCTTTACTTCGACATTCAACTGCTGAACTGTAAGGACCTTTTCTTTTTTCTTTTTCTAGATCTTTTTTGATGATGTGGATATACTCTTCTTGAAATGCTTGCCTTGCTCAATTTTATCGTACATTTATTTGATTTTTTTCTTCAATTTTTTTTCTTCATTGTTGTCTTCGGTACTTTATTGCTACTTTTAGCTGATATCTTAAATTTATTAACTTTTCCATGTGCCTTCCTCTTCTTCAGCATAGCACATATCTAGATTTTTGAACTCTCCCAAAATGCCGATATCTTCCATTTAGCTCCCATTGCCGATTATTTTGGGGTGTCTGAAGCAAGGGGTGTAATATGTCTAAAAGTCGGCGAATTATTTCAAGAATCTTGATATCTGAGTAATTATTCTAAACAAGTCATCAGAAGTAGGATGATAGTGCATTTCGAAACCTTATATTGCTTTGTTGTACTCAATCACTGGGTCGAACGATTTCTACTCTAGTTTCTGCCAGTATTTGCACAAATCGTACTTAGTATACGGGTTGAACAGAAGCAAGAAATTCTATATGTCTGATATAACCTCCTTGAGCTTGAAGTAGTTGCCTGCCGAATATAAGTGGAAAGTTTACTATTATAATTTTCTCACAGAGTTTGGTGTTTTTTTCAAAGAGTCAGCTATTTTTTAACTAAGTTGCGTATACTGAAACTCGTATTTGTTGTTAATAGCCTTTTTGAAACAATCGTTTTTTATCATCCATAGATCTTTGAAGTTCATCAAAAAAGATCGAAATAGAGTGATAAATAATTTCAGCTCTTATTGGCTTATTCCAGTTATGGAGATTATCTAAGATCTTGTTAACCCTTTTTGCGTGCTGACAAGAACTCCAATTAGCTCTTTAAACTTCTCCTAACTCTGAAGAAGTTTACTACCCCAAAATTATAGCAAATAATCAAAGAGTAACTAAATTGAATTCATATTTTTAAGTTTTTCGATATCAACTTTCTACACATTTTTCTGCAAAAAGTTAATAGAGTCGTCCTTTAATTCGAAGCCTTCCATCTTCTCGGGTAGTAAACAACAAAGATAAGATTTAACAAACAGACTAGCTACTTCCGTCTTTTTAATAATTTCATCTAAGGTTTTCAATAATTTTTCCTTAATTGGTCCATCAACGCAGAGTGGCTTTTCATTTTGCCACTCAATCATTGACTTCATGAGACAAGGATCAGAAGGGATTATAACTTTTTGACAGTTAAGTTTGTTGAAATATTTCATCGACTCTGACTGTCCATCTGCTGTGACGATGACTTTGACATTTTTAGGAAAGTACTTCGGCAACCAAAATGCAATGTTTCCTTATTTACCATTGTTTCTATCAATAAAATAGTCAATTCCCTAGAAAACGAGAATAATTTTTTCATAAATGGTGTCAACATTCTGGAAAGACTGGTTTTAAATTCTTTGATTGCACACGTCGAGCCAATAAGAAAAGTATTTTCTAATCTTCTCTTCGTGAAGCTCCACTTTTTGACCAATGTTAAGCTCCTCCCTCAGCTTGATGAGAATGCGGTAAATAGCATAGAAGTAATTACTATTATTTCCTCCTGTTGTGGCAAAATGCAAGATGGTCAAATCATTTTTATTCTGAATGTTAATGGACAAATACTTTGGGCTTAATGCTTTTATGATATTCGTGCCACTTGACTAATAAGGTCTTTTTGCCTACTCCACCATCACCTTCAATAACAAGAGGATGGTTGTTCTAAATATTTTATGGCTCCATGGCAAGCCACTCCTCAATCATGAGGTAGTACTTTTCAAGCCCGCTGCCTTCTTCGTGCTTATAGAACCCGAGCATGACATCGGAGGTACTGCATTACGAAAAATGTACTCTATGTAGTTGGTGTACTCCTGGAATTATTGGTATTGCTCCACGCTTGATTTTGGCATATGGAAATAGAATAGAAATTATAATGCTTATAATCGAACACAACTTGCTATATCATAATAAAACTTTAATTAATTAAATAAATAATATGAATATGAAATCATTCAACGTAGATTTCTTCAGCTGAGGTATCAGAAGTGTCAATTTCTTCAACAGACTCTTTTCTCAGCGAAGGTGACAACTTGAAGGTTTAATCAGTAGTTGTCATTCCGTTAAAGTTGCTTTTGGAACCATGAGTGTAAGCACCCATACCACCAAAGCAAAACCAGTCTCCGACTTTTGCATCCTCAGGAATTTCAAGGTTGTTGCTGATCACGTCCATTCCATCGCAAGTCATTCCAAAAACAGTTGAAAATTTCTTTTGACTGAGCTCAGTAACTTAACCGCTTTTGACCTGTGAGTAGAACTGGTCAGAGTTATCAAAAGAAATTCCGTCCATCAGCACGCAGTTAAAGCTGTGATAGACTGAGTCGTTCATGTGGAAGCAAGGCTTTCCGCTCTTGACTCTCATTCCGATAATTCTGGTAACCACATAGAAGCACCTTGAAGACATGTGACGGCCAGGCTAAGCAATAACTCTGTAACCCAAGGGGTCGTTTTCAGTTTGCTTGAGCGCGTCGATTGTGCCTTGAGGTAAATCACCAGCGGGAAAGCCACCACCAATATCGAGAGTGTGCATTTCATGACCATTCAATCGACCGAATTCAATACATCTTCGAGCTAGTTTGATGGCTTTTCCGAATCCGGTAGATCCGTTCATACCAGAGCCGCAGTGGAAGTGGATTCCTTTGAGATTGATGCCCATATCAGCTATTTCCTTCATTCTAGCATCAATCATTTCGTCCTCTTCGAGATCGTCACCGAACTTGCCGGAGAAAGGAGTTGAGATTTTATCGGTTGCATTCTCCTTGATAGCGATTCTCCACAGTACGCCCATGTTAGGAGCGTATGTTCTGATCTTTACTAATTATTATATGCTGTCAGCAGTTGTAAGCTTAACTCCAGCATTCTCAGCCCAGATGAGATCCTTCTCATTCTTGATGGGGTTGGAGTACACGATGTCGTCTAAAGAAACTCCTGCTTGAAGACTTTGCTCAATCTCAGCTTTTGAAGCGCAATCCATGCCAGCTCCTTGCTTGGCGAAATCCTTAATCAGGTCCATAGAAGGACATGACTTAATGGCATAGTGGGGTTGGATCCAGGGAAGCGCAGTTTTCCAGTTAGAGATTCTTCGAGCAGACTCAGCCGGGTTGTAAACCAAGATGCTTGAGCTTAAGCTATCTCTTGCAATGAATTCCGAGATTTGCTTCTGGTGCTCCATGCTCAAACAGTTGGGGTCATTACCCTTCAGGAAGTAGACTGAGAAGTTGGAGTTGTTGCCGACGACGTGCTTGACGTTGTTTTGAGGCAAAACAGCGTTAGAGATCTGGTTCAGTGAAGCTAACTGTGAAATTATTATATGTCAAACTAGTAAATTAGAAATTTAAGAAAATTTCAGGGAAATATACATGTGTCTAACAATGGGCAGGAAGATTGTTGAACGACTCCCGGGCTGTCTATTAGACATTATTCGGGAAGGATCAGACACTAAATAAGCAAAATAAAAATTCGGTTACACAGTTTTTGTATAATAATTATCGGATTATAAGTCTAGCAATAATATGCCGAAGTACCACGGATCCCAAAAATTCTCAAAAATAAAATACGTGGAAGTAATAAAATTTCAAGCAAAATGATCGGTTATTTACAGTTTTTGTCATCAAGGAGTACTTATTAATTTATTCTGTGATTTATTCTATTATTTATTTATTCTAGGATATTAAAAATATTAAATTTAATCAGCAATAACAAAATCAATAATTTCGCCAAAACTGTTAATAAAGAGTTGTAGTTCTTGTAAATTAGATTATTTAATCTAAATTCTTATTTGGTTTATTTTGAAGGACGCTGCTACCTCTAATAAATTGGTAAATAATAAATGTAAAATTTATGCTTGAAATAATTTTTGGAGCGAATCTAAATTATTGTAATAGTCAGCTAATAATTTTATTAATGAGAATCTCGCTTATAAGCCCTGAACAAACAAGGCGACATTTGGCTAACACATCAACAGCTAAGTTTGCCTGTCCATTTTCTAAATAAAAAAGATTCTCTCCGCCTAACCCTGAGTAAGTATACTTTTATTTAGATGCAAGCAAGCTTTTTATCTTAAAGACAAAAGCGAATTATCAAAAATAAAGTTCAAAATTCCTTTAAGTAAAAGATCTGACTTCACTAAAACTCTAACATGCAGTCCGCCTTCAACAAAATATAGACATAAGTCTTTTATTGATCCCAAAGGTCACAATGGCAAATCATTCGCAACTGGAAGATAAGAGTCTCCAGACAGATCATACATTATGCCAAACCTCTAAAAAATACCAGGTCCTGGGCAAGTACTAATAATATGATGTAGTATAATGATGAGAAGCAGTATAAATCATCATCAAGCTATTCTTTGAGGGCAAAAACTATCGATTTTAATGGCAACAAGCTGAGCTTTAAACAGAACCCGGGACCAGGCCAATATGAGACAATCAACTTACTTCCGACTGACGGCAAGCACAAACTGTCACAATTTAAGAGCACCAAATTGACCAAAATAAATTCGAACACAAAAAGATTCTTGGAGCAGAAGTACTGCCCTGGCCCAAGCGACTATGTGATAAAAGATGATTTCAGTAGCAGTGGCTCATATGTACTTTCCAAAGATCACAGCCAAGGAAGGAGACCTTTCGATCGAAGCTTAAAAATAGACTTCACTTAAAGATTTAGAAAACTGTCCATCACGATGCCGAGTCCTTTCCACTACAGCAAGCCATCAGACTTCGGGCAGTACGGAGACTCGAAATACTACAGAAGTTTTAATTCAACGATCTCGTGAATAAGTAGAAAAGCCAATTACAATGATTTAATAATTAATAAACTCTGACATTATTTTAAGTTTATGCTCCATAAAAATTTATACTTTGATTCATTAATATTTATAAAAGATTAAATGATGTAACTACTTATCAATTGATTTGCATTTTCTTATAGACTTCGACAACAAATCTTATATCACCCATTATACTATATCGAGGGCCTACGTGAAAATAATTAGAACTATGGTATGAGTGGCAGGTGCTCATTACACTCTCCATTTTAGACGGACTCAAATATTTGCGAATTTACTATCCTGCCTTTACGAAAGTTGAATTTTCTTTCTAGGTTTGACTGAATGCCACACTGGAGTTGCTGTTGATACTTTTTACAAAGTCGACCAGTCCACCCATAAAGTCAAGCATCTCGTACCTGGGACCCACGTGGAAATAGTTAGAGGAATGATATTGCATTACTGTTTTCTCAAGCGAGCTCACCAGCGCCTTGTTAAGATGCTGACTCAAATATTTTCCCACAGCTTCACTCTTGCAGCTCTATAAGGACCTTGTAAACTGAGAAAATGACTGCTCTGTTGAGTATTATGAAATATTACTTAATTCTGCAGCCAAATTTGAGGAAACTTTTGGTCTACTTTCGGGTATTCGCTATGGTAGACTCTATCTTTCAATAATTAGCTCTGGTACATTTGGTTTATTTGGAATTATATTTTACAAATTAGGACCTTTTTTAGCACTAACAGTTTTAGTCATATTTTCGACTAGCTTGAGTACAAATTCCATTTAGCCTAACATGAATCTTCGCTTGCCTACATGAAAGTAGTTAGAACCTTTGTACTAAGCACAGATTTCCAATAATTAATTCTGTTTATCTTTATCACTGAAGTGTCTTCGAACCGCGATGCCGATGTTCCTTAAGCACTATTAATAAATCTGATTGTAGGTTACAATATCTATTTTTTAAGTGATTCTCACTTCACCTACATAGTTGCAATACTTCACATCAGTTTGCTATGTGCTCATACCACTTATTAATACCGTTTCGGTAAGAAGTTATCTTAAGAAATTCAGAATCTGTTACCGCGGACCCACATGGAAATAATTAGACGGGTAATATTTAACTATCGATTATTTTATTTAGTTTATTTGGCCTATCATTTTTTTGTAACAATATATACCGATAATTATGGATTTCTTAACTTAGATTTGAAGTGGCGCCGGTTAATTAGCTCGTAAAGCTGGTGCTATTTGCCTTTCTTCGTATTCATCTTCATCCATAACCGAAGACTGACTTTTTTGTTCTGATTACCACTCATCGTCTTCTTCTTCGTCTTTATTATCCACTTTATTAATCTATTTTAGTTCCTATTTGTGTGTCTATTTAGCAATAGCTTTGGTGCAAATTTTTTCTTGCTCTTTATCCCTATCTACCTCTTACAATTATTCTGACTCCTAATCTTCTACATCACTGTCATCATCCTATTCTTCTTCTTGTTATTATTTGCGATGAGCTTGTATTTAATCTTGTTTGAGTACCACGCTTTAATTTCTGTTTCCATTTTATCGATGTCGATGAATAATTGTGCCCTCTTTATTCTATTCAATCTCGGTAATCGAATTATTTTATTTATGTTTTATGTCCGATATGGCTCCATGCTACTTGTCCTGTTGCCATAAACTAAAATCACTCAAAGAGGACTCTAGGTTATCTGAAATGTGGCTGATCTGCAACGAATTATTTTTATCAGTCGCCAGTCTAATACTTTAAGTATTTTTTATATTCTAACCTTACTTCTACTTTATTTCCATTTTCTATATATCTACTAGCTTTGGTTGTACATGTTTTAGTTCTACTTGATTTAGCTCCTTGCTGTGAGTCTCCTTACGAGTCTGCTATATTAAATTGGTGAGTTCCTCTCCACTTGAATTGCCATCTTCAGTTTAATACTTTGGTCCTTTGTCCTTTTTGAAATTTCTGACCGTTTCTTTGGACTAATTAACAGTCTCTTTGAATGCCTGCATGAACATTTGAGTCTTGTTCAATGGCCTCATGCTGTGCTCAAAAGTAGAATGCGATTGAGCATTAGCCTGGTAAGACTGCATCTTGTTGTTACTGTCGCTATCCAACTCTTCCCCCAGCTATCGTAGCATCTGTGAGCAATCAGAACTGTTTGTTTTCGATCTGTCCTCCGCGAAGAACGAGAAGAATGCTGTGGTCTTTGTCTGGTTTGTCATCACTGACTGTCTTCCATAACTACTAATCACTGAGGAGCTCTCACAGTTAGCTGGGCTGTTCTCAGCGAGCGAGCTTGAATTGTCAATATTGGAGTGACCAAAAGCAAAGCTATTAAAAGATTAAGATTGCATTGACGAAATAATTATATAACTAATCATTGGCTTAATAATTAATTAATCGAGAAGTTTGCCTCTATTTTTAAATACAACTTCCCTCAATAATTAATCCACATATTCATTATTTATTAACATCTATAACTAAAATAACACCTATTTTATAAAGTGAGAGTTAATTTTCTAATTTATTTAAAAATGACTTTTTTACTTTTATTTAATTTTCCATTGATAATATTTATAATCAGTAATCAAATATTAT
>APMI01017655.1_pt1 | contig 23357 bp, 19 predicted proteins | sample 667938 | NCBI WGS metagenome assembly APMI01 (sample SAMN01084076, study PRJNA167559) | wastewater metagenome | biome: Wastewater | place: Denmark: Ejby Moelle, Odense | collected 2011-11-28
TGTCGATAGAGAACTGAGATTATTTCTGCGCGTGTGAGCTCTCCTATTTAATTCGAGTCTGGGTATGTTCACATCTCCAATAGTTGATCCCTATGGTCTCTTATTGCGTCCACCGTCGATGAAGAGTTGTTCTGCATAAAATTGAGAATAGCTTCCATTGGCGGGTCTGAATTTACGCAATTTTAATGAAATCAGGTTCGCTTGAGGATAGACTTGTTACTACTAAAGTGTTGCAACGCGATTCTTAGTCATGTTTATTTTGGCGACGTGTATATTTTTATTTTCGATAGTGCGATGTGAGTCAGCATACTTTTTTGTCTGCTTCGATAAGATTATTTTAAGAGCGGCACTGGGATCATTGATAAACTGATTGGCCTCTTCAATCTTGTTCGTAGTCAGCTTAGGCAGCTTAAATTTATTGTCGTGCAACTAGAGCATAGAATCCTCATTATCCCGCATGACTGCTTTATTTTATTATTAACCAACGATTAATAGGAAATGTAATATTTTTGATCGATGTGTGAGATGAGAAGTAATGGTTTAATTTATAGCATTATAATGAAATGCAAATTAGAGAAATTATGAAGGGTATAATATAAGTCTTTGATGAACTTCAATTACCGCAACTATGTGACCAGATACTCGTACGAGCCGTACTACTGGCCTCCAGACTTGAGTCTGGCCGAATTACACGCGCGATGCTCTGAGCCGGGACCCATTAACGAAAACGGAGTGCAATGTCCGTGCTGCCAGAAGTGGTCCAAACGAAAGGTGTACAAGTGGTGGAAGCAAAACATTGATGAAGTAAATAGAATATGAAACAGGATCTAAAATAGAGCGGCACCGCAATACCAGGTTACTTTCAGCTCATTAAGTACTACTCATGTTTTGCCATACTTGTCCTCCTGATCAACTCGCTTTATCCCATGTACGCAACATTCTATGCTTGTCAGCATCTTGATGAAAGTCACAACACGTGCTTGGAAGTGGGAGCATTGTACTATCTGTAGTTCAACAGTCTGATACATTTACTGCAATAGTATGGCCGGCAGGATATGGTTGACGTAAACATTACTATATTCAGGTATTGATGATTTTACAAACAGCAGTATTTTACACCCTTTTAGTGGCTAACTATTTTAGCATTATCTTCATCACATTTCTAAACGACACAGCTAAGCGAGAGTTCCATGTTCAGAAATCGACATAAGCCAATAGATGTCTGGTATTTTACAATATCGATAAGGCAGCCTACGCTAATTTAGGAGCGCTGCTTAAAGGTGAGGATAACAGCATAAACATGAACATCATCAGAACCGTAGAGTTACTGGAAATTAAGCGATACTTTGAGAACTTCAAAAAGAGAAACAAAATATACTACCATTTGATGTCGCTGTATGTGATAGCAGAGAACCCTCTGAAGATCAAGAACCTCAATCAACAACTAAAACATTATCATTCGATTGTGATAGAGTAGAAATAAAAGTTTCATCAGTTCAACAACAAGGTCATGGTCATGTTCGAAGATCTAGAAGCCTGCAAGAATGTTCATCGTATATACAAAATTAACCTTATGTAAAAATGGTGGTTTGGAGTCAGGACTTTGCTCAGTGAAATGAAAATCAAGGAATTTCATAATAGTTAAATTAGATTAGCCACTTATCAAATAGGCCTTGGATCAGACGTTATTTGGGAAAATTTAGGTGAAAAACTAGGAGTCAAAATGGCAATTAGAATTAAGACCTTCTTTGTAGCCCTTCTTTTTATTGGTATTTGTTACGTCATATTGTACTACCCAATGGTATTCTCACTAAAAGCGCACATCAAAGCATAAACAAAGCGATACGTACACCTCAATACATGGGAGAAGATATTACCGAATCTTACTGCTTTTGCTCTGGTGGCTCTGTCTATATACTTCCGCGTGTACATGGACAGGCTGAGTGAGCAGCGCAACCCCAAAGACCAGTTATAGAAAGCCAGATTTGTTTTAATCAGTTGTCTGACATTCCACTTACTATTCTATGTTATTATTCCTACACTGTTCTTCATGCTGCCAGGAGACATCAGTGATACTGTGAAACTGTACGTGATATCATAACAAGCTCGTACTTTTATTGTCATCCAGGTTATCATTGTGCTTGTGGATCTGCCCTACCGCATGTGGAAGAAAAGAAAAGTTAAAGCGTTATCGGATCAGAGAGTAGCCTTCAGAAGCAATCAGCTAATGTTACACAAAATTGTATAGTGTAGGGACTATCCACTTGAAATTAGACTGCAAGTATTGTTCCGTATTTGGTCTTTAGTGCTTTTCTACGCCTTCTTCATTCCTTATATGATGTTCTATATAATCGTAGCCTTCGTTATTATCTTCTGGACTGAGAAGAGAAATCTGTACAAACACTACACTGTTAGACGCAAAGTGAGTATTAAACTATAATCTGACACTTTAATATACTATGTAAACTTCTTCTGTGTTTACCTCTGTTTTGTGTACTGCTTCACTGTGCGCGATAACATTACCAAGGTCATTGTGGCGGTAGTCATAACTGTCGCTGGACTTGTAACAAACATTCTGTACTGGGTGATCCTTAACAAAGGCGAAGACAAGGCTAACCAGATTTTGCTAAGCAATAGTCAAAATTTAAGCAAATAGGAGGCCCTTCTTAAAAAGCATAAATTAGATGATGTGGCTTAAAAGTTCTCTAATTCGTATCATGTATTCTTATAAGGAATCCAAAATGACACACTTGACTAATAAATTACTCTGTACTTATTAAAAGTAAGAGAGTACCAATAGGAGCGAAGAAGTAAGCGAAACACACAAGTCATTGAATTAGCAGATTTTAAGAGTGAAACTGATTACAAAAGTGTACAGGAAAATGAGCACTAAGATGAAGAAGTATATTCTGATGATTAATATCATACATGAGTTGCATTATATTTTATATAATACTCTATGAATCAAAAACATTCAAATCTAGGCGAGGAGAGACCAAGCGAGATTGAGTAGGAGATAAGTGGTTCCGAAAATGACAATGCTATAATGAATATAAACAACATTCAATCGAATACACGCACATACATATCCTTCTGTAGTTCATTATTGAGAGTACTGAATCTGTGCTTTTCATCATTTTACTTTGGGTATATTTTGGCCTATTTGGGCACATTTAGCTTCGACACCATCGTCAAAATCTACGGCATAGAAAATGACCAAGATACAGTACAGGGATTGTTGCAGGGAATAGTAGCCATTGGCGGAGGGGTAGGCGCACTTAGTGCTTCTGTAGTTATGCGCAAATTCTCCAGAAGGTACTTAGTGATTTACGAAGAAATTCGCTCCTTTTTATCAATTCAGTTGCCCTTACCGCTAATGTGTTCGTGTGGTTTCCAAATTTATACATATTCTTCGCTGCCCGTTTCTTTCAAGGCATCTGTGTGGGCTTAAACAGTGCTTTGATCCCTATGCTAATCAAGTAGTACTCACCAAATGAGCTATCAGGGACCTTTGGGGCTCTAAATCAGGCGTTCGTGGCATTTGGGGTGTTCTTCGTATACTTATTTCAGCTGGTACTAAAATCAAGCAGTGAAGAGTTAGAGCACTGGAGGATTATATACATGTTTCCCATTCTGACAACGCTGACTCAAACTTTAGTCTTACTCTTGATCTACAAATAATAAACTCCTAAGTACTACTTGATGCAGGGCGATGTATAAAACTGTATCCAGTACTTAAGACTGGTGTATAGATAAGAGTACGTCGATCGGGTATTGAATGAAAAAAGGGCAGATATTGGTATGCTTACTAACTAAAATAAAAATAGTAACTTAGAGCAAATGGAGGAAGTAGTCAATGATTAAGAGGATAAACATGGTAAAAAATTGAGAATAATAACAGCAATCCATCTGGCTCTTCTTCAGCAGTTCGTGGGAATCAATAGCGTGATAGCATATGGTGTTTAAATTGTTGCAAAAGCCATGCCTTCACTCTCTAATCTCATTCCTGTAATATTAAACTTGGAGGGAGTAGTCGCTTCTTTTATTGCTAGTCTCCTCTTAGCTAAACTAGGGCGTAGAATTATTCTTCAAGCTGGTACATTTGTATCTGCCTTAAGCATTCTCGCTGTTGGTATCGGTTTCATGATCAAATCATCAAATGAGCCTCTAAGCAATGCATTCGTTATTATTGGCTTAGTTATTTTTATGGCAAACTTTGGATTATCACTAGGTCCCGTTGTCTGGCTGTATATTGCGGAAATAGTAGAACCCTAAATAATTCCATACTCTACTTTGGTCAATTGGACAGCCACAACAATCGTGATTATTACCTTCCCAATATTGACGAGAGTTTTTGGTAGTCCTGTTCCATTATTTTTCTTTTTTGCAGTGTGGAGCTCGCTTTCTTTGTTTGTCAACAAAAAGCTGTTAATTGAAACAAAAGGCAAGACCGAAAAACAGATAAAGGATTAATATTGTTAAAAATGAGATACCTGATGAGCAAATATTGATAAATTAATATTATTTATTTTATTAAAATAATTAACAATAATAGCTTAAATTTATGACATGCTTTTATATCATATATTCCTCATCTTTAAATACGTATCTTTTCAAATTTCTGATGACTTGATGGATATTGAGCATCGATAATATTAACAATTATTTTCTTAATTCTTGAGAAACTGCACTTCCTAAATGGTTTAACTGTATGTTTATATATATAGTATAGTATTAGTGTTGATATCGAATGTAGGAAAATAGGAATAATCTCAAAAACTACCACAAAGTAGCCTAGGAGCAAGATGGCTATAATAAAGCAATCACCTTCACACCGAACTCCAATTCAAGTGATGGTGTGACATATCTGTCTTTCGCTAAGTGCGTGTTGCGAGTGCTCAATATGTGCTTCTCATCATTCTACTTCGGGTACACTGTGGCATATCTGGGTACCTTCGACTTCAGCAACATGGTGCAGCTGTACGACATCTCACAAAATTAAAACTTAATACAGGGGCTGCTGCAGGGCTTTGTCAGCATCGGCGCTGGCATTGGAGCGCTCAGTGGATCCATAGTGCTTAAAGTGTTTTCACGCAGGTATTTGTCTCATAATTCAGAAATTCATTGCTTTTTATCAATGCTATCGCCATAACTAGTGGAATCATGGTCATGTTTCCCAATCTTTACTTGTTTTTCGTTGCTCGTCTTTTTCAGGGTATATGTGTGGGGCTGTACAGTACGGTTGTGCCACTATTCATCAAGTAGTATTCGCCCAACGAGGTTTCAGGGACGATGGGTGCTCTAAATCAGACATTTGTAGCATTTGGAGTCTTTTTTGTCTATAGCTTCCAGTTGATTCTCAAACACATAAACACTGAGCTTGAACATTGGCGGATCATCTATGGGTTGACACTGCTCACTATCTCCATACAAACCCTACTATTGATATTTGTGTACTACTAGGAAACTCCCAAATATTACTTACAGCACGATAGAGAACCTGAGTGCGTTCGCTATCTACAGTCTGTTTATTTGCCATAGTACGTGAATTCAGTGCTGGCACAGAAGAAAAAGGATTTAGGTATTTAACGAACAAAATCGAAAGCTGTTTCTAACTTGCCTCAAATGGAAATGGAAACTATTAGTGAAAAAAAAATAAAGCGTGGTCGAAATTTGAGAATTGTTACTGCTATACATTTAGCAATTTTACAACAATTCGTGGGTATTAACTCCATAGTAGCCTATGGAGTCCAGATTGTTGCCGAAGCCATCCCTTCTATGGGAAATGTCATTCCGGTCATCCTCAACTTTTAGGGTGTATTAGCCAGCTTCACTGCCAGTATCTTGCTTGCAAAATTGGGCCGAAAAGTACTTTTGCAGGGCGGTACCTTGATGGCAGCCATTACAACATCAATGGTAGCAATTGGCTTTCTTGTAAAAACAGACAACTTATCTGCCAGTAATGGACTTGTGATAGCTGGTCTCGTTATTTACATGGCCAATTTCGGTCTAACACTCGGCCCTGTTGTGTGGCTGTACATCGCTGAAATTGTGTAACCATAAGTTGTACCATTTTCAACACTCGCAAATTGGGCTTCAGCATCAGTGGTGATAATTACTTTCCCAATTTTAAGCAAAGCATTCGGTACACCAGTCCCACTTTTCTTTTTCTTTTCAATCTGGAGTGTACTGTCACTGCTAGTCAATTACAAACTTTTGATCTAAACCAAAGGAAAAACATAGGATTAAATAAAGAAAATATATTGTTAAAAATGATGTTTTACTATTGATGGATCGCGATTGATTTTACGTTTTTTATAAAATTTAAACTATTTTTATAGATTTAATCAGAAAATTTCCGTTTTTTGCACAGACTTTAATATTATTAAATAAATATGATAGTCCTCATATTTACTGATTTCATGTTCGAAATAATTATATGCGTCTGCAAATGTGCAACGGTTCAGAAACCAGCGTGCAGAGCAAAACAGATACCAGTTCTGTACAATTGTCTCTCAGTGACAAGAACGATGAGGAAATTGATAAAAGTTTCGGACTAGGCAAAACTTATTAGACTAATAGGAAAATTATAGAATTACTTGAAAATTAACAAAAATAGGAACAAATTTAAACAAAATAATGCTAGAAGCTGTTAAAAATTTATCAACATTTAGTGCTACCAGCAAAATTTCATTAAATAATTACATAAAACATACTCAAAGAAGTAAAATAATTTTCGGCCGCTGAGTTATTGAATAGACAGTCAACTGCTTTATGGAACAACAATCAAAAACAATTATCTCCTTAAAGATATTTGAAAACAATAAAAAATCTAAGTAGTGCGAATGATAAAATGAGTTTGATTAGCACTCCTGAAGGCGAATATTTAGTCACTTCTATTAAAAATGGATTTAATTAGTAAATCGATTTAATGGAAGCTGACCCAATAGCAATCTAGCTATTTAATCAAAGATCTTAATTTTTAAATAATTTCCATCGAAGATTTACTCAGAAACAAAATTTATCACCTTTCTCAGAGGAGATAATATTTTTGTATCAGAAATATACGCGTTATAAACAATATATTATGTCCTAAATTAAAAACTTAAAAGAAAAGTCAAAGAAAACGGTACTGCAATAATAAGTTGAGATAAAAATGAAATAGCTTACGAAATAACTACGAATTTTGAAAACAAAGCGGAATAAGAAATGAAGTTGTTGCATTAATATTTATAATCATTGATTGTATAATTTCGCACTAAATATTAATTAAGTAAAGCTATTGAATCCATCGATTATGAACAAGTAGGAGTAAAACATATTCAACGCTAAAATTAGAAGTCAAGATGATGTTATAAAAGCACCATTTTCTTTTCAAGGCAGAGGCGAGGAGGAAATATAAGCTAAGTTATTAGAGACATCACAAAAGAATAACCAAGTGTTCTTAAAATACATGTAGAAGCATTATTCGCTATTTAATCATAAAATAAATAAATGTAAGCTGAACTGCGCAGATCAGGGGACTAGCTACGCGGACATCAAGCGATGCTATACAAACTGTGAAAGCGGATTGAAAACTTTTAGGCGCTTTGTAGACTAAAGAATAACTCAAATGCAGAAGCTTATGAACGAATGCGTCAGTCGAGCAACAGAGCTACCAGATACCCTCAACGAAACTTATCGCTGCTACGAGCTATACAACAGAGGTTTCTCTCACCTGCGCACTGTGATCAATTAGGAGAGTTTATATTACCAATGACATATCACATCAAAGACCGAAATTTTTGTACTTCTTTTTCAGTTCTCCCATTTTCTATTTTACACTGTTTACCTTTTACCCTGATTTACCTTTACTTTTGTTCTTGTCCTCATTTTATTTGTTATTTGTGCTCCTTAGAGAAATGCGAAAAGGAATTCCGTCCATTTTGAATTCTTTCGCTATGTTATCAGTTACAAATCGCATATAGTTGTCCTTGAACAATTTTTTGTTGTTCACGAAAAATACAAAATGAGGCGGTCTTACCTTCGCCTGAAGTATGTAGTTAATTTTTAAGGTCATTTCTTGATCTTTGGGCAAATTATCGAGCTTCTTAAATTTATACAGCCAGTTATTTAGCATACCTGTTGAAATTCTCGTGTTCCATTTATCGTAGGCGGTAATTATTTTATCAATCATCTGGTCAATGCCATCGTTCATTTTCGCGCTCACGAAGACCAGAGGATGCCCATGCACAGTATGTCCCAGATTTTCGTCGATCTGTTTACAAAGATAGTTCTTAGCCTTGTATTTGTATTATTATTTTATGGCCTCCCACTTATTGACTGCAATAATGAGCGGCTTTCCCTCTTCAATTATACTTCGAATAAGCTTGAAGTCCTCTATTTTGAAGGCAGAGTATGCATCCATAACGTAAACTACGACATTGCTTTGCTTAACATGCAACATCGTGCTGTACTGTGCTTTTCTAATGTATTATTATTCCGTTTTTTCAATCACTCGATTCTGTAAACCTGCTGTATCAATTAGTTCAATTTTTCTATTCTTGAACATTATTTTGCTAGAAATGCAATCTCGAGTTGTATGAGGCTATTCAGAAACAACCAATCGTTCAGTTCCCAAAATTTAATTAATAAGAGATGATTTTCCAACATTTGGTCTTCCAACAAAGCATATTTTAATAGTATTTTTCATTTGCAAATTTTTGATGTCTGACCCTCGTTTTGATGTGAAAGAGTCTTCAGGTCTGACGAAGTACTCTTCAAAATTTTAATAGTCTAAATCAGAGTTAAGCTTTGGGTCAGGATTGATTTTTCTAAAATCTCTTTCCCATTATTTAATACTGATTCCTTGTTTTTAGACTTATTTCATATCTTGCTTTAGTTTTTCGATGAGCTTTTCAAATTTTTAAACTCTCTGCTATTTGAGCATTTGAAGATTGTCTTTTGCCTATTTTGAAACTTTGCTATCGATATATTCTAGTATTTCGAACACTCCGCTGCCAGTTTCGCCACTGCAAAAGAAAACTGTGTCGATTGATAGTTTCGATATTTCGTCTTGTAATAAGGCTTCATCGAAAAGTTTCTCTGCCTTACTGCAAGCTAGGACAATTTTCTAGTGTTTCGAAAACTTGCGCAAGTATTTCACCATTTGCATTTCGTCAGTTGAGATGGGTTTTCTACTATCGATTACAACAATAATGATGTCTGACTCATGAATAGCTGTGACTGTTTGCTTGAAGATATCATGCTTTAAGCTGCCTTACATATTTTTGGTAAATGCACTCACCTAGACTCCAGGGGTATCAATAATTTTGACCAGTCCCTATAAAATATCGAACTCTCTTCTGTCTCTAGTCATACCTGGATGATTGTCAACAATGGCTAGTCTTTCTCCGATGAGGCAATTGAATAGCGAAGACTTGCCTGAGTTGGGTAAGCCTACTAAAGAAACTCTAATTTGATTATTTTTTGTTTATTTTATGGTCTCCCAAGCTTTGTCCTTGTTTTGCTTCTTGTTGTGTAGCTTCACTATTTCATTATCAGAATGTAAGATCAGTTGAGTTTTCCGTCCAGCTAAAGTGAAGCCTTGCTTAAGCATGAAGGTCAGCCCTAAAGAATGCTGAAATCTATTTCTGGCGATGCTGATTAGTCGATTTATATTGTTTATTTTCAGCATTGTTATATTTAATATAGTTAAATTATAAACATTCTAACTATAAACTTTATCATTGTTTGAAGTTTGAGAGCAACCTTATTATCTACTTGTTTTAATAGGAAAGCAGAGAGACGTGACGGGGTTATAGCTCAGTTGGTAGAGCGCTTGCTTAGCATGCAAGAGGCCCTGGGTTCAACTCCCAGTAACTCCATAATTTTTAATTATCACCTTCAGCCTTGATTCATCTTTTAATACAAAATCTAACTCAATTTTTACTTCATACTGTTGATATATGATTAAGGAAATAATATTATGCTGTTTAGCATTTGACATATATATGAATTATACAAATATAATTTGACGTTATGATTAGCCGAGGGGTGAAGAAAAAGCCCGCAACTTCCCCGCCTAAGCCAAACAACCCCAAAAAGAAATCCAAATCCAAGTCTAAATCAAAAGAAAAGTCACAAAAATTCTCACCAAAGGATTTTTTATAAGCATTAATTGATCTTCAAAATACTAATTGCTCGACCAATAAGAAAAAAAGGAACACCACTCGAGATATTAGCAGTGCTTTAACAATCGCCACTCCAGTATTGGAGAAAACAATTTCTGCGTCGAAAATCAGAAGCAAGAGTTCGTTCTCGCAGTATCGAAAAAAGTGTGCAGGGACCAAAGAGCCACTTACTATAAATCTTTGTGCAGTTATCACATAATAAGACAATGTGCAATACACTGAAAAAACTGCTCGATCAAGCTACATTGAAGAAGAAAACCAAAAAAATAAACTAAATCTTGATAGTAATTTCAATACAACTCGAAGACTCAATGAGAACATTTGTGCTGCTAAAATACAGAGAGCCTGGCGAAATTACCAAACATATAAAATGGTTCATCAGATTTATCTCAAACAATCGAAGAACAAGGGCCAAAGAGACCAAAAGAGGCAATAAAAATCTAATATAAATCAAATCCACATTAAAATTTGCAAACCAGATTTTGATAAGACTCTCAGAATAAAGAAAGAGCATGCTTTGAAAAAGGAGTAGCGTAAACAAGAGTAATTTTCGCAGACCAAAAAGATCATACAATAAAGATGCAAAGATTCGCAAGAGAAAAGTCAATAGATCGGCAAAAAATCGCCAATATAAACATTCTAGCTCAATAGTTACGAATCCTAATCCCCCTCGTACGTGTAAGAGTAGTCTATAATCAAAAAAATAAAATAGAGGCAGGCGGAGATGCTCAATTAAGTGATAACTTTAATAGAAAAATAGAGCAAAGTAAAATCCAAATAATAATTAATTAATTAGCTTATTAAAAAGTGTGAAAAGAATAAAAGAATATTAGAAGAAGGCATTCGATAATAGCCAACAATTTCACCGATTAAATTCGATTACGATAGCAGCAAAAATTTGTAAAAAGCCGATAAAGATGTCCAAACCAACAGAGAAGATTCTGAAATTGTAAGTCTTAAAAATTCGTTTAGTTCACAGAGCAGTCTAGATTTCAATTATGAAATTGCCCCTTAAGAAATTTAATAGATTAAAATATTTGATCAAAAGTTATGCAATATAAAACAAGAACGCATGAGAAAACTATAAAAAATCGATGATTTTGTCATTGAGTCTCAGCTATCTGCTTCATAGGCGAGTTTAAAGAAAGAGAAAGTATATGCAAAGTACTAAAATGATAGAAAAGAAGTTGAAAAGAACAAAAAATAGTTTATGTTTTCAATAAACAAATTGAAAAGAACGGCTATTTAGTGTAGAAAATTTAAACTGAAGTAAAGTTTGTCACTTTCCAAAATTCGTAAAAGCTTCTCAGTTGGTAACACAGTGTTAAAATAAATTTTAGCTGATCTAAAAATTCAAGATGTCGATTACTCAGACGATACTGACAGTTTCTAATATTTATTTCAACGCCATATTCCTCCTATATAAATAAACAGAAGTAAAGCTCTAACAAACACTCCTGTATTAGACCAGCCGAGTTCTCCGAGTAAGAAGTCGGAGTCTTCGCAGCTGGTGGACAAAAATAACACAGAGGTGATGAAATAATATAGTGAATAGATTCAGGAGTTAATTTAAAAATAGCTGCTGCAATAGTTTGTGACTTCGATATTTCTCAATGATCAACTATACCACTACTTTAAGCCATATGTGTAGGAAATATACTAATTTCGCAAGGTCCCCGATACTGAGATAATTGACTACATGGATACTCTTAAGCAGTACTTGCCTGAAGACAGAATAATGCTTGCTCGCTCTAACCAGAAAATTAATCCGACTTCTGCCCAAATCCTGAGGATCATTCGCGACCTGGAGTATGAGACCGATGAGTACGAACTCATTATTCCCGAAGAGAGCTTTAAGAAATATCGCAGCAGCATTTAGAAAAAATATTAACAAGAAAACAATTCAAAGCATATAACATAAAGCGAAGTATTAACCAAATTCTAGAACAGGTAAATTGGAATAAAGGTCTATAAACTAGAAGTGGAGAAGAGAGAAAGGGAAAAAAAATACAAAAACTTTGAGCGTGATCTCAAAATAATGTACATGAAGTCGGTGTTCAACTGCATCAATTAGTTTCTGATCGAGGAGAAGTCAGCCAGTGCATTCATGAATGGCAGATCATCAATTGGACCTGGTGAACTGTCATTGGCTATTAAGGAATACAATAAAGTGTACGAGCTAGATGAATATAATAATCTCTTGGATCAGGCTCAGTCTCATTTAGTTAATATCATTAAGATGAAGTGCGCAATTCCTTCTTTTAAGAACTACAGAGACATTGAACAGTTTCAGAAATAAGTGATGAAACAAATAAAAGTCGATGCTAATGATAACGAGTTCAAGTGGGTGAATTATATGGACTAAGTGCTTTAGATATGGCAAGATCTTAGTCTTGAAATTGTTGAAATACTTCTCAATTAAGCCTGCAAAGATATTCTATCAATTTTCGTATGAATTATTTAGTTTCTATCTTTTACATGAAATATTGTTATACAATATGTTCTTTAAATCATGATAAAGTTTACTAATATAAAGATTATTAAATCAAGGAAAATCACACTAATCTAGTATCCCTGAAGCTCGGCAGACGAGTTTTCGCAATTAATCTGCTATCTCTAATTGAATTGTAGATTGGAATAGCAATTATGTTTTTCTAACGAAGTTTGCGATGTACTCTATTGCATAACAAAACGAGTACTTCGTCAATAGAAAATATTTTAGCAAGTAATTGCATTTTTTCTTACTTCTTTAGTTCCTACGTGACGCATTATTTCAGCAACTTGTACACTTATACATCTTTTTATAAATGTGCACTTATTCTCAATAAGACCAGTTGGTCTTCTTCGTATTGCTCCAGTTGGATAATCAATTTTGAGTTTGCTTTGGTCAATTTTTTATTTTAAATCTGAATTTGATCGATCCTCTGCTTTAGTTTTGTTATTTATTCATGCGAGCTTTTCTCTGGATTGGGTCTTTCAATAGTAAGTGCTTATTTTCTTCTGCTAATTGCTTTACTATTTTGCTCGAACAGCTTTCTGGCCAGCGTTGATTCATATTCTGGCGATATTTCTGTTGAAAATGTTTATACTGACTTGTGAGTTTCAGGGTGATGGGTTATCTAGCAAAGGCTTTTAGCTCGGTTCCTTAGCAGCTATTTTACTCTTTCTTCGAGGCGCTTTTGTTCTGATTTGCAAATTTGCTTATCGATCATTAATTATTTAATATGAGCCATTTTTTTATTTAAGCTCTCCAGCAACTTTTACTCGGATGACTCTAATAACTTAATACGTTTTAGAAGCTAAGCCGTAGTGCCTTATTATTCAAGAAATCTTATTCTTTTATCTTTAAGCTCAATTTCGGTTTGCAAAGTCAAAACTTCACTTTTGATAGAGGCCATATGCTTTCTGTAGCTATTTACAAATTCTAGTTCTTTGAGTTTCAGGACTGCACCAAGCTTATCGTCTAGGTTGTTAGTGGTGTTGTCGATTTCACCCAGTAGCTTAATGATCTCGGACATCGGCTCCTGAGTTAATTCAGTGCTACTTTTGGTTTCGTATCATTTTCCTATATGCTGATCGAGTTAAGTCTTCTCATGTAAGGTCTAATAAAAGTAATAAAGTAATTATTATATTGAATTCACATAAACCTAAAGGTCCTATACAATTTTGACATAGATTAATATTTTTAGTTATCCACTAATAAATAAAGTAATCACTGAATAGTTCCCAATGCAGATTTTGACATTTTTATTATAGCTAAAGAGTAATATGCTGAGAGCAGCTTAATGAAAATAATTATATAATTCAAATAGTATGGACTACCACTTCATTGAAGGCATATCGGATATACAGGAGACCGAAGCTTTAACTGGTTCACGCACTACCTTGCCCTTTTCGCCTAGACACTTTTCATAGCAACAACACGACCCCTTGCAGAGCTACTTGGTTAATCAATCTCACTTTAATGCTTCGTATGCATATAGCTAATAACAGTCGCCCAGTTTCACATAACTGAGGTAGTATGTAGAAAAGACATTAGGCTCTTGGGGATTTAAGATAGGCTACATGTCATAGAACTCATAGAATAAAATGACCATAAACTGCCTACTACAGCTCATCACTCAAAGATTTAAGGAACAAGAAAACCGTGACAATTTGAAACAAAACTTGTCTACTGCAGTATATTAACGCAACAAATACCAGAGTCTTCTTGAGCAAGAGAAGTCGGTCACAGCATAAAAAAATAGAGTAATTGGCAGGCTCTAAAACGCAGCGGAGTAGCTTAAAGCAAGGGTCAAGCAGGCTTAACTTGCATTTAAAAAATAAAAATAGGATGATAAGAAACTAATTAATATGCTCAAAAGCAAAAGTGAGCAAGTAATGCACGAAATCAAAAAGAGATAACAGTAAATTAACAGAATGAAATAGCAAATGAAGAAAAATGTGCTTAGCGAAAAGGGGGGACTAAAGGGAATCAACTTTTAAGTCTATTAAATATTGCAAAAGGAGACTAATGATGAGATTAACGACAGAATGAACGCTCTCACACAAAAGTATGAGACAGAACGAAAAAATTTCATGAAGGAAAATTTACTTCTTCGATAAAAGATATATGACATCCGTTAAGGGATTGTTCAATTTGCAGAGTGGATTGATGTTAATTTGTTCAGATAAGCGAATAGCTGTTATAAAAACAAATTAATAGTCAATCACAATCTGCTCTTCAAGAAATAATCTCTAGTTGATGAGCTTAACTAGATTTTGTTTAACGCAAAGAGTGGAATCAAGGATATGATTGATATGCACTAGGGACGCCTCAGTTTGCGGATTAAAAGCTTTCAAAATTTAGGAGAAGATAAAACTAGCACTTAGAATAAAAACTATATTGAGAATAGATCCCCGAACAAACAGCTCAAATAAAGCGTTGACTTGAAAAAGCCTCGAGAAACAATCATCATGAAGAAGAAGCTGTCAGTAAATTAAGTGAAAAAATAAAAGCAATAAATTAAATTAACTGTTCCTATAATCAAACAAAAGATAGATTTATGCTAGGAGCAAGAGTCTGAACTTTCCATGATTTCACATGTGTCAGCTAAGGATATTTTGACTTAGAACAAACAGTTTGACAAATGGTAAATACTTTTTAATTAATGATTTTTGTTATATAAAGCATTATGCAATCTATCACTCGCTAGTAATAAAAGCCTTAACCCATTCATCCCACCTCTTATTGAAAGAGACTAATAATTCTTTCCTGACTTCTTCACTACAAATCGCATAATTAATGGAATAAATAGATATAAGTTTGAGGTGTTTGAGGGACCAATTGGAGCTGATATACACTACAAGGAAATCCATTGTGGAATCTTCTAGTCCAAACCTAGCGGGGTCATCAGGGCTGATTGTGACAGGGATTCCCATCCCAACTAGAAGCTGAATTGGATGAGCTCTTGGGTCCTTAATATAGTTCAGTACCATATTGGATATAGGGCACTGCTCGAAGCACACCTTGTTGTTTCTGCAATAGTCCAGCATTTCTGGAAACTGAACGACATTGATTCCATGCCCAATGCGAGCGGATCCCGCATTAATCGATATTTATATGTTGTTGTTAAGGTGGTTTTTAGTTTCTCCTGCGTGGTATACTTTCTTTATATTTTTAACATGTGGAAATTTACTTAGGACTCTATCCGCCACTTCATCGTATGGTTTCTAAGATCCATTTGGATCTTATTGTTGAACGAAATCAATACCAATTGTTTTTTACCAATTTTGTTCCAAAACAGTTGATAAAATTTTCTCATTTTATTCGGGTTTCAAAAATTTAAGACCGAAGAATATAAAACCGACTGTGAGAACTGGATGCTCCTTTTTAACAATGTCGAAAGCCTCATCGAATGCATCCATAAACATTTTTTATTTGTGCACTGTAACCACTTAACCAGCTTCATTATACTCAGTAAGGCAAGTGAGCAATGATCTAAATTAAATTCTGTCGTATCCGTTCTTGACATATTTACGGAGAATATGAACACAATATTTTTTGAATAAGTGAAGTGCTCCCAAGATTGGAAAGATTCCTTGAATTTTATTCTCAAATCGATCCCAGCATTTCGATGAACTCAAAAAGAAATTTTATCTTAATTCTTACTTGTTTAACATTGTGAAATTTGCAATGTATTTGATGAACTATTTCTCCGATGTAAATTTTTTCCTAGCTTGTGCCATACTGATCCACCCTTACTTTTCGGCTTGTTATTTGGAGCCTAGACGAAACGCTTTGAGTTCCTTATTAAGATAAACAATTGGGTCGTTAGCGACATGCTAGGCATACTGCATTGCAAAAATATGTACGAAAGTTTAATCTTCGCAGCAATCGAAGTGCACGTGATGAAGGCAGCCTTTGGGCAGTGTTTGCAGTTTCTTATAAAGCTTAGTGGCTGATAATTCCTCAAATTGAGTCACGATTCTTTCTGATGTTAGGTCTATATGTACGGGATTTAATATCTTCGTGCAGTTACTTGCAAAGTTGGATCCGAAGTTCACCCAACTTCTTCTTTGCCACTTCGTCATCCGCTGAGAAACTGTAGTTCGGAACTTACCCGATGATGGAGTTAAACATGAGCAATATTTTAATTAAATAATTAGAAAATTCTTATATTTATATGACAAGTCTTGTTTATGGCCTTATGAATTAGATATAAATAGGGCTATCTATACATTTCACTTTTTTTTCCCGCCAGCAGGCTGCTCGGATGCTCCTCCTTTAGCACCACCGGCTGCAGGTTTATCCTTGCCTGTATCGGTCGCACCTCCTGCTGGTGTTCCGGTTGTACCTGGTGCTGCTTTGGCTGCCTTAACTTTATTTTTCTCCATTGTTTATCTGATGTCATCCTCCCTCTGCTCTTCAGATTTATACACTTAGTCTTGTACGGTGATGATCTTGTCGTTCATGCCATGCTTGGGCGCAATAATGATCCCCGGAGGCAGGGTATTAGCTAAATCACCCACTCGATAGGGTCTGTCTGGACAACAGTACGAAACATCAATAAAGAACTTGGTTGGATATTCCTCATTGTAGCAAATAATATGAATGTGTTACAACTTCACTTTCAGCTCTCCTTGCATCATTATGTATGGGTTCTCAGTGATACGGGTAACCTCGATAGGCACTATTACTTTATTTGGTTGGCCAGGTACATATTACTTTAAGTACACTTTCTCGATGAACCCGTCTTGATGTTAGTTTTTCTTGTAAAAAATGCACCTGTACTACTTGCCTTCGACTCGTACATAAAGTGGAGTCAATGGAAATAGTTATCTTTTCATTAATTTTCTCATTTTTTTGCCATCAAGTACGATGTCTATTTCTTCGTCAACTTTGCCAGACACTCGCTCAATGACTCCTGCTACTTTGCCCTTCTGCTTGAGGGCAATTACGCTGTCAGTTTTCTTACGTAGATCTGCAAATTCGACATCTTTATTCTGGTTTAGGACCGATCGGTTGAGAAAAAGTCGGCGATGTTGACGCATTGTGAGCTCAGCGTAATGCTGGATATAGGGATCCACTGTGAACTCAGCGCAAAAGTAACGGGGCACTGACTTTGTTAGTAGGGGAAAGAGTGAGCACCGAAACATGCTCGGTATCAATTTCAGCATCCTTGTCTCAGTAATAATAATAAGCTTAAATAGTTTTTAGTTTAAATGTGCTGCAGATCAAAAAAACAGAAACAACTTGTACCTACTTTCAAGGCAGGAGAAGTGGTCAAGGAAGGAAATTAAGTTGTCAGGCCGAAAGCGAAAATAAGCTTTAATGCTAACGAATTCGAACATAAAGAACTACAAGATCATCAAAAATTTGCCCTTACTAAAAAACCATAAGAGTTCTCTTCTGACCATGGAGATCGTGAAGATGATTACGCAATATAAAACCATGCAGCAAAACTTTCATTAATGTATGAGCCAAAATAACTATTGAAGTAACTCGAATAGATTATCATAGCTACAATCTTGACTACTAAGGTGGTGTAAAGTCTATTTCAGTAATTAACACGTTTTCGTATAACAGCGAAATGATGCACTATTTTACTGATAAGTACAAATATCAAGGTGGCGATAATTCGAAATATGCAAATGGCTCAAGATTTTCAACGCAATCAAAAGCAGATAAAAACGAAAAATAAAAATCCTCAAAGCAGGGAAGTGTTCTCTGAGCTTTGTAAGCTTAGGTGCAAAACATTATTGAAATTTTATATTTGCTTAATTTCACTCGATCATTTTTTGATTACATTTTTCATTTCTCTTAATTCAAGAGACCTTAGGTTACACTTGGGCTATTGCGTTATTGAGAAACTCGAGGACACCCAACCCAGTTAGACTCCTTCCGTGCTTGAAACATGCCATTTATGCTGCATTTTTGACAATATGGCAGGCGAGCACTGGTCCTTTATCGTAGTCCCACATCGAGCAAGTGGCAATACAGCCAGCCAATACATCTCCAATTCCACCGCATCTTTTCTTGCTACCTTTTGTTGTTACGATTGTGCGTTTGTGTCCTCTGTGAATGATTACATCGCTTTGCCCTTTCACAACAACGCTAAAAGTAAACTATTGTTCTATCTATTGTTGTAAGCCAAATATATCTCTATCTGAGCTGACTTTCTAATGAAGTTATTAAATTGACTACACTTTCAGACTTTACTATTTGATCTTCAAAAACTTGTTTAAATGCTTTAACTATTGATGATTTGGAGTTAAAATGCAGTTTAGTTTGATTAATTTATCTACCAATTGAGGGTGCTGGCACAAGAAATACAATCCATCAGCATCAATCACAATGCTGGATTTCTCAGGTAATTCCTCAATAAATTTTTTAAAGAAGTACGACATTAATTTTGTTCTACCAAGTCCAGGTCCGATTACCCAGCTTTTAATTCGCTCAAACCTTGGCCTAAAATATTCTATCCACTTTTCTATCATTGAACTAATTTATTTATCTGATAGCTAGTTGATAGATTCAGAGTTATAGTTGAATACTGGATGAACAATGAGTTCGGGTGAATATGATTTAATGGGAATCGCAGCTTCCTTTGAGCAAAATATATGAGAAAGATCAGCTCCCATTTTCAATGCGGCCATGGCAGTGTAAAACGGAGCTCCTGTGTACTCAAAGCTTCCACCAATAACGCCTACCGTACCGTTGCTGCCTTTGATATTCTAATATGAGAGGCTAGGCAGTAATTTCGCAATATCGCTGAGCCTAATCATATCGATTTTGCATTATGTGAGAAGTGAAGGCTGCATTATGAGCTGAGTATAACTTGTAAATATAAATAATATTAATGCATGTTAATGAAGCGTAATAATGACACACGATAGCCTACATTACCATCAATCAGTTCCTTCAAAACTCCTTCTAGGCCTATTAAAGACTTTCTTAAAGTGCTCAAAGATCGCAAACTCGAAATTTAATCACGGATCAAAACGCAGATGGAATAGTCAGAGGTGGAAGACAGAGACGAAGTTTAGAATCACCTTCGCGAAAGGGTCATCACTGAAGTCCCTATCTATATCGCTCGTAAAACTAATTACTTCGAAGGGTTAAATAATTTTAGATCAGTCGGTCAAATGAAATCAGATTTTAAGATTAATGAGGCAGAGTATGAAGAAAATTCTTAGCCAAGAGAATCAAAAATAAAGAGCTAGCATCCCTACAAGCGGAGTTCGATAATTGACCCTCTACCAATCGTCTAAAAAAAATACAGTTCGCCGAAAACGCGCAAATAGATTTTGAGAGACGTTGAAAATTTGTTCATTAGTATTCCAGTAGATCCGCGAGACCGATCTGAATCAAACATTCAAGATTTGAAGTAATATTTGATGGACAACAACATGTTCTTCTCTAAAATTCACAATGTGATTGCAACATGTCTACTTAAGTTGAATCGGCTCATGTGGCTAGAGAAAGGGCAAACTTTGTATCGCGCAGGAGACTAGCGAGGTTCATTCTACATAATGTTATGTGGGCGTCTAAAAATATATGATCACGAGAAAAACCTTAAAAAAATATGTAATGCCGGATAGTGCGTAGCTTAATAACTATTATTTTGCACAGGAATAAAGAAAACTGTACAGGAGTCAGCTAAAGCAATCTCTAGATGTTTCTTAGTAGAAGTTAAGCTTGAGAATTATAAAAAAATGAGTGAATAAATGATAAAATACGGATACAAAATAATCTTCAATTAGATGGAGAGTATAATCAAAAGAAACTATATTACTAAGAACTGGCTGCGTGGTTAGAAAGCGCGTTACTAAAAAAGGCACTGATTTCTTTATATTTATACTTTTCCAGATAGATATATGCAAAATCAGCAACAATAGGATTTATTATTTTCATGAGACTCGAATACGATTCCCTTTGTGCCTTTGCCAAACCAGCCAGACTTGAATTACGACTCGCGAGCAACAGGAATATTCTCGAGCCTGTAGTTGCTATTTGTGTTATATGTTTAAGGCTTTACACTTACAGGCTAACTGATTTCAGCTCGCTTAAGGCCTTGAAATTTCTAAGATTGCTGGTTAGACACTATGATTGGCGCAGGTGAGTAATAATTCATAAATGTCGGAATATTTCGAAAAGAGTTATCTTGGCTATTGGCTGTAAACATCTGTGGTTGATTCTGGTATGATGTCTGGGCGAATGTGATGGCAGCTGTGTTGCGGTTTTGTATTATTGGTTGGTTGTTGAAGTCATAATTGCTATAGCTTACTCTTTGAGGTGAGCCGAGTGTCCTATGCATTAATCGAACTTATTATAACAAACTCTAATCGACTATATTATATAGGATATGTAATATGCTGCAAGTATTTAATGAGCTATTAAGTGCATAAAGATAATTTAGGGTTATTTAGTTACAGATGAGTCAATTCCATAGAAGTGATCCCCTCGTATCCCCTCAGTCATCAGTGAGTCTTAAGTTAGAATCCAATGTTTTCAAAATGTGTTTTAGTAAGTGCACATCAGGTACACCAACCAATTTAAAGGGTGAAACAATTCATCACACCATCTATGAGTGTATTGATCATTGCGGATTCAAGTACGAAAATGCAGTCGACTTGGCTAGAGCTTAGCTGAATGCCCTAAGCACTTCCCATTGATAATATATGCTTAATGAAAAGGGTTCATATAAAAATATACAATAGAAACAATATTCATATGATGCGCACCTTGAAGAGTTGGTACACAAGCAGGCCAGCGAACATGCCGCCTAAATTCATTTTAGTTGGTTCCAGCAGTGAGGTAACTCCTAGAAGTGCTAATAAGACCTAAATATTTATAAAGTATACCCAAGCTCTTACTGGGAAAAAGAACAACATGATAGAAGCGCGCATGTTGATCAATCCGAAAAAAGTGAGCATGGCTGTAATAGGCGCTTGAGCTCCCACTTGTGGGATGACCATTGACAGGTTAGGCATGCCGAAGTACATGCTGATACCACCGGCGAGGGCTCCCAAAATGTAGAGCCACCACACCATTCGACTGCCATATTGCATTCTGATGATACGACCGTAGTAACCTACGACCAGCATGTCAAATACTAAGTAAGCACACAGATACGGAAGCTGAAGATGCCGAAGTGCGAAAAGGCATACGTGACCAGAGTGTGGTACCGGTGCTCTCGAATGTTAAACCGCTCGAACGAAAAGTGCTTAACTAGGAATGTCTCGGAGACTCCCTTGATGCGCCACAGCAGCTGAGTAAGATGACGATTACAAACAGTCCAGTGTTGAAAGCAATTATCTTGGTGACAGGAGAGGACAAGAAAGACTTCACGTCAGGGTTACTTGTTATCCTTTGGAAGGCTTGCTTAAGATTATTCCAATTACTCATCTTTGCCAATTAAATTATAAACTAATATCAATTGATTTTCTGATAGTGAACAAGTTTACGAAGATCAACATTCAATCCTTCTTCTTCGCCTTAATCACAATATCTGAAATAACTAGAGGCTTAATGTCCTCGCTACATACTGGCTGCTCATAAGATCCCGAGCCTAAATATTTTAACGTTAAAGGCTTTGAGTAAATTACTAAATTTATTTTGCCATCTGGGTACACTCTGCTCACTTCTCGAGCGTAGATCTTCACAAAAGAGGCCTCACCCTTGTATAGGTCAACTTCCGTTTTGCCTTTGAGGAAAGCCTATCCAGCTCTGTTTTCATGTATCCACTCGGCATCCGAGCTTGCAACTGTCAGACACAAGCTTAAGATGTTGCCTGAATTAATAATTTATTACAGTTACGGACAGCCTTGCCCTCGGAGTCCACCATCTTAAGATTAATGTTGAAATTTCGTTCCTTGTAGATCACTTAAGGAAACTATTCTGCTAGCTAGAGTGAATATTTGTATTTTCGATTACCAAAAAGTTTTGGACCCAAGCAAGCATCAAAGTGCAAAATTTTTCTTGAGTTTTCTCCTTATTCCTCCTGCTAGCTCTCATGTCTGATTGATTTAATTTCATTTTCTGTTTAATTCGAAATTTTCTCAAGATATTGGGAACTGCAATTAATTGACTAGGTTAGATTAAAAGTTACATCATTCATCGTCCGAATCAGCAAGTTGTTTTTCTCCACCATTTCAAATAAGTTGATCAACATTTGTTGTTCTAAAGACCACGAAGAAAGTATCTGTTTGTGGGCACAAGGCATTAAAGCATTTGTCTCCCCTTCCATGGCCTCGATTTCTGTTTCTTATCCCTTCTTCATAAATTCGTCCAAATCGATATTTTCTTCCTGTCTCAAATTCTTTAAGTAGCACATGTTTGTCAATATAAATATTTATGAGTCAAAATTCTGCCATAAGGGTATAATAATTCTTCCATCCACAACTCAGCGCGATGAACGAGGCGTTCTTGAATTTATTATTTGATTTTATATGAAATACGACAATTTAAGTGTAACGAATTTTTCAGTATCATGCCTAAAAATTACCTTAAAATAGCAGGTGATTAATATATTCCGTTTTATTGAATATTAAATCATATAATTTATGACGAAAATAAAAGTTAAACTACGATCTTCAATTGACTGAATATCCAAAATAGTCAGCATTCACAATTTTTCTTGTTTCCTGCTCCTGATGTTCCATTGGAATCTTTGATCTTGATCTTTTCTCCAGGTTTGGACT
>APMI01002271.1_pt1 | contig 23346 bp, 22 predicted proteins | sample 667938 | NCBI WGS metagenome assembly APMI01 (sample SAMN01084076, study PRJNA167559) | wastewater metagenome | biome: Wastewater | place: Denmark: Ejby Moelle, Odense | collected 2011-11-28
TCGAGCTCGCCGCCATGGTCGGTTCCGGCGGCCGTCGCCCGCTGGTCGACCGGGACCTGGTCGAAGAAATAGGCGAACGCCTTGTTCCCGGCCGCCGCATGCATGTCGGCGACAGCCAGCGACGGAAGCACGAAACCCAGTCCTTCGGCGAGATCGGTGGTCGCCGCCGCCGAAGTCTTGCCTGTCAAGGCAATGTAGCCCGCCTGAAGCTCTGGAAAGGCGTCGCCCAGCAATGCCTTTGCCGTCGCTTCGGTCATACCGCCGAGGCTGGATTCATTGGAGTTCGAGCCGATGATCAGCGGGATATGCATCGCCTCTTTCCGGTAGAAATATTCGCCCGGGCTGCGCGTCACGACCTTGCCGTCGATAAAGGGAAACGCGCGCGCCTTGATGATCTCTGCCACCGGAATCGCGCGCAACTGATCCGCGGTCGCGTCTTTCAGGCCGAGGTCGTCGGTGAACTTCTGGCCCAGCATTTCAGCATTGATCACGCCGCCGCGAATGGGCGCGAGGATCGAACTGCCGGAACCGGAATGCGACGCCGCCTTCTGGAACAGTCCGGCCGACGCGGGGGCGCCCATCAGGATCTGGACCGCACCTGCCCCTGCCGATTCGCCGAACAGCATGACATTTCGGGAATCGCCGCCGAACTGCGCGATGTTGCGCTTCACCCATTGCAGTGCCGCGATCTGGTCCATGATGCCGTAATTGCCGAGCTGACCATTCGGATCTTCGCGCGTGAGCGCGGGATGAGCGAAGAAGCCCAGACGACCGAGGCGGTAGTTGATGGTGACGACGACCACGCCGCGCTTCGCGAGATTCGCGCCTTCGTAAAGCGGAACGCCCGCCGCGCCGAACACAAAGGCACCGCCATGGATGAAGACCATCACCGGGTATTTGCCGGCGCGCTTCGGCCGCCAGACATTGAGGAACAGACAGTCCTCGCCCTGTTTGCCGACCTGTGCCCAAGCTTCTGGCCGCGTCATCTGGGGGCAGGCGTTGCCATAGGCTTTCGCGTCACGAACGCCGGTCCACGCGATTGCGGGGCGAGGCGCTTTCCAGCGAAGCGGGCCCACGGGAGGTGCAGCATAAGGAATGCCGCGAAAGACGGTCACGTCGCCTTCGTCGCGCCCTGAGAGCTTGCCGGTATCGATCGGAACCACAGGAGCCGTTTGAGCGCGTACAGGTGATGCTTGAATTGCGAGCCCCGCGAGAATGAGCGCCAGCAGAGGGCGGAATCCGGTTTTTACGATCAAGCGGTCTCGCTCAATCGACGACTGATTTACATTCATAATCTCTCTCCGGGCGCTCTGGTGGCGCTTCACGCAATCGCTGCAAGGGAGAGCATATCACCATTCATTCATTAGTAAATGAATGAATTCATAGTCGTTGCGAACCGGCACACGGCTGCGCGCGAAAAGCAATTCGCGCAGCGGCCTCCGTCCGATAGGTTTTCGGCGGAAAAGGGAAAAACAGACATCAAGACGCTGAAAAGCGGGATGCAGGAGCGAGATCGCTCTCCGACAAAATCCGAAAATTTCATAAGCCTGATAAGTGGCTGGATGCCCCGCGAGGACTCGAACCTCGATAAACGGAATCAGAATCCGGTATCTTACCATTAGATGACGGGGCAGCGCCGAGGCGGGCGTTTAGTGCGAAGAAGGGCGCAAAGTCAACGCGGTTCGGCGCATGGTTGCCGCATGGCGTCATCATCGTTACACCTTGTCCCAAGTTCTGCACATCATGCTGTGCAGCGAACGGGCGAAGTTACTGCTATGGCCGATCTCGACGGTCCCAACGCCCCGTTTCCGGGGGCTCCGCGCCATCGGCCGCAACGCCGGACCTATGCTGCGCTCGATCTCGGCACCAACAATTGCCGCCTGCTGATCGCCCGGCCCGCCGGTAATGGCTTTACCATCGTCGATGCATTTTCGCGCATCGTCCGGCTGGGCGAAGGGCTGGGCGCGTCCGGTCGGCTGAGCGATGCGGCGATAGAGCGCGCCATTGCTGCGCTCACCGTTTGCGCGGAAAAGCTTGTCCGGCGCGGCGTGCACCTGTCCCGTGCGGTCGCGACAGAGGCGTGCCGCCGGGCCGAGAACGGTCGCGAGTTCGTCGACCGTGTCTATCGCGAAACGGGTATCGCCCTCGACATCATCGATCCCGGTGAGGAGGCGCGGCTTGCGGTGGCGGGGTGTCATGCGCTGCTCGAGGAGGGAGAGGGGCCCGCACTGATTTTCGACATCGGCGGGGGGTCGACCGAACTGGTCGAACTCCTTCCGGGTGACGGGGAGCCCGCGATTGCCGACTGGATCAGCGTGCCATGGGGCGTCGTCTCACTTGCGGAATCCGAACCTCAGGATGGCGCGACGCAGGAAGACCGCCTCGCCGCATATGACCGTATGAAAGCACGGGTCGTAGAGGCGTTGGGCGCGATCGACCTGCCCACGGAGGGCAAGTTGCGGCTGCTGGGGACCAGCGGGACGGTGACGACGCTTGCGAGTGTCTATCTCAACCTGCCGAGTTACGAACGGCGTGCGGTCGATGGACTGCTGGTACCGGTGGAAGCGATGCGGGCGATCGGGCGCGACCTTGCCGCAATATCCATTCCGGAGCGCGCGCAGGTGGCGTGCATCGGCCAGGAGCGTGCCGACCTCGTCGTTGCGGGCTGTGCGATCCTCGAGGCGATCCTCGACCTTTGGCCCGCCGAGCGTGTGGGTGTCGCCGACCGGGGAATACGCGAAGGTATCCTCCGCTCGCTAATGGGCCACGCATGAGCCGGGGTGGCAGTGGCGGGCGGACCCGCGTAAAGACCGCGCGCGGACGCACCGCGCAATCGACGCGCTGGCTCGAACGCCAGCTCAACGACCCTTATGTGAAGCGCGCGCAGGCAGAGGGGTATCGAAGCCGCGCGGCGTACAAGCTGATCGAACTCGACGAGCGCTTCGGTCTGCTGCGCGGCGTGCGCCATGTTGTCGACCTCGGCATCGCGCCCGGCGGCTGGGCACAAGTCGTGCGGCGCAAGCAGCCCAAGGCGAAGATCGTTGGCATCGACCTGCTGCCGGTCGATCCGATCGACGGCGTCGAAATCTTCGAGATGGATTTCATGGACGTTGCCGCGCCCGACCTGCTGATCGAGCGCCTGGGCGCCGCGCCCGACCTTGTCATGTCCGACATGGCGGCGAACACCGTTGGCCACCCGCAGACCGATGCATTGCGCACCATGGGGCTGGTCGAAGCGGCGACCGAGTTCGCCTGTCAGGTGCTGGCGCCCGGCGGCACTTTCGTGGCGAAGGTATTTGCCGGCGGCGCCGACAGCGCGCTGGTCGCCGAACTGAAGCGCAATTTCAAAGCCGTGAAGCACGCGAAACCGCCCGCGAGCCGCAAGGGGTCGTCAGAATGGTATGTCGTCGCCCAAGGGTTCAAGGGCGTCGCGACGCCCTTAGCGTGAAGCGATAAGCTGATGCGCCGCAGGGCGGGTGGAGGTTATCTCGATCAGCTTTGCCTTGAACGCGGCAAGCTGGGCCCCCGACAATAGCGGCGTCGATTCGAACGTAACGCTGGATGGACTGACAGGCGCACCGCCGCGATAGACTTCGAAATGCAGGTGCGGGCCGGTCGAAAGGCCGGTCGATCCGACATAGCCGATAACCTGGCCCTGAGCGACGCGCGTACCCGGCGAGACCGCAATGCGGCTCATGTGCGCGTAACCGGTGCCGATGCCGTTCGCATGGGCAAGTTTCACCATCTGGCCATGCCCGCCATGCCAGCCGGCCAGCGTGACGATGCCGTCCGACACGGCCCGGATCGGCGTGCCATATGCCGCGCCATAATCGGTACCCTGGTGCATGCGTGAGTAGCCGAGCAGGGGATGGAGCCGCCATCCGAAGCCACTGGTCTTGCGTGCGTTCGCGACCGGCATCTGGAACCCGCCGCGGCGCTGACCGACACCTGCCGCGTCGAACCAGTCGGTCTGTCCGTCGACGGTCCACTGGATCATTCGCGTCGAACGGCCGCCGCGGTCGAGACCGACGTAAAGCAGTTTGCCGTATCGCACCTCGCCTGTGGCGGCGCGCTGTTGCTCGACGACCAGCGAGAAACGGTCGCTCGCGCCGATATTGTCCATCGATACCTTGGGTGCGAGCGCGCGGATGTAGGTTTGTACTGCACTGCCAGGTGCGCCCGCGGCGCGAGCCGAGGCATAGAGACTGTCGCCGACCATTCCGTCGACACGCAATGGTGTGCTGTCGACCGCAATCGGAATGCCGCGCATGATCAGCGCCCCTGCCGGGTTACGCTCGAACGCGACTTTCATGTCGAACCGCGCACGGAAGTTCAGCGACTGGACCGGTCGAGGATCGGTCTTGCGTGCGCGTCGTCCGAGTGTCAGCGACAGGGCCGTGCCCGGCGCAATCTCGTCAGGATCGACAACGCTCGAAACCTGGTTGGCAATGCGCGATGCTTCTGCGCCCGAGACACCGGCGCGTTCCAGCGCGCGGGACAGGCTGTCGCCGTCGCCAAGCGTCGCGGTCATGTCGACCTGAGGACGGTCGGGCGTGTCGGCAAGCGGCTGGACCGCGTCGGTCGCGGCCATGCGGCGACCGCTGTCGGCACCCCATGCCAGCGGAGAAATGGCCTGCGCGCGGCTTTCTTCCCAAGCAGCGGGCGCAAGAACCGGACCGGCGGATGCGGGAAGGGGATGAAAACCCGGAGCGAGCGCAAGTGTGACGGTGCACAGCGCGACGCATGACGCCAGGCCCTTCCACCATGTCTTGCTACCGATATCGACGCCCAGGTCGGGCAGGGCGTCGAAATGAAAACGCGGCGCCTTGACGGGCAGAACGGTGGCCCGGCCGAAACCCGCCGCGCGTCCGAACGGCGCACGGTCCAGCGTCAGCACCGATGCGCCGCCACCTCCGCCAAACGTTTCGCTCTGTTGATACAAGCCCCGAAACCCGCTCGAAAAAACGCAAACCCCGCGCAGCCGTTCTTTTCTCGACTGTCAGGTGCAAATGCTTGTGAAGCAACAGGGTTAACGTCAACCTAAGTTTTCAAGGGGGTTGTCCCACCTGCGACGGGGCGTTTCGTGGATGCGACGGGACTTTGCTTGCGTCGCGCGGGGTTAGTTCCGATGTAGTTCCGATGTCTGCGTTCAATCGCCCGGCGCTGACCGCAGTGCTGGGCCCCACCAACACCGGCAAGACGCACCTCGCGATCGAGCGGATGTGCGGGCATTCGAGCGGGATCATGGGCTTTCCGCTGCGCTTGCTGGCGCGCGAGGTGTACGACCGCGTCGTCGCGATGAAGGGCGCGAAGGAAGTCGGCTTGCTGACCGGCGAGGAGAAGATCCTGCCGCCAGGTGCGCGGTGGTTGCTGTGCACCGCGGAATCGATGCCGGTGGGTCGGGAAGCAAGCTTTGTTGCCCTCGACGAGGCGCAACTGGGCGCCGATCCCGAACGCGGGCACGTTTTCACTGACCGGCTGCTGCGTGCGCGGGGGCGTGAGGAAACGATGATCCTTGGCTCGGCGACGCTCGCGCCGATGGTCCGTGCGCTGTTGCCGGAGGCGGAGATCGTCAATCGTCCTCGCTTTTCGACGTTGAGCTACGCGGGCGCGAAGAAGTTGTCGCGGATACCGAAGCGCTCGGCCATCGTCGCCTTCAGCGCGGAGGAGGTTTACGCCGTCGCCGAAATGTTGCGCCGAACGCGGGGAGGGGCGGCGGTTGTGATGGGGGCGCTCAGCCCCCGCACCCGTAACGCGCAGGTCGCCATGTACCAGTCGGGCGAGGTCGATTATCTCGTCGCGACCGACGCGATCGGCATGGGCCTCAACATGGACATCGGCCATGTCGCCTTCGCCAGCCTGACCAAGTTCGACGGATATCGCCAGCGCCGCCTCACCGTCGCGGAGATGGCGCAGATCGCCGGGCGTGCTGGACGGCACCAGCGCGACGGGACGTTCGGGTCGCTGGGCAGCGAGGTCGGCCCCGCCGCGTTCAGGCCCGAGGAGATCGAGGCGATCGAGGAGCATCGCTTCTCGAAGCTCGAGCACCTGTACTGGCGTGAAGGGGTGCCCGACATGGTGTCGCTCGACGCGCTGATCGACAGCCTCGAAACCCCGCCGCATCACGAGAAGCTCCGCGCCGCGCCACAAGCGGTGGACCTAGCAGTATTGAAGCGCCTGTCCGAAGACCCCGATGTACGTGGCCGTGTGCGGCATCCCGCCATGGTCAAGCGGCTGTGGGCTGCATGCGGCGTGCCCGATTTCCGCAAGGTCGGCGCGGAGCATCACGCGCGCCTCGTCGGGCGATTGTTCCGCCATCTGTCAGAAGGGGACGGACACGTCCCGGTACCATGGTTTGCCGACGAACTTGCCCGGCTCGACAAGGTCGACGGCGATGTCGAGACGCTGGGCGGGCGCATCGCGAGCGTGCGGACCTGGGCCTATATCGCGCATCGCCCTGACTGGCTCGCCGATCCCGTGCATTGGGCCGAGCGTACCGAACGCGTGGAGGAGCGGCTGTCGGATGCGCTCCACGCGCGGCTCACCGAACGCTTCGTCGACCGGCGCACATCGGTGCTGATGCGGCAGGTGGGCGGCGATGTCGGGCTGCTCGATGTGGCGGTCGATGAAGACGGGCTGGTGACGGTCGAGGACGAACCGCTCGGCCGGATCGATGGCTTCAAGTTTGCAGTGGATCCCTCAGCGCGTGGCACCGACCGTAAGCGGCTACTGGCCGCCGCCGAACGCTATCTGGTCAAGGAACGTGCGCGTCGCGCGGGCGAACTGGCATCTGCACCAGACAGCGCATTTCACCTCGATGGCACCCGCAGCCCGCTGGTGCTGCAATGGTCCGGGTACGATGTCGCAGCATTGGCCCAGGGGCGGGCGCTTACGCCCGACATCCGCCTCGACCGGTCGCTCGATGTTCTCGACGTGCCTGATCGGACGAAGATCGCGCTGCGCCTGAAGACCTGGCTCGATGGCCAACTCGCCCGCTATCTCGGTCCCCTGCGCGACATGGAGGCGGCGCGTGCGTCACCGAAGACACCCGCACCGACGCGCGCGATTCTTGCCCCGCTGATCGGTGGCGGTGGCATCGTGCCGCGCGTGGCGATCGAGGATGCGCTTGGCGGCCTCGGATCGGACCTGCGCCGTGCGTTGACGCGATCGGGCCTCACCATCGGCACGCTAGACGTGTACGACGGACGCCTGCTCAAGCCCGGCGCATTGTTCTGGGCGAATGCGCTCGATGCTGTTCGCGCCGGAACGCCGGTCGCCACGACGCTGAAACCCGGTGCGACCGTGGGCAAGGGCAGCGTGGCGCGCGGTTACCGGTGCTTTGGCGGCACGCTCGTGCGCATCGACCTCATCGAACGCATCGCTCGTGCGACGCACGATTTGCGCACGGCGCGGCAGGATTTCGCGCCCGACCCCGCGCTCGCGACATCGTTCGGCATCGATGCCGCCACGTTTAGTCACATCCTCCGTGCGCTCGGCTTCCGGCCGGGCGCAGAGGGGAAATGGCGCTGGGGCCAACGGACCAAGGGCACCAAGGACACGCCCCGAACATCGTCGGGCGTGTTCGCCGCCCTCGGAGCCCTGCGCATTGACTAATGCGACCCGCCATGGCTGACACGATGCGCCTCGACCGCTTCCTGTGGTTTGCGCGCCTGTCCGCCTCTCGCACCTATGCCCAGCAGCTCGCATCGAGTGGTCATCTCCGCATCGACGGGCGACCGGTCGATAAGCCTGCGCATGCGGTGCGCATCGGCAATGTGCTGACCTTCGCTACGCACCGCGGCGAAATCAAAAGCTTGCGCATCGAAACATTTCCCTCCCGCCGAGGGCCGCCTGTAGAGGCGCGGGCGTGCTATACCGAATTGACCTAGGCAGACGGCGGATTTAACGCGGCTCCATCGCCTTAGGGGAGCCGCGACTACCATGACCTACGTCGTCACCGACGCCTGCATCCGCTGCAAATACATGGACTGCGTCGAGGTGTGCCCCGTCGACTGTTTCTACGAGGGCGAAAACATGCTGGTGATCAACCCCAGCGAGTGCATCGACTGCGGCGTGTGCGAACCAGAATGCCCGGCAGAAGCGATCCTGCCCGACACCGAGAACGGCCTGGAAAAATGGCTTGAACTCAACAACACCTTCTCGGCGCAATGGCCCAACGTCACCCGCAAGGGCGACCAGACGCCCGCCGACGCCGATGAGCACAAGGGCGAAGAGGGCAAGTACGACAAATATTTCTCTGCGGAGCCCGGCGCGGGGGATTAATCTCCCGGGATCATCCGCACGATGACTTTACCCTTGGCGCGGCCGGATTCGAGATAGCCGAATGCATGGGCAATCTCGCTGAACGGGAAGACGCGGTCGATGACCGGGGTCAGCTTTCCGGCATCGATCAGGTTGCCGAGTTCCTCAAGCTCGCTGCCGCTCGGGTGCATGAACAGGAAGCGGTATTTCGCGCCTTGCCGCCTGGCGTCGGCGCGCAGGCGGTAGCTGACGAGCCAGAATAGTGCAGCGAGCAGCGGACGGCCCAGATCCTTCGTCGCGGTTTGCGGCTCTGGCAGCGCGGCGACCGATACCACCGTGGCGCCGGGCTTTACCACGCCGAATGATTTGACCAGCGTGTCCCCACCCAGTAGGTCGAACGCACCATCCATGTCGCGCACATGGTCCTCGAACTGTTGCGTCGTGTAATCGATCACGACATCGGCCCCCAGCCGCTCGACCAGTTCGCGTCCGCGCGGCGACGCGGTGGTGGTGACCTCAGCGCCCAGCCATTTGGCGATCTGGATGGCGAAGGTGCCGACGCCTCCCGCGCCGCCGGGAATGAACACGCGGCTGCCGGGTTTCAGCTGCAACTCATCGCGCAGCGCCTGCAGTGCTGTCAGCCCGGCAAGCGGCACGCCCGCCGCCGTTTCGAAATCGATCGACGCTGGCATGGGCGCCACGACATCTTCAGGCAGTACTATGTATTCGGCGAAGGCGCCCATCGCATTCTTCGCCACGCGCGCGAACACGCGATCGCCGGCCGCAAAGCGCGTGACACCCGCTCCACACGCCTCGATCACGCCTGCCAGCTCGTTGCCCATCACGGCGGGCAGCGGATAGCGCTGGATGGCCTTCAACTTGCCTTCTCGCGTCTTGAAATCGACCGGGTTCAGCCCGGCGGCGTGGATGCGGATGAGCATCTCGCCGGGGCCAGGCGCGGGCAGGGGCGCCTCGCCGAGCACGGCCGAGTCCGGTCCGCCATATTTTGTCAGCAGCAATGCCCGCATGTGGGCAGCCTAGCGCAAACGCAGAGGCGGGCAACCGCCAGCTGATGCGCGCTTCCGCTCCTCAGACGCTCAGGTTGGAGACGCGCCTCAATTCAGACCTGAGGCGTTCCTCGTCGAAGGCGTGCTGCGCGAACTCGCCGCTGCGTTCGACCCAGAACAGGAACAGGTGCGCCGACCATTGATTGGGGTTGGGCTGCGTCCGGCCGTGGCGCAAGTCGATGCCGCGATACAGAACGGCGTCGCCGGGCTGCATGGTGACCGCGGTGTGCGGCTCATCGCCGAAATCGTCGACGCATGGTTCTTCCTGCGTCACCCGTCTGGAGCCGACTTCGAGCGGCCACGGCACATCGTCGCTATAAACGAGCGTCAGCGAAACGCTGTGCTCGCACGATGGACGGTCCGAATGGACGTGGCAGACGTCATCCTTCTGATAGATGCGGAAATAGTCATAGCTGGGCAGCACGTCCGCGCCGGTCAGTTCGCTGATGATCGGTGTCAGGCCCCACAGGAATGTCGTCAGCGGCCGGTAGAAATGGCCGGAAATGTCGATGGTCTGATGCCGGGAGAGCGGCTGGTCCTGGGCAAAGGTTTCGAACGATTTTCCCGACGCCGACAGGTCCATCTGCAGTTGCTTGAACAGGTTGGCCGCAACTTCCGGAGGGACCAGGCCCCTGATCGTCGCAAAACCGTCTTTCTTGTAGTCGCCTTCGATACGCATGGGATCACTTGGTCTCGATTGAATACGGCGCATCTACGTCGCGGTCCGGATTTTTGAAAGGACTGCATGGAGTTGGCAATCGTGCCGCCGGTCCCGGGCCTCTGCGTGTAAAGCGAATGGCGCAATCGCTTGTGCCTTTAGAACGGCGCTTTCATGGCTCCTGAACACCAATGTTCTCAACACTGGTAATTTTATTGCGAATCTGTTAAACACCCGCCCACAGGTGGTGCATCCGCGCGCCACTTGTGGAGTGCACAACCGGATCTGCCCTGCATCGACGCTTCCAGATGACCGCATGGCCTGCGGCAAGGGTAGTCGTCAATTCCCCGCGATCCGATGGAAAGGAATAAAATGGCTGCAGCACCCACGCTGATTTTCGATGTCGGCGATTATGTCGTTTATCCCAAGCACGGCGTTGGCCGTGTGATCGAGCTGCAAAAGTCCGAGATCGCCGGGATGGCGCTCGAACTCTACGTCCTTCGTTTCGAAAAAGAGCGCATGACGCTCCGCGTTCCGACCAACAAGGCCGAGGGCGTCGGCATGCGCAAGCTGTCGTCGGACAAGACTGTCCGCGAAGCGATGACCATCCTGAAGGGTAAGCCCAAGGTAAAGCGCACCATGTGGTCGCGCCGTGCTCAGGAATATGAAGCCAAGATCAACTCGGGCGACCTGAACTCGATCGCCGAAGTGGTCCGCGACCTGTTCCGTGCCGAGGACCAGCCCGAGCAGAGCTATTCCGAACGGCAGATCTTCGAAGCGGCGGCCTCGCGCCTCGCGCGCGAATTGGCAGCGGTCGAGGCGATCGACGAACCGGCGGCGCTGGTGAAGATCCTCGACATCCTGCGGGCAGCCGCGGCGGTCTATAACAAGGTTCCCGCCTAACCCGCTTGTCACAGCCCTCCGCAAGGCGTATTAGACAACTAATACACTTGTGGAGGCCTGACATGCGCAAATTCCTTTTCCTGGGTTCCGTGGCGGTTCTCGCGGCCTGCGGTTCGATCAGCGGTGCAGCGACAGGCGGCGGTCACGGCACGCGTAGCTTTGCACTGTCGGGTTTCGACGCGGTCAAGCTCGCCGGGTCCGACGATGTGCGCGTAGTACGCGGTTCGACTTTCTCGGTCGTCGCGACCGGCCCCAACGAAATCCTCGATCGGCTCGATATTCACACCGAGGGAACGACGCTGGTCGTGACTCGCAAGTCGAAAATGAGCTGGGGCTGGTCGTCGGACCATGAAGGCGCGAAGATCACCGTGACCATGCCGTCGATCCGCGCTGCTCAGGTCGCGGGGTCTGGCGACATGAGCGTCGATCGCGCCGACGGCAGCGAGTTCAAGGGTGGCGTGACCGGATCGGGCAATCTCGACCTGCCATCGATCCAGGCCGCGACGGTCAAGCTCGACGTGACCGGCTCGGGCGACCTGAAGGCAAAGGGTGCGGCGAAAACCGTTGCCCTGTCCGTCACCGGTTCAGGTGACCTGGATGCGAGTGGCCTGACAGCCGATACTGCGTCCGCCGCGGTCCAGGGGTCGGGCGATGTCAGCGGCAATGCGCGCCAGTCGGCCGCGGTCAACATCGCGGGTTCCGGCGACGTGACGATCAGCGGCACGCGCAACTGCACCGTCAGCAAGGCCGGATCGGGCGAGGCCCACTGTACGGGCTGACCTTGCCTGCGCGAACGGCGGGGCGCATGGATCGGCGATGAAGCCTGCGCTCCTCTGCCTCGCCCTGCTTGGCTCTCCGCTCGTCGCCGCTGAACGGACGTTATCGGTCACCGATTTCGACAAGCTGCGGGTCGATGGCGGCTTCACGGTCGAAGTGACGACCGGGCGCGGCACGTCCGCGCGGATCATCGGCACACAGGCAGCGATCGAGGCGACCAGCGTTTCGGTCCAGGGTCGCCAGATGGTCATCCGCAAAAATGCTTCGGCATGGGGCGGCTATCCCGGGCAGACAGCAGGCATGGCTACGATCCGTATCACGGCGCCTGCGCTGACCAACGTGTGGGTTAACGGACCAGCCAAGGTCTCGGTAGATCGCTTGAAGGGCGCGCGTGTGGCCGCGGCGATCGAAGGTTCGGGAGAACTGTCGATCGGCGGCATCGCCGCCGACAATGCCGATATCGCACAAGTCGGTTCGGGCCGCCTGACCATCGCCGGAACGGTTGCCAATCTGACGATGACCGCGCGTGGCGCGGGCGTGTTCGATGCGGGTGCTTTGCAAGCCGCGGATGCGAAGCTGACCAGCGAGAGCGCGGGTCAGGTGACACTGTCGGTCAAGCGTGCGGTAACAGGAACGATGACGGGGTCGGGCAGTGTGACCGTCCTCGGCAAGCCCGCTTGCACGATCAAGAGCGTCGGATCCGGAACGGTGACTTGCGGGACTAAATAAGCCCCAGCGCGACCAGTTCGTCCTGTAACTCGGGTGGCAAATCCCTTGTATCACCACCGAAATTCAGGTCGGGTGGCGCGTCTTTCGCGTCGAGATAGCGCCAACCCTGATGCGCGCGACGCGGGATGGGGCGGACGCGAATGATATTGGTATCGACGACGATGTTCGTCCGGCCGTTTTCCGCTTCCTCGAAATCGAGGATTTCGGTCCGCGCGATTAACTGGTGCTTCAAAATCCAGAACATGGACCCGCCGATGATCTCGTCCGCACGCTTCGGCTTGTAACGCGTGTTCAGCCGGGCGGTCGGCCCGCGGTTCGCCCACCAGCCGAGCACCTCGTCCAGAGACTGTGCACCGTAAGCGACCTTGGTCAGGTGCAGCACGTCAGCCGCCCAGGCCCGCGAGCGTTGCGAGCCCCAGGAAGCTGAAGAATCCCATCACATCGGTCGCCATGGTCACGAAAACGGCCGAGGAGACAGCCGGGTCCACGTCGAACCGTTCGAGCGTCAGTGGCACGAGGATGCCAGCAAGGCCCGCGATCAAATTATTGATGATCATCGCCGATCCGATGACGGCCCCAAGCATCGGGTTGGCGTAGAGCAGACCGACGCCCACGCCGATCAGCAGTCCGAGCGCGGACCCGTTCGCCAGCGCGATTCGCAATTCGCGGATGATCATGCGCCGCGTGTTCGAACTGGTCAGCTGGTTGGTCGCGAGCGCACGCACTACCACGGCGAGTGTCTGCGTCCCCGCATTGCCGCCCATGCCCGACACGATCGGCATCAGCACGGCGAGCAGCGCGAACTTCGCAATCTCGCCTTGGAAGAGACCGACGACCGACGCCGCGATCATCGCTGTGCCCAGGTTGACGATCAGCCACATCAGGCGTGTCCTGACCGTCATCAGGATCGGCTCGTTGATGTCGCCGTCGCCTGCACCCGACAGTCGCAGGATGTCCTCGCCGGCTTCCTGCTGGATGACGTGCACGATGTCGTCGACGGTGATCATGCCCGCCAGCCGTCCGTCGTCATCGACGACCGCAGCAGAGATCAGCGCGTATTTCTGGAAGCGCAGCGCGACTTCTTCCTGGTCCATATCGACCGGGATCAGGGTCTGTTCGCGCTTCATCACGTCCGCGATCGCGATGGAGCGAGGCGCGCGCAGGATCCACGACAGCTGGCAGGTGCCGATGGGCTTGTGTGCGGGATCGACGACGAACACTTCCCAGAAATCGGTCGTCAGGTCCGAATTCTCACGCAGGTAATCGATCGTGTGGCCGACGGTCCAGTGCTCCGGCACCGCGATCAGTTCGCGCTGCATCAAGCGGCCGGCGGATTCCTCCGGGTAGGACAGTGCCGCCTCGATCGCGGCGCGGTCGTCGGGGTCGAGCGCGCGCAGGACGGCGGCCTGGTCGGCGTCGTCCATGTCCTCGATGATGGCGACCGCGTCATCGGTGTCGAGTTCGGCCGCGATGTCGGCGACCTGGTGCGGCTCGAGCTGGTCGATCATGCCCTCGCGGACGTGATCGTTCATCTCGGCAAGCACATCGCCGTCGAGCATGTCGCCCAACGCCGCCGCCATGGCGCCACGACGATCCTCGGGCGCGAGTTCGAACAGGTCGGCAAGGTCGGCGGGATGCAGTGGGGACACCAGGTCGCGCGCACCCTCGTCATCGCCCGCCTCGACCTTGGCGATGACCTCGCGGACGAATTCGGGCCGCAGCCGGTCGTCCTCGTCCATCCGGGTCTCGGGTGCCGCGGTCTCGCGCAGATCGGTTTCGCTCATCGCTGGCCTTTCCCTGCGCTGGTGTGACGGCTGGTCACGCCGTTCCGGCTTTTCGCCTCCGGGTCAAGTCGGCGCGCGCATGAAGGTGGCAGTTGCCGTGCGCCATCCTATCTATCACCCATGACCTATCGCCTTTCCGTCCTCGACCAGAGTCCCATTGCCGAGGGTTCGACCGCCACCGATGCACTGAAGAATACGCTGGACCTCGCCCGCAATTGCGACGCGCTGGGGTACGATCGCTACTGGATGGCGGAACACCATGCGTCGCCAGGCTTGGCGGGCGCAGCGCCCGAGGCGATGATCGGACCCGTCGCGCTGGCGACATCGCGCATCCGCGTCGGGTCGGGCGGGATCATGCTGCCGCATTATTCGCCGTTCAAGGTGGCCGAGACTTTCGCCCTGCTTTCGGCCCTCGCGCCTGGCCGGATCGACCTCGGCATTGGGCGCGCGCCCGGCAGCGATCAGCGGACGGCATTCGCGCTGCAGCGTGACCGGTCGCGGCGGATGCCGGTCGACGATTTCCCGAACAACCTTGCCGAAACCATCGCTTATCTCGACGGCACGATGCCCGCCGATCACGGATTCGCGGCGCTGCAGGATACGCTTCCCACTGGCGGCGGTACGCCCGAGGTCTGGCTGCTCGGCAGTTCGCCCGATTCGGCGATCTGGGCGGCGGAGGCGGGGCTGCCCTATTGCATCGCCGATTTCATCAATTCGGACGCGGCCTCGCTCGCCCAAATCTATCGCTCGCGGTTCAAGCCAGGCCGCATCGCCGCACCGCAGCTGACGGTCGCGACCTGGACCATCGCGGCGCCGACGCGTGAGGAGGCGGAGCGATTGTCGCTGCCTTCGGTCATGATGTTCGCGCACCTCATCCGTGGCGAACTGATCGCGGTACCCTCGGTCGCGACGGCCGAAGCCTGGGTCGCCGAGAACGGCAATCCCGGCCGCCGTCGCCGCACGACACTCGGCACGCCAGCCGAAGTGCGCTCGCAGCTCGACGAGGTCGCGGCCCTTTACGGTGCCGACGAACTGATGCTGGTCAATATCCTGCCCGATCACGAGGCGCGCGTGCGCAGCTATGCGCTGATCGCGGCCGAATATGGGCTGGCAGGGCTCGCAAAGGCGGCGTAGGGCCGCGCCAAACTCAACAAGAAGGAATTACCGAATGGCCGAAACGCTGACCCTTACGCTCGACACCGGTGAAGTGACCATCAAGCTGCGTCCCGACCTTGCACCCGGCCATGTCGAGCGCATCGCCGAACTCGCGAACGAGGGTTTCTATGACGGTGTCGTGTTCCACCGCGTCATCGACGGTTTTATGGCGCAGGGCGGCGACCCGACCGGCACCGGCATGCATGGTTCGAAGAAGCCCGACCTGAAGGCGGAGTTCAGCCGCGAACCGCACGTCCGCGGTGTCTGCTCGATGGCCCGCACCAGCGCGCCGAACAGCGCCAACAGCCAGTTCTTCATCTGCCTGGCCGATGCACGCTTCCTGGACGGTCAGTACACCGTTTGGGGCGAAGTCACGTCGGGCATGGATGCCGTCGATGCGCTGCCCAAGGGCGAACCGCCGCGCCAGCCGGGCAAGATCGTCAGCGCGAAGGCCGTCTAGTCTTCGGCCATCGTGGCGACCAACCAGTCGTGAAATAGCCGGACCGGGCGCGTTTCCAGCGCGCGCGGCCGGCACACGAACCAGTAGCTATATGGGCTGCTCGTCGGCGTATCGCCGAACAGCCTCATCAGGCGATCGTCGTCCGCGTCGGACAGGTGGCTGCCGTGCATGAATGCGACGCCCAGTTCCTGGGCAGCCGCGTCGAGCATCAGCTGCCCTGAATCATAAAGATCGATAGCCGCCGGTTCGACGTCGAGCTTCACGGCCTTGCGCCATTCCTCGAACGTGTCCGGCATGTCGCGGTGCAGAAACACCGTCAGTTGAGCGAGCTGTTTCGGGTCGGTGATCGGCAGGCCGCCAGCCGTCAGGGTCCTGGCAGCGATTGCAAAAACCTCATTATGGTCGAGCCGCCGGGCATAGAGTGCCGGGTCGATGTCACGCGCCAGGACGATGGCGGCGTCGATCCCGTCGCCGACGCGCGCAACGGCGTGCGCGCCCGTATCGATGTCGAGGTGGAGCATCGGATGCGCGACGCGCAGTTCGGGCAATCGTGGCATCAGGCGTTGCGAGGCGAACAGCGGCAATACGCCCAGTCGCAGCCGCATGATCCCGCCGCCTGCACCGGCGACGGTCTCGATCGCATCGGACAATTGGTCGATGGCGGGCGCCACCAGGGAGAGCAGGCGCTCTCCGTCACCGTTCAACACCAGCGCATGATGGCGCCGCTCGAACAATGTCTTTCCGACGAAGCGCTCGAGTGATTGCAGGCGGCGGCTGAGCGCGGGGGATGAGAGCGAAAGATCCTCCGCGGCCGCCTTTACCGACCCCGTTCGTGCTACCGCCACGAACGCCTCAATCCCTGACAGCGATGGCAGCCGACGCATTTCGAACGTTCCTTTTGTGCACCCGCGAACCTTTCCCAAGGTCGCCTTTGCTCAACATGCCGTCGAAATGTTACGATTCAAGGTGCAATCAGCGCAATCGAGATTTTTCTTTTCGCACTTGCGAGATGACATGCTGCAGTGCACATAGAACAGGCCTTTCAGGCATCCTCTCCTAAAAACTTTCAAGGCCGGTCGGCAACGACCGGCCCTTTTTTTGCCCTATTTGCGCGACAGCTTGGCCAGCGAATAGCCAAGCAATGCCAGGCACATGACAGCGCTGGTCAGATAGGGCGCGGGATGCCAGATTTCATATAGTCCGACACCGATCGACGGCCCGAGGATGAACGACGCGCCGTTGACGCTCGTGATTCGTCCGGCGACCGCCGCTTGCAAGTCATGATCGACGGCAAGCGACGATCCGGCGGTGTAGCCCGGACGAACGAACCCGAACCCGGCCGACGCCAGTCCGAATGCCGTCGCCATGCCGTAAAGCGATGTCGAAAGGCTGATCGTAACGCACCCGAGTGCGGCAAGCCCCAAGCCCGTGATAACCATCAGGCGTGGCGTCATGTTGAGCAGGGGAATCAGGCCCCATTGCACCACCAATGCCGCACCGGCGCCCGTCATCAGCACGATTCCTACGGCCTGTTGCCCCTGCAACGGATCGACCGCGAGCCGGTCGAGGACGAAGAAGCCCATTGCCTGGCCGGCCATGGCTTGCGCGTGGCCCATAATTACGCCCACGACGACCCACGGCCATATCCGGGGATCGGTTATCTTCAGTGACCCATGCGATCGTCCGGCCGTCGCCGCCGTAACACTCGCACCGGTCAATGTTCCCCCGATCGACGGATAGCTCGTCGCGGCCCCGCGTGCATGCGACCCTGGCGTATCGTCGGGCAGCAGGAAACAGACGGTGCCGAGGACGGCAAAGCCGCAGATCGCGAAGAAATAGGCCGGACCTGCCAGGCCGACGCCCGGCAAGACGAAAAACGGTGCGAGCGCAGGGCCCAGGATCGTGCCCAGACCGAATGCCGACGCGAGCATCGTCAGCGCCTTGGTCCGCTGCGCGCGCGTCGTCTGCGATGCGAGGATTGCCTGTGCCGCTGGCGGTGCCGCCGCTCCGAAATAGCCGTAGATCAGGCGTGCCCCGACGAAAGCTGCGATGGCGGCGGTCGGCGCGATCAGGCCGTGGATCCCGGCGCTCAGCGAAACGCCGCATAACAAGACGGACGCAGAGAACCCGGCGATGCCCGTCAAAACCATCTGCCGCCGCCCGGTATGGTCGGATTTCCGGGCCCATCGCGGTGCCGCCAGCGCCCACACGAGCGCGGACACCGAAAAGGCAAGGGCGATCACGCTGTCTGGAACCTTCATCGACCGCCCGATCGCGGGCATCACCGATTGCAGGGCCGTGTTCCCCGCGCCGATCACCAGCATCACCATGAACAGCATCGTGAAGTTGCGGTCGAGCGCGGGTTTGGCGGTGCGTGGCATCACGCGGACGTTAGGCCGCGAATTGGCGCGCGTCTAATCCACGCCCATGTTCAACCGCCGTGTAATTCCGGGGTCGAGCACGGCAACAAGGAACCAGCAGAACGCGTTGCGTATCCGGTCGGGAACGGTTGTGATGCCGCGGAATTCGTTCAGATGGCGTTCGCGGCTTTCCGCAACCTCGCCGTCGACATAGCGACGCATGGCATCGGCAAAGGCCGCGTCCTGGACGCGCAGCATGATCTCAAGGTTCAGATACAGGCTGCGCGGGTCGAAGTTCGCGCTGCCGATATGGACGATGTCGTCGATGACATAGAGTTTCGTGTGCAGCCGGTGCGGCTGGTATTCGAACACACGAACGCCCTTTTTCATCAGGCCCGGAAACGTGAACCGCGCCGCGCCGATCGTCGTGTTGTTGTCGGTCTTGCCCGCCGTCACTACTCGCGCGCGCCCCCGCTGCCCGACGCCGTCAAGCCGCTTGGTCAAGCCTGGCGTCGGCGCGAAATAGGCGGCGACGATCGACACGTCGTGCGCAGGACGCAGATCGAACCGTAATGTCCGGACCCAGGGCGAAAAGCGGCGGGTCGGACCGCCATGCAGCCAGCGTACCGGCCCTTTGGGATTGCTCCATTCGGCCAGGGCCCGCGTCAGATCGCGCATTTTCGATCTTGGCTGGTGCGTCCAGTCGGCAAGAACGTCGAAATAGCCGGTCAGGCGTTCGGTCGCCGGCCCTTCGATCATCAACCCCAGGTCGCGCCAGGCCTTCGGCCCCGCATCCTCGAAATAGGCATTGCCGATATTGAAACCGCCGATCAGCGCGCGCGTCTCGTCCGCGATGGCGAATTTCTGGTGATTGCGCAGCAGATAGCGCCGGCCGAATCGGGGAATGAACAGGCAGACGTCGATCCCCGCTTCGCGGAGCGGGACCAGAAACCTGTCGTTACCGTCGGCATGGCTGCCGAACCCATCGATGATCAGCCGCACCGTCACGCCACGATTCGCGGCATCGATCATCGCCTCGCGCACCCGGGTACCCGCGTCATCCTCGGTGAAGATGTAATAGAGCAGCTTGAGGGACGTCCGTGCGCCCTCGATCAGCGTGACCAGCGCGTCGAGTCGCTCTGCGCCACCCGTCAGTACGGTCAGCCGGTTGCCGTCGACGGTGCACGCAGTATCCACAGCCGCTCTGTCCCTGCTTGCGCGCGCCTTGGCAAGGTTGCGTTTCGGCAGGGGCGCTGATAAGTGCGCCCGCTTTCACGACAGCTTTATTAGTCAGGATACCAGCCGATGGCGCGCGTCACAGTCGAGGATTGCGTCGACAAGATTCCCAACCGTTTCGATCTCGTTCTGCTCGCTGCCCAGCGTGCGCGCCAGATTTCGGGCGGTGCCGAACTCACGCTCGATCGCGACCGCGATAAAAATCCGGTCGTGGCGCTCCGTGAGATCGCCGAGGAAACCGTCGTCCCGACCGAACTGGCCGAAACGCTGGTCGGCAACCTGCAGAAGGTCCAGGTCGACGATGATGACGCGATCGATGAAATGGGCTCGCTCAGCCAGTCGGCCGAAGCACTGCGCCTGACGGCGGCTGCTCCTCCGCGGAATCAGAATTTGGGTGCGGATTACGACGGATAACGCGTTTGAATAGCGGAGCTATTCAAACAGACGTTACCGTCCGGCCGGCCTCGCTATGGCGAGGACCGACGACGTGGCTTTGCCACGGCGGCTAGTTTTGGGAGAAGGCATAAGAAGCTGGACCCCAGATCAAGTCCGGGGTGACGGCGTATTCTAAGCGACTGCTTTCAGCTTCACCGTCTCGAGCGGCTTCACGTCCTCGGCATGCGCCCAGCACAAATCCTTCAGCCCCAGCGTGCGCCCATCATGCGACTGGATGACGATCGGCGCGATCGGCTGATGGTCGCGCTGGTCGACCAGGACCGGGGTCGACGGCGTGCAGGATTCCCATTTCTCGCCCCACTGGCGCAGCGCGAGGATCGAGGGCAGCAGTTCCGCGCCCTTTTGCGTCAGCCGGTATTCGATCTTGCGCCGGTCCTCGGCCATCGCCTCACGCGAAAGGATGCCGTGATCGACCAGGCGGCCCAACCGGTTTGCCAGAATGTTACGGGCGATACCCAGCGTGCTCTGGAATTCCTCGAAGTGATGGAGCCCGTTGAACGCGGCGCGCAGGATGAGGAACGACCAGCGTTCGCCCATCGCCTCAAGCGCGGCGGGAAGCGCGCAGTTTACCGCGAGTTCCCTCAGGTCTTCTTTCAGGTGTCCCATCCTTTGGTCAGCCTATCGTAATCGTTCGGTCACACAAGACCGAAAAAATGTTGCGGTGCCGCACTGGTTTTCAGTTGCAACTTAAAATCTATAGAGGTAAGTAGTGATTCGCAACTGGAAATGAAAGGAGCCCTCCCCATGGTTCGTAACGCCCTCATCGCAGCATCGTTGGTCGCCGGCATGACTGCTCCCGCTTTCGCACAGGCACCGACCTATCGCCTGGTCCCCGTCACCGCCGTCGCAAAGGCCGGCAGCGTGATCGTCGGCGACACCCTCTGGGCCTGCGGCACCGAAGGCTGCACCACCGGAAAGGCCACCGCGCGCCCCGCAATCGTTTGCGAGATGGCTGCCAAGAAGGTCGGCAAGCTCGCAAGTTTCACCGTCAACGAAACTGCGTTCGACGAAGCCGCGCTTGCCAAGTGCAATACCAAGGCGCGCGCCTGACCTGACTTCACCGATTGCATGCCTTCTCTCTTCGGGCATGCATCCTCCCGGGGTCGCGACGGTTGTCGCGGCCCCGCTTTGTTTCTAGGCGCTGTCTGCGATGGAGCGGCTGAGCGGGAACGATAGAATCGAGGGACCTTTGCGCGGCGGTATCGTTGCGCTGGGGAATTTCGACGGATTCCACGAAGGGCATCAGGCCGTCGTCGGCCGCGCGGTCGAACTGGCGCGGAGTCGCGGGGTTCCTGCCGTTGTCGCAACATTCGACCCGCATCCGGTACGGTTCTTCAAGCCCGAAACGCCGCCGTTCAGCCTGACCACGCTCGACCAGCGTCAGCGACTGTTCGCCGAGGCCGGGGCGGATGCGATGCTGGTGTATCATTTCGATACACAGTTGGCCGCCGTCAGCGCGCAGGATTTCGTTGCGGATTATCTGCTCGGCCGTGCGGGGGCGACGGGGGTCGTGACCGGTCGCGACTTCACGTTCGGTGCGAAACGCGTCGGCAACGTATCGGTGCTGGCCGAACTGTCGGCGGAGCATGACATCTCATGCGAAACGGTCGGCCCTGTTTCCGATGGTGACGAGACCATCTCGTCGAGCCGCATCCGTGCGGCGCTGCAAGCAGGTGATCCGGCGACGGCTGCACGCCTGTTGACGCGGCCCTTCGCTATCCAGGGCATGGTGCAGCATGGCGACAAGCTGGGCCGCACCATCGGCTATCCCACCGCAAATATCGACATGGGCGGCTATATCCGCCCGCGTTATGGCATCTACGCCGTGCGGGGGCGGTTGCCGGACGGACGTGTCCTCGATGGCGCGGCGAATCTGGGCGTGCGGCCGACGTTCGATCCGCCGAAGGAATTGCTCGAACCCTATTTCTTCGACTTTTCGGAAAGCCTTTACGGACACGTGATCGAGGTCGAACTCCACGCCTTTCTGCGGCCCGAAGCGAAGTTCGACAGCCTGGATGCGCTGACCACGCAGATGGCGAAGGATTGCGACACGGCGCGCGCCATCCTAAGCGCGCAGGCACAATGACCGATCAACAGCGCGACGCCCAACGAGATTGGCGCGACACCGTCTTCCTGCCGAAGACCGATTTCCCCATGAAGGCCGGACTCCCGCAAAAGGAGCCGGGCATTCTCGCGCGCTGGCAGCAGGCGGACATTTACAAGCAGACCCGCGAGGCGCGCCGCGGCCGTGAGAAGTTCATCCTCCACGACGGCCCGCCCTACGCCAATGGCGACATGCACATCGGACACGCGCTGAACCACATCCTGAAGGACATGGTCTGCCGCACCCAGAATCTGCTCGGCAAGGATGCGCCCTATGTGCCCGGCTGGGATTGCCACGGCCTGCCCATCGAGTGGAAGGTCGAGGAGGAATACCGCAAGAAAAAGCTGAACAAGGACGAGGTTCCGGCGAACGAGTTCCGCGCCGAATGTCGCGCCTATGCGCAGAAATGGGTGGATACCCAGCGTGAGCAGCTGAAGCGGCTGGGCATCAACGGCGACTGGGACAATCCGTACCTAACGATGGATTTCGAGGCCGAAGCGACGATCGTTGCCGAGCTGATGAAGTTCGCGGAGTCGGGTCAGCTCTATCGCGGCGCCAAGCCCGTGATGTGGTCCCCGGTCGAAAAGACCGCGCTGGCCGAGGCCGAGGTCGAATATGAGGACATCGTCTCGACGCAGATCGATGTCGCGTTCGAGATCGTCGAGAGCCCCATTCCCGAACTGGTCGGCGCGCATGCGGTAATCTGGACGACGACGCCGTGGACGATCCCGGTGAACCAGGCTTTGGCTTATGGGCCGGAGGTTGAGTATTCGCTCGTGACCATTTCTGGCGGCATGAAGATTTCGGGCGATTCTGGTGATTGGAACTGGGAGTTTGAAAACAAGGTTCTGTTAGCTGAACCTCTAATCCGTGCCTTCTACGCGCGCCGACACGTTACCGAAATCGAGATCAAGAGACATTGGACTGGCAAAGGCTCTGACCTCGCCGGAACCATCGCCCGCCACCCGATGCACCACCTTGGCGGGTTCTTCGCCAAGCCGCGGCCGTTCCTGCCGGGCGACTTCGTGACGACCGACACCGGCACCGGCCTTGTTCACATGGCGCCCGACCATGGCGAGGACGACTTCGACCTATGCAAGGCGAACGGCATAGAGCCGGTCTTCGCGGTCGAGGGTGACGGCAAGTACCGCGCCGACTGGGGCTGGCTCGGCGGGCAGGGGAGCGTCATCAACCCGAAGTTCAACGCGCCCGACGGCCCGATCTGCGAAGACCTGCGCGCGGCGGGCGCGCTGCTCGCGGCGAGCGCGGATTACAAGCACAGCTATCCGCATAGCTGGCGGTCGAAGGCGAAGGTCATCTTCCGCTGCACGCAGCAGTGGTTCGTGCCGATGGACAAGCCCATCGGCGGCGCGACCCTGCGCGAAAAGGCGATGC
>APMI01037093.1_pt1 | contig 23300 bp, 17 predicted proteins | sample 667938 | NCBI WGS metagenome assembly APMI01 (sample SAMN01084076, study PRJNA167559) | wastewater metagenome | biome: Wastewater | place: Denmark: Ejby Moelle, Odense | collected 2011-11-28
GCTCAAGGGCATCGAAAAGGGAAGGATAAGGTTGCCGGAGTCCTGACGGCAGCTCGAAAATCAAAAGGAATAAGGTAAGTGTTGGGTGGCTTTTTGCCGGCACTTCCCCGACAATGAACTAAAAGCTAAGCATGTAGAAAGCGGTTTTGCTGCTTGTTTGGACCCGGGTTCGACTCCCGGCAGCTCCACAAATTGATCAAAATTATGATTGTAAGACGCTGTATATTAATAATATATGGCGTTTTACTTTTTATACACACCCACTATTACACCCAGATTATTTCTTAATTATTGACACTCTTTAGGTATGTTTCACTTCGATTTTAACTGTTAGTCAAGTCTTTCTAATTATGTTTTTTGAATAAGTTTATTGACAAGTCTGCGCTGAAAAGGGTTGACCACAGCGTAGTTCAAAAGGAGTGATATTTCATTTTGTTGGTTTGTCAATCATTTTGGGCTGTCATAAGTATTAGCATCAATATTATTTCATGTACTCTTTCATGTTTAACTTGTGAAGACTTCATGCTTAAAAGTGACTTTTAAAAGGAATTTTCAGCTTTTAAATGACGCTAAATAATCCCTGTAAGCAATAAACTCTTGATCCATTGGATTAATGTGTATGATGTAATTAACTTGGCCTAACAGGTGAGCCAGATAATTCGCTTTTTTAATACCTAATCTATCCATATGGTCTTCGAGACCAAATTTTTTGATGTAATAAACCTCTTGCCTTATCTTATTTCTCTTTTCAAAGCTTACCTGAAGCTTTTCGTTCACAACAATACCTGTGACAATTTGTCGAGTATTAGGCATCATCGTTTTGGTCTTTTTATTATTAATTTTTAAACTTAATAAGTTTAAGCTTTCAGTCACGACGAATAATAATTCATCTGTATCGAATTGACCTGAGAAAGTCATATCATCAGAATATCGCGTATATCTTATTCCTTTCTCAATACAATACTTGGAAATCTTATTATCAGCTGGTACGAGATAAATGTTAGAAAGATATGGGCTTGTAGGTGCTCCTTGTGGAAGTGAATCGTCCATGCAGCATAGCTTAGCTAAAAGGGCTGAGATTATTGTTGAATATCCTACTTCATGGAAGATTTTTTCCACTGAATTTATTTTGATTGAAGGAAAGAAGTTCTCAATATCAATAGTTAAAATTTTTGGTTGACCTTTGTGAAATACTACATTTTGCTTTATTCCCATTTTTGGAATATAGGCTTTGGCAAACCGACTGATTGGAATATTGTAAAGAATATTTTCTAAAATCCAAGTCTGAATTTCTTTTAGGCTTGGTAAAGGTTCTGAAATCCGTCTTTTTTTTCCATTTCGTTTCTGGACATCAAACCATCTGTAAAAATATTTTGTATGTAAAACTGCCCTTTTTAGATAACTCTTTTTGTAACCAACTAACCTCGAAAGGTGTGTTGTATTGTAAATAATTGGAAGATTCTTATTAATTAATTTCTCGGCATAATTTAAACAGTCTTTAATGTTCTGTTCAGAGTAGCCATAATTTGTAGCTTCACTAATAAATGCAGTTTTATATTGCTCAAATGTCATAATCTTAGTTTGGTAATTGAGGTGAGAGTTTAAACTCTCACCTCAAGTTAGGAACAACACGAACAAATTTGCTCAAATACTTTTGAGTAAATTTGTTCGTGTACGCTGGAAAAAGCATTCACTTGCAGGACAATGACTCATTGCCCCGGCATCAAAAAAATGATGCAAGATTATTCAAAGAACTTAAATGTCAATTCATTTTGATTAGGCAAATATAGTGAATCTATTGGAATTTTATCAATTCTGCTTTCAATTTCTGGTTCAATCCAGATAGCTGAACTTTTTCTTTTATTTTTTTTTGAAAAGTCTTTTATAAGGTCATTACCCTTCTCTGTAATTGTCAACAAGCCAGTCTCTCTTCTGACATTACCTTCTGAAATCTCCTCATTGATCATTTTAACAATTTGAGAATACTCATATCCAAGTTTTAAAAACGGGGATAGATCTCCATTGAATTTTATTATTTTTAAAAGTAGGATTTTTACCGAATCATCCATAAAATGAGAAATTTTTATATCGAGGGAATGGTGCAACTTTTTTTCTTGTTTCATGCCAATAGACAGGAAAAGTGTTATTAGGTGTTTTTTCTAAAAGTGTAATCAGCGCTTCTGTTTGTTTGTATCCAAACCTATAATCATCACCAATATTAAGGGTATCTTCAATTTGTTGCATTAATTGTACCATCAATTCTTTTTCTTCTCCGATGTATGCATCAGATATCCCTTTTTTAAGAACTATTGCGGAGACTACATCTATATTTAATGATGTTTTTAGTTTTTCTATACCTTGCTTCTGGGCTGCGATAGATACAATTTTTATATTTTCAGGCTGGATTGTTCCGTCAATAGTTTCAGCTTTTAAGTATTCTTGACAAATTTCAGATGCGGTATCTCCTGAACCGACATAATCATCAACTAGCAAAAGAACACAGTTATTGTTATTAAATTGGCTTTTTATTACACTCATTGAGTAGTGCGGAATGAATTTATTACTTAACCATCTATAATCATCTGTACTAAACATGTAGTGTAAGAACCCAGCACTTTTAGTTCTAAGAGACACTTTTTTATTTGGATCTAATAAGGGATAGACAAATATCTTTTCGCTGGAATTATAAATCTCTTCTTTTAAAGAGCACAACGAATCATAAAAATTTCTAAGATAGATGGGGAGTTTCACTTGTGTATAAGAGTAAGATAGCTTAATAAAAACTCTTTGCTGAGCTTGATTAAGTAGTTTAAGTCTTTCAGTATAGCGCTTAAATAAAGGGAAAGGATTTTCTGTTTCATCATCAATTATCCAACCTTTTGCATTAAAAAGTTCTTCAAGTTCAATTAATATCTCAGGCACTATTTTAGACATATGTATCTATTATATGTTAGATTGCAAGGCTTCAAGCATGAACCAAAAAATTCTTTATTGTATCTGTAACATCCTTAAGTTATTATTAATCCGATGAATTCGATAAGAAAGACAAATTTACGAGAACTATCTTTCTTTCAAATGCTTTACTTTATTTTTCTTCCACTTTTTTACCAGCTTAAGTTTCACCTGTTTTTTTTCTTGATAATAGACTTCCCCAATTAAATATTAGCAATTGCTTTGCTTATTGATCCCATCAAACACATTTTTTCAACCGTTTCAAACCTTACAAATTCAATAGTTTGTAATAATATCAGATTTGCGCAAACTGGACAATAAGAGAGTTTTCTTCATTATTTTAAGCCTAAGAATTGTTAGCTAACTATGCGTAAATTGGAGTTATTGGTATCTAAACTATTCCTGATTCCATGTTACACAATTAATCAACCCGCCTTTTTCTGCCAATTTTGATGCTTCAACTGTTTCAACCGGAAGATTAAATACCTGTTCTAATTGCGATTTAGCCTTAGCATCATTTTTAGGGTCATTAAATACAGGCATGATAATACAGTTTTTAAGCCTTAAAAAGTTCATATACACTCCTTTTGCAGTCTCTCCCTCTCCATCCGGAATGCATAGCAGTGGAATAGTTCTAATTCCTACATTTGCTAATGAAGCATAAAAATTTTCTTTCCAGGTTTTGTATCTGTTTTGATCGTATTCAGATTCACCGGCCATAAGTTCATCTTCCAAAGTGGGATCATTCACTAAAACCTGATTTTCATCAATAAAACGAACCATGCCATCTACATGGCCATAATCATCATAGGGATATTCAGGGACAACAATGATTTCATTCAAACAAAGTTCTTCTTTGATTTTCTCAAATATCAACGGATGTCCATTCTTCCAGGCTGATGTATTTTCCTGTAATACTCGATCGGAAATAATTGCCTTATTGCCAAATACTTCAATGGCTCCACCATCCATAATAACCTGCGACTGCTTGTACTGAATATTAAGTGCATCACATACTTGAGGCTGCTTAGGGATTGTTTTTTCGAGAGAATCAGCTCCCATCAGGTAGGATGGAGTGTATTTGAAGAGTACATTTATGCCATTTGCACCTTTTACCGGCATGTAATCGCGGCACCATTCATTTTTAGCGTGTAATGGAGCCGGGATTTCAAACAAATCAAAATTGTATCGAGTACTGATTTCATTAATTTTTAGAAAAATTCCTTTTCCTCTATCAGTGCCTTTCAGGAAACCTGAGATGTATAGAATTTCTTTCATTTTATAACTTATTTTTGATTTTTATATTAATTGCCTTTTTTGCCTTTTGACTTTTCAAAAATGTTCTTATACAGCTGATTATCTGATTTAAATATTGATGCTATTAAGTAGATATAAAAAACTCGAACAGTGTATTTTTTGGCTTGAAAACATAAAAGCTGCATGACCTATAGGCAGATCAATACCTCCCATAAATACTCATCCCTCCCCCAAAGTACTGCTGTTTCAGGTGTTCATACACCATATTTGTCTTTACATCCACATCATTCGTCTGATAAGTCGGGTAGGGTAGTACGTCAAAAAGCGTTTTGTTTACATAATTGTAAACGGCTGCAGCAGTGACGGATTTATCAGACCATTGTTCTACTTTTAGCTTTTCTTTTTTTAGGTCGGAAAGTAGTTCAACGGATATTTTTTTAATCTCAGAGCGTTCGTTGTTTGTGAGTTGTTTACCAAGTCTTAATATATCAAATATGGCTTTTTGCTCATCCGAAAGTCCTTCGCGACGGGATTCTGCTTCTTCTGCCGATAAAGAGTTAACAAACTCGATCAAACGCCTGAAAGTTTCCTTTATTACCACCTCGTCTTTACCCCGGTTGTAATCTTCTATTATCTCTTGGTAGCGTATATAGTAGTCAACCAGCAAAGGATTGCGTTCAACCATCTGTTTTAATTGGTTTTCAACCTTAACTTTTAATGCCTGAACGGCAGCGTTTTTGTTTTTCGTTTTCAAAAAGTACTTTTCCAGCAAATCGAAATTTAATCCACTCAGGTCAACAATTTTTCCAATATCATTTGTTGGGTCATCAATCTTTATCAAAGAGGGTTCCGCGGCCATAGTTTCAATTGAAGCATCAACGACATCCTGGATTTTCTTCATGATGTCAGTAACGTCGGCACTCTGAACATTGTCCTCAATAGCAGTATAGATAACGTCTATCGCATTTTTTCTTGCAGAGTAGAGATTCAGTACTTTGTCGGGCTGCAATGCCTTATACTTATTAAAAACCTCTCTGGCCAATATCTGAAACTTGCGTTTGGTTTCATCGTTGGTATAAACACCATTTACCGCCTTTTCCATCGCTGCCAATTTTTGCAGACCGCTTGCAGAGATCAATTCCTTCAAATCAAAATCTACTTCATCCAGCAGAAATGTTTCTGTGGCAACCAGCACTTCTTCCAATTGGTGTATCAATTCTTCTTTCAACTTTACGGGAGGTTCCGGTTTTTCGCCACCGCCAGCTCCGCCTTCCCCGCCAGCGCCATAAATGGCCAAAGCATCCAATAAAGCAGTATAAGTTTCAATGTAGTCAACGATCAGTCCATTGTTTTTGCCTTCGCTTATTCGGTTAGCCCTTGCAATGGCTTGCATAAGCGTATGCGATTTTAGCGGTTTATCAATATACATTGTGGAAAGGGAAGGCACATCAAACCCTGTAATCCACATGGCGCATACAATTACAAAACGGAATGGATCTTCATCGGTTTTAAACCTGGTTTCCAGGTCCTGGGTGTTCATTTTCTCCCGGTGCGGCTCAATATCCAAATCCCACTTCTGAAACTTCTGTATCTCGTTTTGCTCAGGGCTAACCACAACGCAAATTTCTGTTTCTTTTATCCATTGGAGTTCACGAACTTTTTCAAGCATTTCCTGGTCGCCATACTTTCCTCTGATAACTTCTTTTTCTAATTTCTCAACCAACTGTTTCCAGTGATAAGTTATCAGATCATACATTTTTACAGCTGTAACTTTATCAAGGGCAATAAACATTCCTTTGCCTTTATAGCCCCTGTTGCAAAAATGCGAAACAACATCCTGCGCAATGGCATTGAGACGTTTCCTGGCAGTTAATATGGGATATTCCCTTGAAAAGAGCTGTTCGATGCGGCTACGTTGATCGCTATCCAAATCATCGCTTTCAGCATCTAACACTGCTCTTATTTGATCTGTGATAACAGGATTTTTCAAACCTAAATTTTCGCCCCTGTTTTCATAAAAAAGTGGAACGGTTGCCCCATCATCAACACTGCGTTTGAAATCGTACCGGGAAACATAGTCGCCAAAAATACGTTTTGTCAATTCATCGTCTTTAAACAAAGGTGTGCCCGTAAAACCAATAAATGACGCTCCTGGCAAAGCATTTCGCAGGTTCATTGCCAATTGCCCGCCTTGTGTGCGGTGGGCTTCGTCGGAAATTACGATAATGTTTTCCCGTCCGGTTATCTCTTTTTCAAAATTGAATTTATGAATGAGTGTAAACAAATACCGGTGTTCGGAACTTAACAACTCCTTCAAATGATTACCACTGCTTGCTTTTAACGAGTTTGCCGAGCCTGCTTTAACCACTGGAACTGCACCAACCCCGCTGAATGTGCCATAAATCTGTGTATCTAATTCATTCCGGTCGGTTACTATCAGGAAAGTGTAGCTGCCGGTAAATTTGCGATGAATTTTTTGGCAAAAGAAAACCATTGAATAGGATTTCCCGCTTCCCTGCGTATGCCAAAACACGCCTAATTTCTGCTTTTCCTCAAAACTGATTTTATCCAGTTTGTAAAGTTGGTCTTTGTGCCGGATGCTATCCAGTGCTTTATTAACTCCGATAAACTGGTGATTCCGTGCTATCAGTTTTATTATTTTCCCTAAAGAATTATCATACAAAATAAAATTTTCAAAAAGATCCAGGAATCGCTGTTTATCGCAAACCCCTAAAATAATTCTATCTAAGGCGACTACACCTTCGTCTTCTTCGGTTATACGTTTCCATTCATGAAAATGCTGATATTTTCCTGTAATACTCCCAATACGGCTTTCGAGGCCATTGCTCAGTACTATGAAAGCGTTGTAGTAAAATAGTTTGGGAATAACGTCCTTGTAATCGGTGAAATTATCGTTGTAAGCATTTTCTAATTTACGGTGCGCTGCTTTAAGTTCAATGAACAGCAGAGGAATACCATTTACAAAACCGATAATATCCGTCCTACGTTTCCGGTTGCTTTTGCCTTCGATCCACAATTGCCTAACGGCCAGAAAATTATTGTTATCAGGCGTTTCAAAATCAAAGGCTTTTAATCTTTTGTTCTTGATATGTTCGCCTCTTTCGTTGATAAAATCGACTGAAATGCCATCACGTAATAGCAGGTATTTCTCAAAGTTTATTTCGGATAATGACTTGGTAGTGCTTTCTTCAATGAGTTTTTCGTATGCCTCATCATAGGCTTTTTGAGGCAGTCCGGGATTGAACTGCTTTAATTTTGCCAGGAATATTCGCTTAAGTACTACTTCCTTTTTGCTCAGCCTGCCAAGTGTACTTCCTTCGCCAAAACTTTCTTTGTTAAACGCCAACAGGGTATCCCAACCTAAGCGATTGAGAAACAATTCAATGGCCGTTTGTTCAACTAAGTTATCTTCGGAGTACTCGTAAGACATAGCATTTGATTATTTAGTAATTAGTGAAGATTGAATCTTGTTCAATAGACTACTGGTATTGCTATCACTAAATATGTCATCTTCAATCGATTGAATTAATGATTCAATATCTTTTTTTGAAGCAATTTTATTATAGTTGTATTTTTTTCTATAAATCCAACCTTTTACTATTTCATCTGTATTGAATTCAAGATTATCTATTTGTAACGATTTTCCATCATCTTTAATTCCAATTCTGAGATATTCAATGTCATCAAAAGCAAAAGTAATATTGAAACTTTCATAAGTTTTAACTAACTCAACCGCTGTCCCCCAATAATATGAATCTGTACATTTTTGATTTGTAGTCAATTGGAATTTATCAATTAGTCGGGAAATAAGTTCATTTCTATATGTATCAATCATCACTCGATCGTACCAACTTCCAGGTCTGTCAATATATATTCGCTCACCTCTCTTTCTTAATTTAGTTGCTCCTTTTCGTTGGCACCAGATATGTAAATTTTCTTCAACATATAATTGTTTGTGAATATAATCAATTCTTGCAGCAATTTCAGGCGTATCAGCGTAGCCTTGAATTGAAGATTCGGAGGCAAGAGAATTATCGATTTCATCACAAAGTAATTTTTCATCGTCAGAATCACAAAAGACGCACACAATCTGCTTGACTCTTATATGTCTACGCAGTAGTAGTTGCCAATTACTATAATTATCCGCAATATCAAGTTTGAACAATTCATTCCAATTTTCAAACTTACATATTAGTGCCCTCATTAATTTATGATTATTAAGATATTCATTATTTGAACCTTTACCATCAAATAGAAGATTGGCAATTTTCAATCGAGATTCAAATTGAACGATTTCAGGACATGAAAGCAAAAGAAAACCAATATTCCCCTGAAATAATTGATGCTTTTCTGCAGATATTAGTATAGTTTCCCAAGCGGGGTTTGAAATAATTAACTCAGCCTTTAATTTTTCTTCTTCTAATTGTGCTTTAACAAATGATGTTTCGTTTTGAATAATGGCTTGCATGGATGAACCTGCAAGGAATTTGTATATATCTCCTGAACCTACAGATAGCTTTTCAATAATCCTCATTATGTTAATCATCACAGAAATACTTCTGATATCCGGGTCAATTATTATATTCCAGACAACCCTTATCCAATTCTTGAATTTGCCAATATTAAAAGTGTTCTTTTGAAGATAAAGTGATATGGACAAAAACAAGATTCTTTGACGCTGATTTATTTTTTCGTCAAATAAATTCCAACTGTCTTTTACAGCCCAAACTGGTTGAAGACATTTTTGAATTTCAATAAAATTCTCAGACAACCCATCAAGAGTTTGTTGAGCGTTTATGACTACATCCTGCTTTTCGAAAAGTTGCTTGTAAAACTCAAAGCCCTCATATTTAAAATTCGATTCGTTATCTTCATTGCCATACAATTTTTTAAAGATTTCACCCTTTTCAATTACATCAGGCAATTCTAAACTTGAAGTAATATGATTGTTTAATAAAAATCGATTCCAAAAAAGCAGGTAAAATATATCGATGTTCTTAGAATCCGTTTTGTATTGCTGAATGTATTCCCAAAAAAAATGAGACCAGCTATTATCCAATTTTGTGGCAAAGGCAAGGTGATAAGGCATTTCTCTATTATTCAGAGTTACGTTCATTTGAAATTCAAAGCCATTGGGATTTTTTTCATCCCTAATCCAATTGACTAAATCTGCTTTAAAGTTTTCAAAATCTGTTAATTGCTTTCCTCTGGCATTCATTTTAATATATAACTCGTCGGAGAGATTGAATCCTCCCAAAGGCAAAATATAGAAGGACATTTTTGACAATGATGCAAATAAATTAATCGAAGCGTTTTTTGCCAATTCTTGATTGTAATAGGAATGTATTGCATCCAGCATTATAAGCATCGCTTTTACTGTTGGATCTTTTTCGAAGTGTCCATAAAACCAGGCTGAATTAGTAATTTCTTTTTTTGGACCCTCTTTGAAACTTAAAGATATATCGATAAGCTTTTCACAAAAATCCCTTGCACTACTTCTGGTTGCATAGGTAAACCCTTTGAGTGTGGTAAGCAGTAAATTAAGTTCGTTGATATTTAATTCTCTTTTACCTATATACCAATGAAGTAAAAATAAGGTGGTTATTCGTTGCTGCCCATCAAGCGGAATGAAATGGATTTTGCTGTCTAATTCCTTGATAGAGCCATAAACAAAATCAAGCTCTAAATTTTCATCCTTCACTAAAGCATTGAATATTGATTTAAGAAATCGATTCCGAATCTCAGCTTCTTCTGCTCTGCCTTGAGCATAATCACGTTGAATCATTGGAATTTGAATTCCCTCAAACTTATACGATTTTGAAGAGTCTTGTTCTTCAATAATTAACTCTTTCGATAAAATATCTGTTAAATTGTATTTATTCATTTGATGGAATATTAGGGTTGAGCAGGTAAAAAATCTTGCAACTTATCAGCAATGCTATTTCTGTATTTCTTGATATCAGACTCTGTCCATTTTGTTCGACTTCCTGCTTTTAAATCAAAGTATTTTAGGAATAGATTTTTTGTCCAGATAGGAATAAAAGTGCCATTCATATCTTTTTCAATGATTATCCTTCGCTTGGTTGGAAACAAAGCGTTGCCATAAGAACGATTTGTTTCTGCATCCAGCAAAGTGAGGTTTCCAATATTGTTTTTCAGCAATTCATTATTTGTTTCCTCACCAGCTATTCTAATTATATCACCTTGTATCAATTCAAAACTTTCTTTTGACTTGATATCTTCAGTAAATGACTTAATACATTCGGCAAGTTTTAAATCTTTTTTAAACTCTATAACATCATCTAAATCACTTTTTGCGGTTGTTAACCATTCAATTTGTGTTGGTCTGTCACTAAGTGGATTCTCAGTAAATGAATCTATATGTTCGACATCCCATTGCTCTTTTTTGAAAGTTTTAAAAGGAAACTTAAAAATCAAATTTTTAGATTCTATTTCTTCAAATTCAGGTTTCTCAACTTTGGATTGCTCAATTACATATTGAATATTCAGAAGCAATAATAGCTCTTTTATGTATTGTTTTTGCTTTGCTTTTGCATAGCTTAAATCCAGATATGGTTGCTTGTTTTCATCAACAGCCCATCTAACTCCAACGAATCTGGCTTTTACTCTTATTTTAAGCTTTTCAGTAATTTGATTTTTGGTATTACAGTCTGTTTGGGTAATGTTAAAAATTTCTACAATATTGTCTCCGCAATAAATGAGAAATCCAATATAATGATACCAAATAGGGTTATTGAACCATTCCAAGAATGTATTGAAATAATCTGTTATGGTTGACCATTCTTTTTTAATGAAATCGAAATCACTTTTACCGTCAAAACGTTGATAGAAAAAACGAAATGTGGCGAATTGGTCAGTACCAATAGTTTCTTCTATTGATGGATTAGTTTTTTTTCTTTCTTCTAATTCTACAGGATTACTTTCTCTATATTTTATTTCAGGGTCATTTTTAATTGCGACACTTTTAATTAAATCAAAAATGAACTCAATTCTTGATGGTTTTTTATTTTCACCTTTATTCAAAAACCACCAAAAATCATCATCCTGTAATGTGTTTTCAATTCTGTCCCATTCATTCGCAATTTCTAACTGTCTAAGTTTAGCCAACTCATTTTTATCTGATCCAAAATTTCCTTCTTGCAGAAATAAAGCTTTAATCAGTTCTGAATTGGTAAGCGATATTTTTCCTAAGTTAATTCGGATGAAGGTATCTATCGGATTTTTACCATCTTCAATTTGATACCAAATTACCTGAACAACGCCTTCGCTTTTTTGATTTTTAATATTATAGACAAGTGTCCTGATAATTGAATCGCATATATCGTCAAGCATTACCTGCTCTTTCTTTACTTTTTCTTTTATCCAATTATCAATTGTAGTGTATGCCTGTGAAATGTGATAGAAATCAATACTGCTATTATCGTTTTCAATAATGTTACTCAGGAATTGTTCTGAATCGTTTCTTGTTTCATAATCAATCGAAAAGACATCTTTACTATATCGTTCTTTAAATGTTTTACCAATTAAATGTGTTTTAATGAAGTAAGATAGTAAAATCTTAATTGTTGTAATTCGCTGTTGACCGTCAACTAACTCCCAACCTTCAATTTTTTCTGTAACACCATCTGGTTTTATTCTTTCCCATTGATGTGGCTTAATAACTACTGGTTGTAGGCAATAGAATTCTTTAGGAGACTTATTGGGCTTAATTGCAAAGGTATAAACATCATTAAGTAAGTCTTCTACTTGTTGTTTTGTCCATCTATAGCCACGCTGATAGGATGGAATGTAAAAATTTCTCTCTAAAAGTTCGCTGATTGAAAATAATTTAATTGTGTTGTCCATAATTACACTTCTATTTGTCCACTCATTAATTTCGGAAATAATATAACTCGCTGCTCACGGAGTTTGGTGTTTTGCTTAATACTCATATCTCTTTTCTAAATATTCCAACCATTCATTAAACTCCCCATTTGACTGATTGTCCTTGACAAACTTTACCCATTCCTGATGTGTCCATGTTTTAAAAATGGCTTTCCCATCATACAATTTGCCCCAGTCGGTTTGAAAATCATCAATGCCTGTTGTTCTCAAACACCCTTTCAAATCTGCATTTCTGTTATCAAAAGCAACAGTTGATGCAACAAAAGTGTATCTTCCATTTTGTGCTATTCCTTCGGCCAATGCTTGCTGGCGCAACAATTGATAACCACCAGTAGCAGCAGGGCATCTTTTTAATTTACTTTTACCAAATTCTGAAATTTTGAGTAGGCTCAAATACTTTCTTCCCCATACAGTCTGATGACAAACTGATGAATAATCACAATCCTTAACTCGTTTCATACAACGGTCAGGATCAGGATTGTTAATTCGTGTAGATTCCTTGTCAATTTTACGTGCAGAGCAACCATAGAAACTATGTTCGGTATATTTGCATTCCGTTAGAATAATACCATCACCATCAATTGTTTTAACCTTAAATGCAACATCAGGTGAAGTTTGACCTGAACCACGACTACCATCCATTTCTCCCAATAATTCTGCAGGATGTAATTCATCTTCTTTAGGAAATGCAAATTCCAATTGCACATCAGTGATTTCTAAAATCTGTTCTGATACCTTTTCCTGAAGGAATCTCAACATTATTTGGCGAAATGACTCATTTGTGCGAACCATGAAATACAAATTAGCACATACGATCCACGAGCTTAATAAATTATGAGTACCATTGTGTGCTTTAACATCATATTCCGGATTATCAAGGTATTCAATTAATTCATTTCTGATTCCATTGTAAACAGTTTCAGTCCAATTCTTTCTTGGTAAAATGTAAGCATGATAAACGGGTTCACCTGTTTTACGATTTTTGCTTTGTGTTCCATGAACCTTTGTTGAAATATTGGTTTTACGCCAAATTTCCATCTTTTTCTTTTGATCGCTGGCAAAATCTAATTTAGTCATAGTTGTGTTTTTTAAATTGAGTGATTAAAACCTATCTATACATAATACGAATTTCAAATCTTACCTTTCCAATAAATCAACCCTTTCCAATCAATAGCCTACATTTCCAGATATCTGTTAATCAGGTTTGTATTCGTCTTTTTTTATTACAAAACCATCTTTAACTTCCTTGTAATCACTTTTAAATCTTCCGCTTTATTTCGAACCAATTTCTTTGATCTTGTGTGCTCGAACTCTGAATAATCAAACTCAATTAATTGAATGTTGTGCCGGGGTAGTACATCACGTCGGCGTTGATCGTAAATTCGCCGTTGTTCGCCACGACCAACTCCACTTACAGTCTGTCGTTTGTCAAAGAAACTCACCTCTTCAGTGTGTTGCTTTTCTTTAAATTCAACCACAATACTTAACGATGGGTAATATGCATCAACAGGTAACCTGGTTCCGGAATCACCTTTCAAAAAATCAAAGCGATGCTGTCGAAGTGCTTTTAATTGCAGCACTTCATCACAGAGATCAATAATGTAGCTTTCATCGCTTTGGCTTCTTGTTTTCCCACCTCCTGAAATGGTCTTTTTAGGTTCATATTCTGTAATTGCCATAGGCGCCTGGGCTATAGAAGGCTTACTGCCAATAATCTTTACAACACGCAGAAAATCGGCAACAGTATAACCATCACGTAAGCCAAATTCGCTTGCCCAGAAACCACGGTTGCGGATTTTAGCCCGTATGCTTTTTTGTTTTGTGGTATCAGCCCTTAGCTTTTCTTTGATGAGAGCTATAATCTCATCAGCTTCAGCTTGTGTAAAGTACGGCTTGGTATTCATTGCTGTTAAATTTCTATTTGTCCGTTAATCAATTTAGGTAATAAAATATCCCTTGCCTCTCTCAACTTGCCGTTTTGTTCACCAAGTATGCTTATTAAAGTAAACATGGGTTTTACTTTTTCTGTAAATTCTTTTAGTTCGGTTTCTTTTGGTATGTTGACTTTTTGTTCCCCGATAAACTCTTCAAAACCATAGTTTACAATATTGCTGGCACTGTGTTTTTCGTATTGGGCAATAACACCGTTTTCGTGGCTTGCCAACAAATACAAATAGAAAAATTCGGGTGTTACATTTCCGTCGAGTCGCAACATTTTACAAAAACTTGCACACATTACTGGTTTGCCAAATTGATGTAACATTTTTTCAGTTACAAGAATGCTTCTGCCTACGGGCTGTCCTTTGCTTCCGCCTGAAACTTCAAATACAATATCACCTGCTTGAATACTACGTGAAGCAAGATTCGATTCTTTGTGATAGCGGAACGGAACGCCTTTTATTTCGCCTTTTTTTGCATCAGGAATATCTGTTCCCCGAATGACATAGGCCGGTTCTGTAAATCCTTCTTTGTAATCTTCTTCTCCCCAACCGCCACCAATGTAAAAGGCAAGGCAGTCTTTAATGTATTCTTCCCGTTTTGTTTTGGAATAACTCATTTCCTGCATCAACTCTTTGTAATGCAGCTGTGCCCTCTCCTCCAACAACTTTATCCGCTTCAAATTATTCTCTATCAAATCATCATACGCCGATAAGATGGAGGCGATTTTGCGTTGGGTAGGGAGTGGGGGAAAATTTATTCTTGATTCCCTAAGAATAGTTGTGTTTATATTTTGAATAGCTGCACCATAAGCCCTACCTAAGAATTCATCTTGCATAGTGAGCAAATGGTAGTATAGAAATTCTTTATCAACTCCTCTGAAATTATTGACATATAACCAACCGTCATGAATGCACCCTTCAACGCCTAAAAATTTAATTTGTCCTAATGAAACTCCACTTGTGGCAATAATTAAAGCACCTGGTTGTAATCTCCGACTAAAAGAAGCTCCAAATTCGTTCACGACTTCCTTTGTTTGGTAAATGTATTTACCAGAAGCAGTTGCATCAGCAATCTTAACCCAAGGAATTGTCCCTTCTGAAAAATAAGCTGGATTGTCTATCGGACGGGGTGATGAACCTCTTCCAACATCACATACCTTTCCTATTTCTATTTTATCCCATTTCATATCACTATCTCTTTAAAGTTTTCAGAAATGGTATTTGCAAGTGAAATGGCTTCTTCATTCAATCCTTCCAACTCAATGTGTATTTCGTTCAGGCGTTCTTCGTAATCAAAATCATCATCGGTGGCAGTGTACACACCAACATACCTGCCAGGGCTTAGGCTCCAGTCTTTGGCTTCAATTTCGGCTTGCGTAACTACTTTGCAAAGTCCTTCCACATCGGTATAAACACCATCGGGAAAACGGCTGGTTAGCCAGTGGGCTTGTTTGCAGAAATATTCGGTTTCATGCAGCAAACCTGGTTCTTCTTCATCGGGGTTGCCACTCAGTTGCTGTTGCAGGTCTTTCAGTTGGTCGAGTTGTTCTTTAACGTTCAGTTCTTTCCATGCTTTGTTTTTGTTAAGTTGAAAATCCTTAATACCTGTCGCAATTGCGTCAATCAGTTGCTTTATAAGTTTATCTTGTTGTTTACGGATAGTTTTACACAGATGAGCAAGACTTTCTAAGGAAGCAATTTCGGGTTTTGCCTTATGGGCATCAGCGATAAGTATGCTTTGTTGCTCGTAAATGCTTGTTGTTTCTTCAATGGTTAAAGCATCCACAATTGATTGGGCTTCCTTGTTTTCTTTGGCATATTTAGCAGCAAATTCGCTTACTGTTTTATGCACTTTTTGTAATTGTTTTTGAAGTTCGGAGGTAACCTCGGCCGTTTCTTGGGCTAAAGAAGCCGATGTTTCCAGGTATTTTTTAACCGTGGTTTCAAACATGCCGGTATTACCCCGATACAGGTTTACAATACTAATAAGGTTTTGTTGTTGCTCGGGGCTGAAGTCGTTTACCTTGCTGGTTACTTTGCGGTAAATTTTCCGGGCATCCAGCATTAAAACCCTTTCCTTTTGCTGTTCGTCGTTTTCCTTGTTTCTGTCGAAAAACCATAAAGTGCATGGCAGTGAGCGTGTATAGAAAAAGTTATTGCCAATGGCAATCATAACATCAACGGCACCGGTTCTTACGAGTTTTTCACGAATGTCTTTTTCACTATGCCCTGCATCGCTGGCAGATGAAGCCATAACAAATCCGGCCCGGCCTCCTGAGCCTGTCGAAGGAGGTTTCAGGTAGCCATAAAAATATTGAATCCACAGGTAGTTGGCATTATCGTTTTTGGGCAACAATCGGGTAATACTGCCCTTATCATCCAGTGTATAAAGCAAACGAGGATCTTTCTTGACTGATTCTTTGCCTTTATCCACTCCGTCCACATTAAAGGGTGGATTTGCCATTACAAAATCACATTTCCCTACAAGGTTATGTTTGTCTTCATAAAAGCTGTTGCCTTCCTGTATATTACCTTCTAAGCCATGAACAGCAAGGTTCATTTTTGCCAGCTTGGTATTGAGATCGGTTTTTTCCTGACCGAAAAAGGTAACTTTTTCAGCAGGTTTCAATCCTTCGTTTTCAATAAAATATCCCGTTTGTACAAACATGCCGGCACTTCCGCAAGCCGGATCAAATACAATGCCGTGGTCGGGTTCAATCACATTTACAATCGTTTGTACCAGGCTCATGGGCGTGAAAAATTCGCCACCTTCCTGGGCGCCGGTCATAGCAAACTTGTTGAGGAAGTATTCGTAAATTTTCCCGAACAGATCGCCTTCGGCTTTTTGTAAAACTTCTTTGTTGAAAATCCGTAGTAGTTCCCGGAGTAAATCTTTACTAAAAATTGAATAATTCTTTGGCAAAACGCCACTTAGGTTTTCGTATTCAGCTTCGATCAGCCGCATGGCATTGTCAATGGCTTCACCAATGTCAGCACTTTCGGGCAAAGACACAAGGTAGTCGAAGTATGCTTTTTCCGGCAGGAACATGGAGTTCTGCTCCTCAAAGTCCTTTTTTGTTAGCGGACGCTTTCCCCGCAGGGGATGTGTAGATATATTTTTTTCAACTTCAATTTTTACTTTCTGAAAGCGGTTATAGGCATGGCGCAGGAATATCAGTCCAAGAACTGGCATTGAATATTCGGATGCTGTAAGTTTACTGTTTGCCCTGAGTTGGTCGGCTGCTCGCCATAGTTCGGCTTCAAGCTTGCGTAGTTGTTTTCCTTGCATTTGTTAGCTAATATCGAAAATATAAATGGTACATCAAAGATATTATTCTTATTGATAATCGAGAAATTAATATCAGGTAAAAAAACAAAAAAAACACCCCGGCCTTAAATTATTTTTGAATTGGCCGAAGTGTTTTTAAAAATAATCCTGGTTTTGCAAACTAAAATGATTGGAAAGTAGTACGGTTCACCAACCTTCGGAAAGTGTTATCAAACTCAAGATTGCCCGATTCATCTTCATCCATTCCATCCATAAAATCAGTTAAAGAATTAATTACTTTAGCCAACAAAGTATGGCTAACACTTCCCTGGAAAGTTATTTGATTAATAAAGCAGTATTTTTCACTTTCGTAAAGCACTTTCCGGGTGTTTTCAAGCAAGGTTTCAGCTTCTTCATAATTGTATTCGGCATCTTCGCATGCATCAATGATCTTTTTTATTTTGAACAGGAGTTCGCGTTTTTCTTCTTCCGCCTTTTTTTTGCCATGTTCAATTTCCATTTCTCGAAGCTTATATTCTCTTTCTCGTTCTTGGCTGGCAACCTGTATTTTTTCCATTTCAAGTTCATGTGAAAGCGTAAGCCGATACTTTTCAAGTTCAAGTTTCGAGGTGATTTCATCGTCCTCATTATAATATTCACTATCTGTACTCATTTTTATAGTTCTTTGTTTGATTGGTTTATTGTGATTTTGTTTGATTATGTTTTCTTCAGCAGTCGGAGGTGGCTGTGGATTAATTTGGAAAGTATCACCGGAAAGCACGTCAATACTGCTTTCCGTAATTGGAAAGTGTGCTTTTTTTGCTGCAGCAATAGTTTTAGATGATACCTGCAATTCATCCTGTATTTGAGAATAAGACCATCCTTTGTTAAGAAGGGTTATTATTTTAGCATTTATGCCTGTCATAGTACTTAATTATTGGAATAAATAGGTGTGTAATCAAAATTCAGTTAGCAAAACATGCTCAAGGTGCTCTTGTCCGGTGTGAATTGGAGAATTGGTCAAAAGGGAAACGAATCAGAAAATCTGCCAAGTCTAAGCCGGCAATCCGTTCTTCATCATTACATTCACTTTCCAAGAGATCGGAAATACTAATATTTAACCCATGTTGCTTTAATTGTTGTGCTCTACTTTCCCAATCATTGAAAGCGTTGATATCGGGCCATAGAATCACTTTCCGATTCGCAAGTACTTTCCATACTTTAGGTGTAGTCCATATACAACCATGCTTTCCACCCGTAGCAATCCATAACAATTGTGGAAAGTAAACACTGGCAATAATGGCTGTTTTTTCAGATTCAACTATTGCGATTGGTAATTCAGGGAATAAATGCAAAAGATGTTCGCCAAAAAAACACTGTTGAAGATTATAACTTGGCATTTTTAACACGGAATGAGTCCATGAAATAAAACTATATGGCTTTTTTACTCTATGTCCACTTTGTGGATCATACAACATTATCTTCCCTGTTCGTACATTATAATTGTAGTCTACTTGCCAGAATACAACCGCACCATCCCAAAACTTGGATGTACCTATGTTGTATTTTGTTATTAAGTCATTTACAATGGTTTCATTGAAGAGCGAGTGCAGATAAGTAACAAAATTATTTTTTGCATATCCTGAAAGACTCTTTTTGAAAAGTTCATTTGGGATATATGAGGTGGGTTTGGGTAACTCCAGCTGAATATTCGCTACCGGAATACAGTTATATTTCATCATGCCTGGGTTATCCAGAAAATATTGCTTAGGTGTGTAATGATAGCCACAGTTATGTTCACGATTGCAACGCCCAACATGATCTGCAAGATGTTGCCTTGTCCCAAAATGAATATACCGTGAAAATTCTCTTTTTACGCCACAAGCTGGACAAGTGTATCTACTTGATGGTGATTTGTAAGGCTCTAAAATGTAGCTATGTTCTTTCATGAGTACGGAGATTTATACAGGTGCAGATGGTGCAAGTATGTATATGCGTCTTGCACCGCATACACTGGTGCAAAGAGGTGCAATTGCACCGGTGCAGGAATTGCACTTAACTTATTTTCCAACGTTATTTCTCCAATAATTATCATCAGCTTGGTAGATTAAATTAGTCGATTTCATATGGGCGAAATAATCTTTCGCTGTTCTTTCTGCAATGCCGGCTTTACTCATAATTGCTTGTATTGCGTCTTTGTAGGCATATGATCTTTGCCCGCTGAAAACTTCAATGTGACTTTGTTGGATTGCTTCAAGCCGTCGGTTCGTTTTCGCATCAATGCTTTCTTTTCCGATGCCAACATAAGTATGGTAGCCCTTTTCCTTGTTGTATGCAAACTCAATTTTCGGGACATCACCATTACCAGCATTACGTAGGAATTTAGCTTCCAAAGAAGAGATATCCCCGTTTTTCTTGATCATCAGAACAGATTCACTCTTTCGTTGGCACGTACTTCCAAAGTGACCCCGCTCCTTGTCACTGCCAGGATTCGTATGAACTATAATTATCACTGCTGTATGATATTTTATGGCTAAATCTTCAAAAAACTTGACGATGGCATTCGATTGAGCAGCATCATTCACATCAGCTATATAGTCAGCTCCCCCATCAATCCAGATGGAGTGAATACCACTAAACTCCCTGTTTGCAGACTCACAAATATGGTTTGTAACTTCAGCATACTTTTCAATATCCAATTGCCTAATATTATAGGACAGGAGATTAGCTGGGCATTCCAGCATTCCTGCTCGTTTGAGGATTGACTTTAAATTAGATTGTTGTTTATGCCTGGCTTGCTCAGTATCAATGTGTATTACAGCCAACTTTTCCGGATTTGGTCTGACTACAATGCCCTCAAGACCATCAATTGCTCCGCTTGTACAAATAGCTCCGGCAATTAATACACCTGTAATCGCACTTTTACCACTCTTACTTTGGCCGGAAATGGTGGAAATTGCTTCAGAAGTAATGATCGTTTCCTGATTAATTGTAACTAATGGAATCGGGATTTTAATGTCGGTTTTGTCCGTTATTCTGAAAGCTTCAAAATCAGATAGGTCTTTAGGCTTGGATAAGGAATCGATGTGTTTATCCAACCTATCAAAAAACCCAGGTGATGTAGGATTTGAATTTTCAAAGCTTTCCAATGGAAACGACTCGATGGTTATCTTTTGATCTTTATTATCAAGCGCTCTTTCTCCTTCCATCATTTCTTTCTCCTACCTCTAAGTTCTCCAAAGCGATGTTTTCCCCCCTTGAGGTCTTCATCAAGTTCGTTGGCATAATAGAAATACCTGGTACCCAAAGAGTAATATCGGATTTTTCCATCCTTGCGGAGTTTCCCTATAACTTGGTGAGTACAGCCAATGTGTGCTGCTGCGGCTTTGTCACCGTACAATCTTTTTTGCTCAGGGGGAGTAGTATCTGTGGTGGGCAGTAGCTTAGCAGCTGATCTGCGTTCAAGTTCATCTGCAAGCCTAACTACAAGTTCGTCAATCGGAACCGGAGATAGTATTACAGTAGATAGATTTACATTTTGCATCGACATCTGCTTTTAAAAAGGCAAACTTACTACCAGCAAAATGTAGATATTTTTCAGATATTAATATCTGGTTTAACAAATTGAAAAACAATAATATAATAAATCGAATAGATATTAATTCTCTTATTTTGGCTGTTTTTTTAACCATAATATGACATCGGCATCATTCCCCGAAATCTCTTTAATTATATTTTTCCATACAGGTCTGTCTTTGGGAAGCATGCTTTTAATATAGACCTCAATAGAAGATTCCCGAATATTAGATAACTCTTTGTAAAATCCCTGCCCTGTCTGTTTAAATTTATATTTACTTTTTCCATATTGCATTATATATTCTTTGTCTGAATTGTTTTCAAATGGGTCTACTTTCCCATTTTTCAGTAATATAGAATGTAACAATGCATACCATTTTTCAGGGATATCCTTTTGGTGAGGAGAAGAGTTGCTATCCGTTGATGTTAATGCTTTAAGTGCCGATAACAAATAGTCTATTTCCTCACCTAATACCATCCAACCAGCAGCAATGTTTGTCCAATCTTGTATTTGCCGATTATAGAGTATAGTTTTATCATGTTCTATATAGTAACTAAAGTCTGTATTTAATAAAGTTGCTCTCAGTTTTTGGGGATCGTCACATTTTCCATAAAGGTTAATTGCTATTTCTAAATTTTTGAGAGCTTCTAAATAAATTTTGCGCTTGTTTTCATTTGTGTCAAACTGAAAGCTTGAGGCTTCAAATTTTCTTTTAAATTCTTTTAAAATAATTACGTCTTGCCCATCGATTTTTGAAATTATCAAATCAACAACTTGCTCCTTGGTTAAAGGTTGTGTTACTTCAATTTGAGTTTTTAATTGGGCATACGGTATTTTTTCATCTAAAATGTAAATCATGATCGGCTCCATAAATCAATTAATTTGTTGTTTATATTTGGCTAACATAATTTTTGGGAAGTTTTAAAAATAGTCAAAATCAAAGTTAAAAAAATTACCATTTTGCAGCACTTTCAAACATTGCCGCTTTTTCTTCATCCGTGACCTTAATGTATTTCAGGAATTCTGTCTCAGTCTTATGACCTGTTATCGCCATTATTAAAAGTGGTTCAATCTTTCGCTTATAGGCATTTGTGGCAAATGATCTGCGTGCTACATGTGAGGATACTGCTTCATACTTTTTCATGGTTATGGACATGGTTTTACCGCCTTTGGTAATAAATTTGGTGAATGGCGTATTTAATTCTGCAGCCTTTGCAATTTCCTGGATATACATATTGAATTTTTGATTTGAAATAGGAGGGGGTAGTTCATAATTGTACTTTTCCAGAATGGCCCGCACTGTAGGGTGTATAGGAATTATAACAGTTTGTTTGGTTTTCTGAGTTTTCAGCCTGATTCGATCACCATTTACATCTTCTTTTTTGATGGTGGTAAAATCAGAAAATCTTAATCCTGTCCAACATCCAATCAGGAACAAATCCCTAACACGCTCCAATCTAAAATTTCCAGAAAAATCCTTTTTATACAGTATATCTAACTCTTCTTCGGTTAAGTATATGCTGTCGCTGGGTTCAGAGGTCCTTTTAAATGAAGCCTGGAATTTTAGATTCGAATTATAGTCTTTCATGGTTGCATATCTGAGTACTGTTGTTATAAATCCAATAATGCGACCATAATTATTTACACTGTAATTTTTAACGTTAACCATATAACTTAAAAGTTCATTGTATAAATCTGCATTAAAATCAGGGAAATCGATCTCTTTGCCTCTGGCAGTATTAAACCCGTTTAGCATATTTTTAACAGTTGTGTATTTAGTAGGTAATGCATGGCTAAGTTTATGACCTGTTTTCTGATTTATGCCATTTTTACATCGTTCAATGTACTCATCCAGGGCCTGCATAAAAGTAACCGGTTTCGGTTCAGCTATAGGCACGATTGCTTTTTCCGGTTTCATTATTTTGTCTAACTCGATTCTGAAATAATCGGCAGTGAGTTCAATCCCGTTTGCTTTGGCTTTTTCTTCAATGCCATAAACATATCCCCTGATTTTTTCCACCTCGCTATTCAGGTATTCAGCATTAAGCGCATTATCTTTAAAGGGTTTCCCACTTTGTTTTGTATAGTATTTCGGTATATAGTGGGAAGCGTTTGCCCTCAGTTTAGTATAGTACTCTAACCGCTTGCCATGCCCAAAAGTGTACTTCAGGAGAACAGGGAGGTTAGTTTTGGAATCTCCTCTTTTATGAAGGTAGAATTTAACTTGTGCCATGATTTATTTTTGTGTGTAACACCTCAAAATTACACACAAAAATTGATATACACACAAATATTTATAAATATTCCTAAATATAAAAAAATATTTAAATAGTTGATAAACAATAGTTAATGCAATCTGTGAGATAGCAAAAATATATAT
>APMI01015685.1_pt1 | contig 23287 bp, 23 predicted proteins | sample 667938 | NCBI WGS metagenome assembly APMI01 (sample SAMN01084076, study PRJNA167559) | wastewater metagenome | biome: Wastewater | place: Denmark: Ejby Moelle, Odense | collected 2011-11-28
CTTCCATCGTCCGCCCAAAAAGGCAGGAAACTACACAAAACGGAGGGCTGTGAACAGTGCCACGGCAAGTGGCTGAGGGTGAACGCTATTTCTGTTGCTGCGATGTCAGGTGCGTAGCTGCGGGAGCCCTGCGCTGCTGGCCCGAGTTACGGGTACCCAAAACGCGGCACCTGAAATTACGGTTCCTAGGATTTTATCGACCTGAGCTTGGCAAAATTACTCACTTTGTGCAAATCACGACAAAGATGAAAATCTGCGAATCAGAGACCTCGGTCACATACCGTCTGGGCTGGGAATCTCCCCCGATACCGATCTTCCCCGTTCGAGTTCAAAGTCGAAGAATTATCACGCAACCTCGCTATGCCCTGCTAAATAACATCTTAGCCGGCATGGACGTGAGGTAATTAATCAAACCATCAGTTATCCGCAGTTGCATGCTTTAATTTTCTTAAATAATGGCGCTAATCATGGTCACTGCGACAGGGCCTATGAAATTAAATGTCATCAGCAGCGCTGCTTACTCCAAGCTGTCTTGCCCAATCGACGACCCACGTCGGACGGGCTATGCGTGTCGCCATGACGTGCAAGATTCTGGCGATTGCCGTCTGCGCGGTTCTCTGTGACATGAACAGCTTTCGAGGTCATGGTGTTCTGGGCCGATCACAAGACGGCCTGGCTCAAGCGTTTCCTGTAGCTCAAGGGCGGGGTTCCATCCCACGACACCTTCAAACGGATGTTCCGCATCCTCTATCCGCGCTCCTTCGAAGAGGCCTTCCGGCTCTGGGTAGGCGGCCTGGTGACGGCGGTGGCCAGCGGCACCCTGGCGGTCGATGGCAAGACGGTGCGCGGTTTGGGTGATGGCGCGACCTCGCCGATCCATATGGTCAGTGCCTTTGCCACACAATGCGGCCTCGTGCTGGGACAGCAGGAGGCCGAGGGAAAGACCAACGGGATCGTGTGCGACGAACGCACCGCCGGAAGATTGGCGGCTGCGGTTTTTCACCAGAGATGAGGGTATGAAGCGAGAGTTTCACGTACGGTTCTCGGAGATCCTGAGGTTGAAATATCCTAGGCTACACGACACGGCCATTCCCGAACTGCTCAATGCGCTCCTGATCAAGGGCTACCTGGTCAGCATCGATGCGATAGGCTGCCAGAGTGAGATTGCCGCGAAGATCCGGGAGAAGAAGGCCGACTATCTGCTGGCCGTCAAAGGCAGCCAGCCCGGCCTGCAGGTGGCGCTGCAGGAGCGCTTCGGCCTCGCCAAGCGAGAGGCGTTGCGGGAAGCCGGACAGTACGCGCAGTGCGCCGAAGAGTCCCGCGGGCGCTTCGTCTGGCAGGGTTTCTGGGTGGCGGCCAATGCGGGCGAAGTGGAGACCGAACGCTGGCCGGGCTGCAAGATGCTGGGCATGGTCGAGTCCCTGAGGAAGGTCGGCGACAAGGAGTCGGCGCCCGAGCGCCGCTACTACATCTCGTCCAGAATGATGTCGGCCGCGGACTTCGCCAAGGTGGTCAGAGCGCATTGGGGGATAGAGAATGGGGTCCACGGGATGCTCGAGGTGACCTTCCGCAAGGATGCCGCCACGGTGCGCAAGGATCACGCCGCCGAAAACCTGTCGCGCTTGAAGCGGATCATGCTCAATCTGCTGAAGGTCGAGACCGCCACGGCCTCCTTCTGCAAGATCAGCATGGCCAGGAAACGCAAGCTGGCCTCCTGGGACGACGGCTACCGGATGGCGATCCTGGGGATAAAGACGGAGCATGACAAATAAATTCGCCGACCCTGATTTCCCACAAGCCACGCTAACCCCATAACGTACTCAACCGGGCTTAGAATATGTGAAAAGGCTGCCTGCTGTCCATCCGACAGGCCCGGCCCGCAAAGCCGCCAGCCGAGGCAGATCCATCGGAAGACCTGGAAAACCGGGGGCAAGCTATAGCCTTGGCCGGCCCCTTCGCCCGCAAGCCTGGATAGATGCGCTTGAAAATTTGCACCGAGAAACGGTCAGCCCCGGTTTTTCCCGGTCTCCAGGAGAGGGGGTGAAGGCTCTCCTGCTGCAGAAATTCACGCCTAAGCACAAATTCACCCCAGATAGGTGTGCATAAATTCCACGTGAAAACCCACATTTTCCTCTGTCAGTCATGTATTCCGGGTGCTGGACCAGTTTAGAATAAGCATAAGTTCAAGGGCAAACGGGGCGAAATCCCCGGACGCAAAGCTGCAGACCCGAACCTCGCAAGAGGAGGGTGGCTGGGTTGCCAGAGCGTGCACGTTCGTGCCGCTTCCTGTTTCTCCTCTCTGCACCGCCTGCGAACGACACGACCTGTCCGGGGTGGCGTGCATCATGCCGCCACCTTGATGTTGAAACAGTGAGCCGCATGAAGACCGACGCCAAGCACGACACCCTGGTGTATCGCCTCGCCCAGATGCTGATCAAGCTCAACCAGGGCGAGAAACTCGATCCCCGCGCCCTTGCGGACGAGTTCGGCGTCAACCTGCGCACTGTCCAGCGCGATCTAAACGAGCGCTTCGCTTATCTGCCGCTGGTCAAGCAAGACGGAGGGCCTCTATCACCTCGACCCAACCTTCCTCGGCAAGCTGTCCACCCGCGACGACGAACGCTTCGCCAGCCTGGCCGGCGTGCGCGGACTGTTTCCGTCCCTGTCTGACGATTTCTTGCGCGACATCTTCGACACCCGCCTCGCCTCGGCGGTGCTGGTCAAGGGCCATCACTACAAGGACATCACCGGCAAGGAAGCGCTGTTCCGCCAACTCGAGGAGGCCATCCTCGGCTGCCGCCGGATCGCCTTCCAGTACCGCCGGGACGACGCCGCCAAGGCCTACGCCGAGGTCGAGCCCTACAGGATGGTGAACCACAAGGGCATCTGGTATCTCGCCGCACGCGACGGCGGCAAGCTCAAGACCTTCAGCTTCACTCGCATCGCACGGCTGGAGGTCTCCTCGATCCTCTTCGAGGTCGATCCGGCGGTCGGCCGCCGGGTGGCTGAAGAAGACGGCATCTGGCTCGGCGACGAGAACAAGGAAATCGTCCTCAAGGTCGCCTCGGAGGTGGCCGGCTATTTCAGGCGCCGCAAGCTGATCGCCAACCAGGTCATCGAAAAGGAACTCGAAGACGGTGGCCTGATCGTCTCCGCCCGGGTCGGCCACCCGAACCAGATCCTGCCGATCGTCCGCTACTGGATCCCGCATCTGCGGGTGATCAGTCCGAAGGGGCTGCAGGGGGAGATGGAGGCGGAAATGCGGGCGTATCTGAAGTGATTTGAGGCGGACCTGCCCAATGGCCAGTCCGTGAAACATAAAACCGAATTCTGCTCACGAAAGACAATGATGACCACCGTCCTAGATGCAAGCCTTGAAGCCAGAAAAGAAAAAGTCCAGATAGCCAAGGGCTATCTGGAGCGCACGAAGGTGTTGTTCGATCAGTTCGGCAGCGCAGAACTCAAAACGATTCAGGCCAATTTTGAAAAAATTCTGGACTCCCTGAGTTCCGATGCGGTGCGGATTGTCGTGCTGGGTGAGTTTACCCGGGGCAAGTCGAGCCTGATGAATGCCCTGCTCAACATCGATCTGTTGCCGACCGCGCTGGAAGCCACCACGGCCATCAATACCTTCATTCGTGCCCTGCCCGCAAACACGGCTCCGTTCATCCGGATTCATTTTCAGACCGGGCGCTCCCCTGCCGATATCGAGTGGTCGGATGATGCGCTCAAGCGCTGGGGGACCGAACTCGACGAAAGCCATGCCGATGTGCGTCAAAGCATCGATTACATCGAGGTTTTCATGGACCATCCGCTGCTGCAGAAAGGCCTGGTGCTGATCGACACCCCGGGGCTGCAGGCCGTGATGGCGCATCATCGGGCGATTACCGAAAAGGCCATTGCGCAGGCGCATATTGCCCTGTGGGTGCAAAACACCACCATGCTGGGTGGTTCGGCTTCGGAGTGGAGTTTCCTGCAGGACACCCTCAAGTCCAACTTCCAGAAGTTCATCACGGTGGTTGGCTGGTGGGACCTGGTGCTCGACCCTCAGGATCCGCAGCAGCGCAAGAAGAGCGAAGAGGTGCGCTGTAACCAAAGCATGGAGATAGTGAGAAGGAACTTCCGGATGCATCTGAAGGACAGCGACGAGGCTGAAGTCCTGACCGATCCGGATCACCTGATGGGTGTCAGCGCCTGGTGGGCGATGAGTGATGAGCCCGAGAAACGCCGCCGTTCGGGGATAGACCGCCTGGCCCAGCGGATCGCCGACATGTTCTCCAGTGGCGAAGCCCTGGAGCAGATCTACAGCGGTCCGCTGCAAAAGCTGGCCACCATTCAGGGGCAACTGGCCACCAGCCTGAGCGATGAACTGCAGCAACTGGCGTCGGATAAAACCCTGGAAGAGCGCCAGCGCGAGCTGGAGCTGTTCGACCAGGAAATCGAAAACCTTCGTCTGGAGTCGGATGGCGTCGCGCGCGACTCCCGGGAAGAGCACGACCGGGTTTCACGCGCGCTGGTCGAGAAGGTCAAGCGGCAGCTGGTCGAGCCGCTAAGAGACTTGAAGTCGGAAATTGAAAGCCGGGTAGACGAAAAGCATGTCGAGCGGATGATTGCCAAGCGTGTCGTCAATATCGGCTTGCCGGAGGATCTGCACGCCGAATTCCAGTCGATTGCCGCCCAGGTCGGTACGGCTTGGGCTGCGCAAAAAAAGGAGCTGTCCCTGGCACTCGAGGGCTTGCGCGCCGATTACGCCAAGCAGATGGAAAAGCATGTGCGCCAGCTCAAGAGTGAAATGAACGGGCTCGATGTGGAGATCCCTTCGCTGGACATCAACTTCAGCCTCGATTTCTCGGACATCGAACAGCATCACAAGAAGGCGATGGCACTGGAGCAGGAAATTTCAGCGCGCCAGGAGCAGATCGAAAGCCTCGACGAGGACATGATCAAACATGCCGGTAATCGCGCCCAGTTCGAAATGGCCCGTCAGGCCCTCACCCGTTCAGAGCGGATGGTCGAGCAAATGGGGGGGCAACCCTCGGCGGAAACACGATATAAAAACAAGATGGTCAAGGAAGGCGGCATGTATAGCGACGATGAATATCGGGATGTTGCCTATTCTGATGACAGCAATGTCAAGGCCTGGCAGGCTGAGCGCGGAAGCCTGATGAAGGAGCTGAAGGACAAGGAAGCGCGCCTGGCCCAGATTTCCGCTGAAGAAGAGCGCAAGACCGGGATTCGCATGTCACTCGAGAAGGCCCAGAAAAAATACGAGCGGGAAATCGCCGATTTCGAGAAAAAGCAGGCGCTCTACGAACGACAGGCCAGGGATGCCCAGGCCAGCCTGGTTCACGAGACCACCCAGCGCCTGATCAAGAACACCGCCGGCCAGCTCGATCAGCGCATCCGTTACCTCGAAAACCACGTCGCCGATGCGATCAGCCAGGTCTTCATGGACCAGCTCAAGGCCCTGCAGGCCTGCGTCGAAGAGCAATACCTTGAGCCGATGAAAGCCAAGCTGGAAAAGCGCGAGGAAATTCAAACCCTGCTTCGGCAGGGCATCGCACAAATCGAACAGCGCAAAGCCCTCCTTGGGCAGGCCCAGAAAGATGTGGCCGAACTGCTCGCCATGACCCAAAACGCCTTGCACGCCTGAAAGAAATCATCATGACCACCCCGTCCCCGCTTCTGAGCGAACTGCAGCTTGTGCTGCCTGAAAGCTGGCATGCGCCGGTCCAGACCTTGGCTGACGCGACCCTGCAAACCGATACACCGCTGCGCCTCATCCTGGTCGGCGCGTTCTCGGTAGGCAAGAGCAGTTTGCTCAACATGCTGATCGAAGAACCTCTGCTGCAAACGGCACTCGAGGAAACCACGGCCTTGCCGACCTTCATCGAATACGCCGAAGAGCGCTCGATGCAACTGCTTGGCTGCGATGGCAGTGTCCTTGCGCTGGACGAGGCGGGCTTTGCCCGTGCCACGACCCAGGCGCCGGATGGCGCTGCCTGCGCGGTGCTCAATCTTCCACATGCCTGGCTCAAGGGCCTGTCGATCATCGACCTGCCAGGACTCGGCTCGGTGTCGGCATCCCATCGGGAGTACACGCTGACGCAAATCCGGCAGGCCGATGCGGTGATCTATCTGATCGATCCGCGCGGCCCCGCGCAAAGCGATGTGGAAACGCTGAAGCTGATCCACGAGACCGGCAAGCGCGTCAAAGTGCTGGTCACGCGCTGGGACACCGTCGCCACAGTGGTCGCCAGGGGCGAAAAAACGCCGTCCCTGGAGCAATGGAGCGCCCAGATCGAAGCCGGCGCGGGCCTCCGGGTGCGCCTTGCCCCGTGCAGCCGCGATGGCTTGGGGCGGGAGGATGTGCTCGATTTTCTGCAGCGTGCGCAGGCCGATCTGGGTGACATCCGGCAGCGTCGTTTCCGTGCCGAACTCAAGCCGATTCTGGACAACGCCCTCGGCCAGAATGCGCAAAGCCAGCGTAGTTGCGAGGCCGGTACCGAAGAGGCGGCACAGGCGCTGCATCAGGACCTGATGCAGCGCAAGCAGGCGCTGAGCGAACTCAAGTCCGGACTGTATGCGCAGCAGCAGCAGGACCGCGAGCGGATTGCGCAGCAATGCGGCGCCATCCTGGACAAGGGGCGGCAGAAACTGGTCAGGCAACTGGATGATCAAGCGGCACAGCTTGCCAGCGAAGCGGAGTGGGGCGCTTTCGGTGAGCAAGGCAGAAGCTTGCAGCAAAGCGGCATAAGCGGGATCGCCCGGGCCTTCAGTGCCCTGTCGAGCCAGTACGGTGCCCTGGATCTGCCGGAGGCGCAGGTTGCCGACTTCAACCTGCGCCTGCCGTCCCCGGAAAGCGTCGATGCCAACGATTTTCTGGATGTCGGCAAACTCAGCCAGTTGCAGCATGAACTGGCGCTTCGGCAAGACGAACTCGCGGCCACCGAACAGAAACTGTCTTCGATGCAGCCCGCCGACATGAGTGAGCAGGAACGCACCCTGCATGAGTTGCTGCAGCAACGGCAAACCCTGGCGGCCGAGCCTTTGCCGCGAATCGTCCAGCGGGTCAGCGATGGCAATGGCGCCGCCATGGGGCGCATGTTGGGTGGTATGGCCGATATTGCGCTGATGTTCGTCAGTCCCGTTACCGCGGGGGCCAAGATCGCTTCCCTGATCGGCCAGGGCGCCAAGATGGCGAATGTCGCGGTCAATACGGCCAAGGTGGCGGGCCATGTTCAAAAAGGCCTCAAGGTCGCCCAGGGCGTACAGATCGGGAAGCGGGTTGCCGGCGTGCCCCCCCAGGTGATGGAGAAGCTCGGCGCCCTCGAGGTGCTGTCTCTCGGTTATTGGGGCGAGCGCCTCGGCAGCATGCTGGGAGGCGGGCCGCGCGATGAGGAAGTCATCGACCCTCAGGCGATTGCCGAGCAGCAATCGGCATTCGCTGCGATCGATGCGCAAAGCCAAAATTTACGCCGTGCGCTGGCGCGTAACGAAGACATCGCCAACGAGCGGCAACTGACCGGCTGGGCTCTCGAGCAGAGCCAGAAGGAGCAGGCCCGACTGCAGGGCGAACTGGCACGGCTGAAGACCCAGGCCGAACAAAAGCATCGGGAGGCGGAGCGGGACCTGGCCGCCGAGCGTCAAACCCTGTTGAAGCGCCACGCCGAGCGCGCCGTCAGTCAGTGGCTGCGCAGTTTCGATCAGCAGACTGCGGCGATGCTGGATCTGATCCACGCCCGGGTGAAAAGCTATTGGGAGGACAGGGTCGACGTGCTGGTCGGTGAAAGGCTGCAGGAACTGGACGCCTTGAGTGAGCAGGCCAAGGCCAGCGCCGAAGAGAAACAGGCTGCGCTACTGCGCCTGCGCGACGAGGCCAAGGGCATCGACAGGGCCATCGCCGCCCTGGCGTAAGCAGCGACGCTTGAGCTGCGCCAGACACGAAAGTTTCCCATCAAGATGAGTATCGACGGATTCATGGATTCCCATTCTGAAAAAGCCGTAGCCTATCGCTATCTCGACCTGCTTGCCGAGCGCAGCGTGGAGCTGGAGGGGCGGATCGGGCTGGACGAGATATCTCAACTGCGCAAGGAAAACCAGCAGCTCCGGGCACGGCTCGCCGAAAGCCAGCGTCCGGGCCTGGACACGCTGCTGGTCTTTCTCCCGGTCATTTTCCGCAATTTCTGGATGGCCATCCGTCCCGACGAACTGGCCTTGCTGGCCGGCAGCCTGAGTGTGCCAAGCATCCCTTCGCCCTGCCCCGAGCCGGGGGCTGAAACCATTGCGCTGATGAAGAAGCAGTTTGTGGCGCTTCCCCCGCACGAGCGGGCATCGGTGATCCAGTTGGTCCGTCAGTTGCAGCAGGCGTATCGACTCGAGATTCGGCCCGGCATGAAGCCGGTGGTGGGGGGATGAGTCTGGCGCAGGCCGTGAGCAATCCTCTCCTGTGCGAATTCATGGCACGGAACAGCATGGCCGGATTGCCCAGGCTGTTTCTTGATGTGCTGTATGCCCTGTCTGACCAGACCATGCCCTCCGCGAGCGCCGGCTTCCGACATGCCGGCAACCCCCATACGCCTCATCCTTTTGAAGAATTTCTTATGAATGCCATCAACGCCGGGATTCCTGATTCGCTCAAAGCCCGGCATCTGTCGGAAACGCTGAAAGAGATCGCCACATTCCTCAGTGCGAAACGCTTCTGGTGGGTCGGAAACGCCGCTGAAGCCGACGAGCTGATGATTTACGACACTACAACGAAGCTGTTGTGGGATGGCAAGCCCAATGCGGCAGCCCCGATGGCGCCGGCTGATGGAAAGTTACAGGTGGCGCAGCTTCTCGTAGAGGGGCTGGCAGGGTGGCGCCTTCCCTCGAATGTTGAGATTGTGGAATTCGCCGAGGAAAACAATCCTCTCAAAAAAGGACCATATCGCCGTCTATTAGGGCAGGCTTCTTGGCTTGAAGACACCGGATATGCAATATGCACGGATGATTTCGACATTTATGAAGTCGGTACTTATGGGTGTGTGCTGGCTTGCAACGATTTTCTCGCTGCTGCGACGCCTGAAATGCTGATTCAGGTGGCAATGCAGCGGCAGTGGTCGCTGAAGGCCTGCGATGAAACACAGGGCGAGGATGTACTGAAAGGCCTTTCAGGCGCCATCGACCTGAAAGCGGCATACCGCGATGTCGATCATCTTTCGGTGCGCTTGCCGAAACTCGAGTCCGCGCAATTCACCGATCCGAACAAGGGTTTGTGGGAATTCTGGGGCATGGCGCCGCAGGCGCTGGAAGCGGCCGGGGTGCGGGCACGCAATCCGGCCCTCGACGTCAAGGAGTCGAATGTCGTCATCGATTTCGGCACCAGCAGCACCGTGGTGGCTTACGACGACAAGGACCAGCACAAGCTGTTGCGGATCGGGGGGCTCGATTACTGGGCACAGGAGCAGGCCGAGGACTATGAGAACCCCACCGTGCTCGAATTCATCGACATCCCGGGCCTGCTGAAAACCTGGCGCAGCGAAGCCTACCGCCCGGGCGTCGACTGGGACCAGGTGCGTTGTTCGCACGTGGCCTTGAAAAACTTCCGTGACAACAAGAGCAACCCCCGGGTCGTCGCCAGCACGCTGAGCAAGATCAAGCAGTGGGCCTTGCGCGAGGCCGAAGGGGGGCGGGTTCGCATCACCGACAGGCACGAGCCCGGCGGCATCGAGCACGAACTGGCGCCGCTGACGCTACGCGTGCCGGTCAGGGGGCAAGCCCTGTGCGTCAGCGAGCAGGATCCTTTCGATCCGGTCGAACTGTACGCATGGTTTCTCGGGATGATGATCAACTGGCGCGGGCGGGGGATCTTCCTGCGCTATTACATGAGTTTTCCGGTGGCCTACCCGAAAGAGGTCAAGGACAGAATCCTCGCTTCCTTCCGTCGCGGCCTGCAGCGCAGCCTGCCTGCCAGCCTGCTCGACGAGCCGATTTTCCAGCGTTTCATGGTCGAGGAAAGGGCCTCGGAACCTGCGGCCTACGCGGCCAGCGCCCTGCAGTGCCTGGGCATCGAGCCGACCCGCGAAGGCGTGGCTTACGCGGTTTTCGATTTCGGCGGCGGAACGGCGGATTTCGATTTCGGTTATTACCGTTTGCCCACCGACGACGAGATGGAGGAGGGGAAGGAGCGGGTCTTCGAGCATTTCGGCTCTGCCGGGGACTGTTTTCTCGGCGGGGAAAATCTGCTCGAAAACATGACTTACCTGACCTTGCGCCACAATCTGCTGATCTGCCGCAGCAGCCGGATTGCCTTCACTCGCCCCCTCGATGCCGACGACTTCGCGGGGGCGGAGATGTTTCTCGAACACACCCAGGCGGCCTCGACCAATACGGTGATGCTGATGGCTGCCTTGCGCCCGCTGTGGGAAACCGGCGCCATGCCCGAGAATAGCACCAGCATGCTCACGATCGACTTGCTGGATCGGGACGGGGACAAGGTCCCCTGCCAGCTGGCCATTCCGCAGGACCTCCTCAAAGCTTATCTCGAGGAGCGTATCGGGGAGGGGGTGAGAAGCTTTCTGGTGGCGCTGAAAAAAGCTTTCGCTCAGGGCATGCCGGAGCATATTCATGTGTTGCTGGCCGGCAATGCCAGCCGTTCGCGCTGGGTGAGCGGATTTTGCGGCCTACAGGAGGGCGATGAGGAGGGCATGCTCCTGGGACAGCGCATGCAGGCTTACATCGATAAGCTTTTCGATGGACAGCCGCCCCGCCTGATCCCGCATGCGCCTTTGCCGATCGACGAGAACGATCTGTTTCGGCCCACCGCCAAGACCGGCGTCGCCCTCGGACTGTTGCAGCTCTGCCCCGGGTCGCCGGTCAAGGTCATCAACCGGGCATGGGCCTCTGCCGGTGAGCAGGCGCCCTTTGCGCATTATGTCGGCCAGATCCGGCAACGCAAGTTCCAGGTCCGCATGGCCCAGGGGGGCGACTACGGGGTTTGGCAGGAACTCGGCATCCCGAGCGAAGGGGTTTTCAATCTCTATCACACGCAGTCACCGCTGGCGCATACCGGCGAAATGCGTCAGGGCGAAGCCGGTTTGTGCAAAAAGCGCCTCGATCTGGTCGGTGACCTGTAGGGCCACAAACTCTTCGCCCGCGTCAGCGGCCCTTCCCGCATCGACCTTTGCACGGCGGTTTCGCAGGAGGCGATTGACGAGGAAAACCTCGACAATTCGATGACACTGGCGCTGGGGTGATACGCCGTGTCGGAGAATTATCAGCACCAGCGGAGAGAGTGTGTGAAATCCGGAGAGCTGTCTTGACATGAAAAGAAGCCAGAAAAATCAAATCATCCAGGCAACACGCCTGCAGCAAGAGCGGGAAACGGAGAGCGCCCAGCAGCGCTTTCTGGCCAACAGCATCGTGCCGCAGATGGACACTTATCTGCAGAATCTGGCGCTGCTGGCGGTGAGTGCCCGGGTCGTTGCCGAGGTGTCGGCCCAGCAGGCCAGGATTTCACAGGAGTGGGAGCGCATCGCGCAGGAGCGGACACGTCTGTCGCAGGAGCAGAAACGGCTTGCTGCCGAGCGGGATTCGCTCACACGGCAGGGCGGGCTGCTGAAAGAGCCTTCGGCAGGCCGGAAAACGGAAACCGCTGCGCAGAAAAAGGAGACTGATGCCAGGCCCGAGATTTCAGCTTCTGCGACTGTCCTGAAATCTGTCAAGAAACGTAAGAAAAATCCCGACGCAGGAAATGAATCCAATGAATTGATCCCCCTGCTTGGCGAGTTGGTGAGCATGTTTGTGGAAAGATCCAATGCCAAAGCCGTCGACATGGCGAAGGAGGCGCTGGCCAAGCGCGCCCAGACAGGGAAGAAATGATTCCATCCCTGTCCCGGGTGCTGTCGGATCAGCTCTCTGCCGATATCCAGAAAATCCAGCCGCAAGCGGAAGGCGCGACAGCCCGGCGTGCGCTGCGGCGCTTGCAGGCGGTGGCCGAGCATTTTCCGGCGTTTCTGCTCTTGCTGGCGGAGCCGTGGATCGAGGAAGCGATTTCCGGACACACACAGGCGGTGCTTGTGCACTGTGCGCGGATACATCTGTACGCCCGGATCCTCGACGATGCGCTGGACGAGAATCTGCCGATTTACCGGCACAACCTGCTGCGCGCCCAGACCCTGTTGTGGCAGTCGGCGCAGGCGCTGTGCTCGGGCGAAGCGGGCCTCGACGCGGAGGCGCTCCGCTTGATCGGCGACACCGTGAACGCGGTGCAGTCCGATGACAAACAGCGCAGCCCGGCGCACTGGGGGGCAAAGAATCATCACCTGCTGCTCGCCCCGCTGCTCCTTTCCGGCCATAGCCAGGCTTACCAGTGCTGTCGCCCGGGCTTGTCGACCCTGATCGCGCTGGTCCAGGCGGGTGACGAGTGGCGACAGGGCGAGATGCTGGCCGATGAAGTTCGCGGCGAATTCCTTTCCCGTGTGCCTGACATGCTGGAGGCAGAAAGCCTGGCCTCCCTCCGCACTCACGGCTGGCCCGGCGCAGCCGAACGCATCGTCTGGGAAACACGACAACTGCTGAACATGCTTCAGTCCTGAAACACAGAATATTTTTCCGCCATGCACATCAATCCAGACCAGAATCCCGCCGATTTCCCCCGCTCGCATGCGCTGCAGCGCAGCCTGCAGAATTTTGCCGACCGGATGCAGACGGCCGCGGCCTTGACGGACGGCTTCCTGACCGCCCGCTTCGTGGGCGAGTTTTCCGCGGGGAAGACGCGCCTGCTGCGCGAGTTGTTCGGTGCTCTGATTCCGGAGGCCTTGTTTCCGATCAGTTCCCTGGAGCGCCAGACCAGGCTGCAACTCGAGATCACTTATGGTGAGCACCCGGGCCTAACCCTGATCGAGCGTGAGGCGGATTACAAGCCCGCGCAGATACTCGAAACGCTGGCCCATTTCCCTGAGCGTGATGAATTGACCGGCCACGATCCATTGATGCACCGTTTGCGCCTGAGCGTCTCCGAGCCGCGGCTGATTCTCGATAAAGGGGATGGCTACAGTGATGACCCGAGACCGAAGCGTCTGTTCCTGATCGATACGCCGGGCTGGAATTCCGGTGACGACGCGCTGGCCGAAGGCGATGCCGGGACGATCCTGACCGGGTATCACAACCTGGCGCTGGTCTATGTCTGCCAGGCTTCGCGCCTCGACGGGGTGTTGAATGCCGATCGATTGCGCGAGTTTCTCGAGGCACTGGCGGATGCGGATTTTCTCGATCAACCCAGGTTGCTGTTCGTCCTCACTCATTGCCCGGCCCAGGATGCCGAGCGTTTCAGGAAGCGGGCCCGGGATCTGGTCTTGCGCCTGTGGGCCGAACTCGATCGGGAAGAGGCCGAACTCGGCCTCGATGTGTTTCCGGTGGAGTTTCACCAGATGGCGGCACCGGCCCTGCAAGCGTTTCGCGATGATTTCTGGGCCAGCCTCCTGGCGCCCCTGAAACAGACCACCCCGGTCGGCGACCCCTGGGTCACGGCCATCCGCCGCTGGCCGGCGGAGTGGGATATCGGCCCGCGTGGCGGCTGCCGAGGAGATCCTTACGCGAGCCAGGGCCTTGCTCGAGCGGTCGCGTCAGGGCGATGAATTCATCGTCGGGATGAACATGTACCGCCTGATGGGGCTGGACAGCGCGGAAATGCACAAGAAGCTCAGGGCGACCTGGCGGCGCCAACTCGGATCCGAGTTCGTCGATCTCGATGCCTGGAGCCCCGGCGTGCTCCCCGACGAGCATCCGCTGGCGGATTGGTGGCGCAGCTATTGGGTGCTCAATTTTCAAAATGCGCTGCAGGCGGCGGGCAATTTTTTCCGGCAAGCCGAGAAGGCCATCGATGAGCTGACGCCCGGCACCGAGGACCTGCAGGCCTACCTGTTGGCAAAACTGTCGCATCCTCACGCCAAGGCGCTGGCTGTTCTCGACAGCAGTTTTACGGCACTCGTAAAAACTGCACAGGCCCTGGTGGATGAGCCCGCCATCGAAAAGCGGGTCGCAACGCTTTTTTCCCTGTCGCTGCTGCAGGCCCGCTACGAGGATTATTACGCCATTCACGCCGATTCACTGGCTGCGGCTGGCGCGACGGGATCGTCGCCACGTCCCTGATTTGAACCGTAAAAAATGAGATCTGCCGTATGAAAAATATTTCTGTCGGAGACGCCGGCCTCGATCCTCTTGGCCGCTTTCTTCCCCCGCACGCCGATGCGCGGCTGATTAGCCACTACCTTGCCATGCTGGCCGAGTCGGAGGCCCGCTTGCGCAGCGGGCTGGCCGAAAAGTCGAGGCCGGCACGCCCGGCCTCCGCCTTGACCGAACAGATTGCCGAGCTTGAAAGGCAACTGGTGAGCTTGAGGGAACAAAAAGGAAGGGCGCTCCTTGAAAGTCAGAAAGAGCCTGATGGGTTTTCGCCACAGGAGATCGATGAGAAAGTTCCCGTCCCGGATCATTGGGATACCGCCTATCTCACCGGTCGCTCGGGGAATACCTTTGTATACTTCAACAAGCAGTCCGGATCGAGCGAAAGAGTGTTGAGATGGAATAAACACCCCGGCGATATCGTGCTCAAGGGAGAGTTTTTGGCAGAGATAGGCAAGTACCGGATCTTCATCCCCGTCGCAGGGATACTGCTATGGACCGCCGGGAAGGACAGAAAGCTCGTTGTGTCGGCGGGCGAACATCTGGCCACGATCAAGCCGCACAACACCCTGGTGGTCAGAATGCCGGGAGTGCCCAATTCCATCCTTGAAATCAGGCAATGGCTCAAGGCGCCTGGGAACGCGGTTTCAAAGGGGGAGGTGATTGGGTACGCAGGTGGTTTTCTGATAGAAGCGCTTGGCGATGGCGTGTTGGCATCCATTCATTACCCGGTGGGGGGGCGCGTGTCTGTCGGAACAGAAATAGCCTTGATCCGGTTTTAATTTTTATCCGGAGCCAGGCATTGCCGCGATGGCTCCCGTCGGGTGCGATACCCACAAAAATTTTCCGCCGGCTGGCCAACAAGCTGGTGCTGCGCACCGGGATGCGCGATTTTCTGGAGGACGTGGAATGAACCACAAAGAGCAGGAACGCCTGGAGAAATTACAGGAGGATGGAGAGCAAAAGATGGGTGCCTACCTTCTTGAAAAGCTCACTTATCTCGACCTCGTCCTGCTGCTGAAGGAAGACAAAAAAATCCGCAAACTGCTTCGCCGGATCGTGGTGGGAGACGAGGATGTCGAGGTGGAAGTCTCAGACTATCCAGCCTTCGGAATCGACGCGGAGGTCGAGCCCGAGCGCTTCACGCCGCCTGCGCCGCCAGAGTGGCGCGCGCCTGTCGCCCCGGTGCAGCCCGAGCGCTTGCGCCAGGAGCTCACTGCGGAACTGGGTTTGCTGAACAGCGTGCGCGCCGATGCCGAACTGGCCGCGGTGTGGCTCAGCAACAGTGGGGAGGCGGAAGGGCGGCAGCTGGCGCGCCTTGTCGCGATCACTGCGCAATGGGATCAGGTGCTGTATCTGTGGGACCACCTGGCCGGGCGCTGTAAAAGCGAGCAAAGGCCGGCGACGACAGCCGAGTGCGGGATCCTCGATGCCTGCCTGAGCATTCATAACCTGATCTGGCAGGGCCGAGAGGCCCACCTGCTGCGGGCCGAGCGCGGCGAAACCTATGACCACCGCAAGCACCAACGGGGTCGGCCCAGCGGCGAGAAGGTTCTTGCCGAGTGGCTGCCCGGCCTGACGAATGCGGGCGGGCAGGTCCAGAAGACGCCGCTGGTGGGAACCTAAATCATGAACAAGTTGGATCGAAGCGGGTTCGCGGCACTGGCGAGCATATTGGGCTTAGATGGTTTTGCAGAGCACGAATGGAAGTCGCCTCAGAATCTGGGAAAGCCAGTCACGGGAAATAGCGCGTCCACCATTCACCTATCTCCGGATATTTCCCGGGCGCGTGTAAACACAATGAAATTTGCCATGAATAAAGGAACTCCTTCTTATTTGCTCTCCAGTTATCTTGCCAGTCGAATTCCAACTCTGGCCGAGAGTCTGGTGAAAACCCGCTTCTGGTGGATCGGTGAGAAGATGCATCCCCGGCTGATGATTTACGATTCGGTCACCAATTTGCTGTGGAATGCCAATCCGGACAGGAGTACCGCAACCGCGGCGGAGGCAAAGAAGTCGATTGCCACAATAAAGTTGGTGGAGATAAGTGGCTGGCGCCTTCCTGTCAAAGAAGAAATAAGCAGCTTTGCGAAAGCAACAGAAAATCCCTTGCAGAGGGGGAGTTTGTATTCTTTGTGCGAGGAGTTTTATTGGTTGTGTGAGGCTGGTCGAATAGATTTGCAGAAAGGGTATTTTGGCGTTGCAAGAGATGATATAGGTAGAGTCATTTGTTGCAACAGCCTTTTCGCCAAAAGTTTACACCAGGAATTGATCTTTAGCGCTCTGGAAAAGGACTGGGAGCTTCGTCCGTGCGGTAAGGACGAAGCCGATGACCTGCTCGCTCCCATTAGGATTGGCAGCCACAAAATAGCCTACGCCGAGGTCGACTACCGCGCCTGCCGCTTGCCGAAACTGGAGCCAGCGCAGTTCACCGATCCGAACAAGGGCCTGTGGGAATTCTGGGGCATGGAGGCGGCGCGTCTGGCCGAACAGGGGGTGCGTGCGCGTAACCCGGCCGACGATGTGAAGGACTGGAATATCGCCATCGATTTCGGTACCAGCAGCAGCGTCGTGGCCTATGACGAAAATGGCCAGCACAAGCTGGTGCGGATCGGCGTCAGGAATTTCTGGGAAGACAAACGGCCGGAACACTACGAGAACCCGACGGTGCTGGAGATCGTCGATTTCGAGGCCCTGATCGCGGCCTGGCAGGCCGAGGCCTATCGGCCCGGAGTGGCGTGGGACGATGTGCGCTGCTCGCACGAGGCGCTGCACAATCTGCGCAACAACGAAACCAATCCGCGGGTCGTGGCCAGCATCCTCGGGAAGATCAAGCAATGGGCCCTGCGCGCCGGCGACGAATTCCGCCTGCGCCTGGCCGACCAGGCTGGCGGCATTGAACACGAACTGGCGCCGCTCACTGCGCGCATGCCGGTGAAGGGGCAGGCCTTGAGCGTGGGCAGCGAGGATCCCTTCGATCCGGTCGAACTGTATGCATGGTTCCTGGGAATGAATATCAACTGGCGCGGCCGCGGCATTTTCCTGCGTTATTACATGACGTTTCCGGTGGCCTATCCGAAGGAGGTCAAGGAAAAAATTCTGGCCTCCTTCCGCCGCGGCCTGCAGCGCAGCCTGCCAGTCAGCCTGGTAGCGCAGCCGGTCTTCAGCGAGTTCTGCGTCGAGGAGCTGGCTTCCGAGCCCGCTGCCTATGCGGCGAGCGCGCTGCCCGCGCTGAACATCGCCCCTACCACCGCGGGCGTGGCGTATGGGGTGTTCGACTTCGGCGGCGGAACCGCCGATTTCGATTTCGGCTATTACCGGCTCCCCACCGCCGAAGAGGAGGACCGCGGCACCGAAGCGGTTTTCGAGCACTTCGGGGCCGCCGGCGACCGCTTCCTGGGCGGTGAGAACCTGCTCGAAAACCTCGCCTATAGGGTCTTCCTGCATAACCTGAAGGTGTGCCGCGACAAGAAAATCGCCTTCACCCGGCCGCTTGATGCCGACGATTTCGCCGGTTCGGAAATGTTCCTCGAAAAAACCCAGGCGGCTGCGACCAACACCCTGATGCTGATGGGCCGGCTGCGTCCGCTGTGGGAAAGCGGCGCCTTGCCGAACAGGCAGGGCGTCGAGAGGATGGACCTGCTCAGCCGGGAAGGACAAAAAATCCCCTGTGAGCTGTCCATTCCCGAAAGCGCGCTCCAGACCTATCTGGAAGAGCGCATCGAGCAGGGCGTGCACAACTTCTTCGCAGCGCTAAAAAAAGCCTTTGCCGAGCGGATGCCGGAACATATCGATGTGCTGCTCGCCGGCAATGCCAGCCGCTCCCGTCTGGTGGCCGGTCTGTTCGGTCTGCTCGAAGACGATGAGGCCTCGCAAGCCCTGTTTGCCCGTACCTCGGCTTACCTCGAGAAACTGTTCGGTGGCATCCGGCCAGGCATCACGGCCCATCCGCCTCTGGCCGTTGATGAGGACGAGGTTTATCGCCCGACCGCCAAGACCGGCGTGGCGCTCGGTTTGCTGCGCCTGTGTCCGGGTAGCTCCATCGACGTGATCAACCATGCCAGTCGCGCCGCGGAGGGCGAGGCGCCGTTTGCGCATTACGTGGGGCGGATCCGTCTGGGCAGCTTCCAGGTCGGCCTCAGCCAGGGCGATGCCTATGGGGCCTGGCAGGAAGTCGGGATTCCGCGCGAGCGGGTCTTCAACCTGTATCACTCCCAGTCACCGCGGGCGCACACCGGGGAGATGCAGGAGGGAGAGGCAGGTCTCTACAAGATGCGCCTCGATCTGGCCGGCAACTGCAGCGGACAGAAAGCCTTTGCCAGGCCGATCGGGCCAGCGAGCATCGAGTTCTGCACGGCGGCCTCCCGGGCGGCGATCGGGCAGGGCGACATGGATAACCTGCGCGTCATCAGTCTCGCGTGAGGCGCCCTTCGTCTGCCGGCCCACGTACTGCGACAATGCCGGTTTGTGTGCAGGAAAGTGCCGATGACTGATGCCGCACAAGACAAGGGCCAGCGTGCCGAACAACGGGTGCTCGACTCGCTGGCGAAGTTGCCAGCGCCCTGGCAGTTCTTTCCGACCATCGAATGGCGCGCCCAGGAACGCTGGGGAGAGTCGATCGGCGAGGCCGATGTGGTGGTGTTTCACCCTCAGCACGGGCTGATCGTTTTCGAGATCAAGGCCGGCGCGGTCGAGATCCGCGACGGCTGCTGGTATTACGCGTCCGGGCTGGCGATGAAGTAGTCGCCGTTTTCGCAGGCGCGGCGCAATCGCTATGCGCTGATTGACAAACTGCGCCAGCGCCTCGGCCGGGAAACCGCCGACGGGCTGACGGTGACCCATGCAGCCTGGTTTCCGGATGTCGGCTGGAAGGCGCCGCTGCCGGGCCTCGAGGCGCCCTCGAAGGCCTTTCTGTTCGACCGGGCGCAGCTTGCCGCACCGGAGCCGGCCTTGCTGCGCCTGTTTCGCGAGGCGGCGCCCGAGGCGCGGCCGTGGACGCGCAGCCAGCAGCAGGCGATGAAAGAATTGCTGGCACCGGATTGCCATCTGCTGGTGCCGCTCGCGGTGCACGTCGAAACGGCACTGGTGGTCCTCCACCAGTCCACCACGCAGCAGATCGAAGTGTTGCGCATGCTGCGCTCGCAGGATCGCCTGCTGATCGAAGGGGGTGCGGGTAGCGGCAAGACGCTGCTCGCCGTGACCCTGGCACGCGAGCATGCCGCGCAGGGCAGGGCGGTGCTGCTGACCTGTTTCAACAAGCTGCTGTCCCACGCACTGGCCCGCACGCTGCAGGGCGTGCCCGGCATCACCGTGTTGAACTTCCATGAGCTGGTGCGCACGGTGGCGGTGGACGCCGGCCTGCCGTTTGCGGTACCCGAAGGGGAAGAAGCGCTTCGACAGCCTGATCATTGATGAAGGGGCCGACTTTCAGCCAACCTGTTGGATCGCGCTCGAAGCACTGGGTGCAGCCAAGTTCAGTTGGTACTGCTTTTACGACCGCAACCAGGCAATCTTCGCCCCGCATCAGGACTGGTCACCGCCCTTCGCGGGAATCCCGATCTGCCTCGAGGCCAATCTTCGCAACACGCGCCCCATCGGCGAATTTGCCGCCCGCCTCGGACAAGTCCCACCGCCATCGAAATATGGCGTGGAGGCAGGTACCGCGCCGTTCGTCGAAGCAAGTGCGGATTTCACCGAAATGGCGGTTCAGCTGCGTCGGCGTCTTCGCACCCTGATTCATCACGACGGCCTGCACCCCGAACAGATCACGGTGCTCGCGCCTTACCGTCATACCAATGTCAAGTCAGGCTGGGCGGCAGGGCTGGACGAAGTACAAATCGCACCGGATTCGGCCGACCCGCAAGGGGGCAAGGTCCGGGTCGGGACGATCCAGGGCTTCAAGGGGCTGGAGTCCGATGTGGTGATTCTGGCCGGCATCGATGGCCCGGCCGCGCGCAAGGCCGATACGCTCTACGTGGGCTGCAGCCGGGCGAAGGCAGCACTTTTCGTGCTGGCGATCGGCGGGTTGCCCGGCTGATGGGGAAGATCTTTGGGGGAATTTCGCCCCAAAGATCTGCACTTCCAAGCCTGATAATTGTTATTAGCAGGCTTGGATTTATTTGATAGAATCCAGCTTTTCGGCCCTCAGGCAGCTCGCTATGGCACAAAACATCGACGTCGCATCTGCCATCCCGCGCTACACACGTGCAGACTTCACCGCGCTACGGGCCTCGCTCAATAAACTTCCGATAGCTTTCATCGCCTCGAACTACTACACAGAGGAAGACTTAGAAGCTCTCGGCTGCACGACACCAGCTACTCTGCAGGACCGCCTCGACGCGATGCGCGATCATCTGGTTGAACGCGCATCGTTCGCAAACCCGCACAGTGCCGAAGGCCTTCGCAACGCCAGAAAATCTGCCCGGTGGTCTCAGGTCGCGCTGAAGTATCTGTTCCATGCGGCAGAGTTCTCGTCCTCCCAGCCGCAGCGGCAGGATGCTTTGAGTGCGTGGCTGAAACCTCGGGTTGCCAGGCATCTGCGCGACGAAGGCATCCAGACACTACAAGATATCCTGACCCTCATCGAGGCCCGCGGCCCCACCTGGTGGCGACCGATCCCGCGCCTGGGCCAAGGCAAAGCGGGCGCCCTCCTTCGCTGGCTCAGAAAGCACGAACAAACCTTGGGCGTCTTGTCCGTTGAAGGCACCAAACAGGTGTCGGTGGCCGGTGACCTAGTTCCCATCACGCTACGGCCCTCAAACCCGATTCTTGTCCCCCTTGAGGGGATTCGCTTACCCCACGAGCTCGACGGTAGTCAGGGTCTCAACCGTGCCCACCACTTCAGCCTAATCCAGGCCCGCAATGACATGGAGGCAATCGAAAGCTATCTGGTCAAATTCCGTGCACAGGAAAAGACCCGTCGGGCATACCGACGGGAACTGGAACGCCTGCTTTTGTGGTCAATCTATAAACGCCGAAAGCCTCTCTCTAGCCTGCTCGTAGAGGACAGCGAAGCCTTCAAGGATTTTCTGGCCAAGCCGGACCCAACCTGGTGTGGCCCCAAGGCGTCGCGTTGGTCCGTGCGCTGGAAACCTTTCGAAGGCGTACTGTCACCCAAGTCCCAGCTCTATGCGATCACGGTAATCCGAGCCTTCTTCGCGTGGCTGGTCAATGTTCGCTATCTCGGCGGCAACCCATGGGTTGCCATTGGCAACCCAGTAACCGAAGTGGCCCTGCACTCGATGCAGATCGATAAGGCTTTGCCCGAAGTATTGTGGTCGGCTCTGGCAGGGACCGACGGCTATCTCGACCAGGCAATCAGAAACGCCGAGTATAAGAACAAAGGGCAATTGAGGCTTGCTAAGGCAGCCCTCCTGCTTATTGGCCACTCAGGCCTACGGCGGGAAGAAGCAGCGACTGCCAAGCGGGAGAATCTGAAGAAGATTCAGGGCCACGCCCATTACGAACTCGCGGTGCTTGGTAAGCGGTCAAAGTGGCGAACCGTTTTTCTGCCAGGTGAGGTCGTGCAAGCTCTTCAGACTCACTGGTGCGACCGGGGTGATGACCAAGAGAAGGACGGCTTCATTTTGTCCCCGCTTGTGATCCCGCCAACAACTCAGGCCTTCCACAAGCACCTTGCTGGCGACACCAACAAGGGCAAAGGCTTCTCGGTCGATGGGCTAGGTCGGCTGATCTCACGATCACTCAAGCAGGTTGCCGATGACGTCAAAATAGCGATGACCGATTCGGAGCGGGCAAGTTTGGCCACGCGGGGCGTTCATGCCTTTCGTCACACATTTGGGACGCTATCCGTAGCCCACGGGCTACCACTGGATGTACTGCAGCGGGTGCTCGGGCATGCGTCCTTGCAGACAACGTCGATTTACGTACAAGCTGAACGACAGCGGAGCATTGAAGAGATGGGATTACTGTTTGAGCGGCAGAAAACCAAGAACAATTAAACAAAGTTGGATTTTCTAGACACTCGTTAGCCCAACAATTAAAGAATTTCCGAACCGGCTAAGACTGTCTGGGTGTAGCCCAACTCATCGACCAGCCGGGGGTCCACGCAGCGTAGTCCGCTGTCGAATCCGGTTAGATCCCGGTGGATTGGGAAACGCGCTGCAGTCAACTGGTAGCGGATCGAAGGCATGACACGATCCGGCCTTTGGCGTCTAGAAGATGCTCAATCAGCCACATCGCATTTTCTACCTTGGCCCGCTCGCCAACCTCTGTCAACTCGCTCCATGAGCCGGCCATGTCGTACAGGCGCAGTGCTTTGAGTTGCGCGGCGATCTTACACATGGTCGATCTCCGTGCTGCGCTGGCGGTTGTAGCAGCCAGAGGGGGGGCGATTGAGGCGACCGATTACGCTATTATCAGCCGGTGTCTTGATCGTCAACACCAGCGGTTGGACCCCACGGTCCGGCAGCCAAAGGAAGGGGTGTTCTCAATCACAGCCTTGATTGGTTTGACAAAGCGAGGCTGCACATTCAGTAGCGGCTGTACCGACTGCTCGTAGAAGAGTCAATCGCCGTGTAAAGTATGGCTGCAAGACAAAGAGCTATTTGACGTGAATCGCAGGAATCGCCAAAATCATCGTTGAAAGTTTTTTATGCGCATTTTGGATAACGAGAAAATTTAGGCGCCTAAATTTTCAGTGACGAAGACCTCCAAGATAGCGATGAAATGCAGTTGCTTCCAAACTCAAAACAGCCGCACCAAGGCTACTGCAAGAGTGAGTTTAGGCGCCTAAACTCACTCTTACTCGAGATCACTACTCACCTGAGTATTTTGCTTGACCCCATGTCGATCACGAACCTCGCCCCTCTTCGCTGAGCCGCTCCGTACCCGTCGCACCCATTCCGAGGCGTTCAAGCAGTCCCTGATCGAAGCCTGCGGCGAGCCCGGCGCCTCGGTCGCGGGTGTTGCGCTGGCCAACGGGATCAACGCCAACCAGCTACGGCGCTGGATGCGCGAGCGAGGCATCGAGCCGCCCGCGTTGTCCTGTCTGCCGTTACGTGTGGTGGCATCCGAGCCGATGGGCGGCTTTGTCCCGGTGTAGCTTCCCCCCAGCCTTGATGCCCCCATCCGCCTGGAGCTGCGCAAGGGCGCCGCGGCGCTC
>APMI01010318.1_pt1 | contig 23286 bp, 16 predicted proteins | sample 667938 | NCBI WGS metagenome assembly APMI01 (sample SAMN01084076, study PRJNA167559) | wastewater metagenome | biome: Wastewater | place: Denmark: Ejby Moelle, Odense | collected 2011-11-28
ATTCAATTACAAATCATGACAAAAGATTGCGTGGATTGCTCAAATAGTAATATTTTTTATAAATAAGTTCATATATGCTGGAAGGCGCTAAAATTTAAATTATTGTATATTTCTATAAATACCATATAATTTTACATAGAGCAAGAATAATATACAATCGCCGTATTAGAAAACAATACAAAGTTAATATTTTAGGGAGGGTATTATTATAATAAATATATTCAGATAATCGAATAAAGGACATGCTGGCAATCCTTCCACAGATTAGGCCACTAAACTTTAAGAACAGGAGAGTAACTATTTAATCCATTCTTAATGAATAGCATCTGGAAATGAGTGAATTCAATGATATTTTGACTGAGTCTTCATCATCAAAATCATCGGGGTTGTATTTCAGCACTTTTAGATCGTAGGATTTTCCTTCTTTTATCAGTCCTAGTCTGCATGACAGCCCATGCAAGGAGATCAACCTGTGCAAATTAGAGACTAATGCAACAATATCAGGTCACAGATAATTATGCTTTCGTAACAGTTCTAGTAAAATTGCATCAATTATACACAAAAATAGTCATACTTTTGCCTCAAATAAGCATTTATCAACTGGTCTGTACAAAGCTCAGAGATCAACTGGCTGCGAATGGAGTCACACTCAACAAAGTATTATGCCTAGCATTAGAAAGTTTGATTTGAAAGTTAACAAGTAAACAGTCATGAAAATATTGTGCAACTGAACCTGAAACTTATATGATATTAAATATACTTATGTCTAAAATACAAACTTAAATATCAAGACGGGGTTGGAGTGCTTATAAACTTTTTCATTGTTGTTTTTAGGTCTTTGTATACTTTATTTAAAAGCACCGTACTGTTATTTTGATACATTTAAATAACGTTATAGTACACGGTGTCCTTGTACGGATTTATTTTAAGCTTAAATAAACCTTAAATATGCGATATTTATTATACTTTTCTGCGCATATTATCTTTCTCTTCAGTTAGCTTTCTGAACCCTTATAAAGCCCCCATTTTCATTAACCGTTAACATAATTCCTAATTGATGACTCCCTTAATGGTATCTTTTTAGTCAATGAGCTGGCATCGGATATTCCAGCGCACATTGACCGCTGTACTTGAACATTTTCTGCACATTAATGGGTTGGGATTTATTTATTGAGTATTCTGGCAGCTAGTGCATTCCAATTTGAAATAATTCTTAGTGTCCATATACGCGGTGTTAATAATCAAATACCCCGATATATCTCTGTATGATCTTTATTGACTTTATGTCGTTTGTTGTAATAATTCACTCACTGAAACCAGTGGACTGTTTGATGGAAGCAGCTTCTGTTTTGATGTCGATAATTTTATTGGCACTGCCTGTGAATCTGTATTATTGTATTTTATGTTTGTATTTCTGTTTTATGTGTTTTGGGATTGGCGTTATATTTGATATGGGGCTTTTTTTACTGTTGTTTTCTTTCTTACTGAGTGAAGTGATACCATACTGTTTTGAAGCTTTACTCTCAAATTTTCAAATATGTATGTAACTCCTTCTTTAGCTTAATCATCAATTTCCTCCCAAAGCACAATTTCAACAGTATCACCGTTACGATCAACAATTTCAAGACATCTGCCTTTATTAATATTCCTAATTTTGTATATTTTCCCAACAATAGTAAATAGTTTGCTAGTATTACTGAAATTTGAGCTCAATAATTATGAGACTGTGACTGACTGGATTTATGGGTTCGGGTTATTAAGCAATGATAAACTGTTATTATTGGCTGTCGATGATTTCATGGCTTATATTGGAATTATCTGAGATTGCTAACCGAATTTTATTTAGTATGAATCAGTGTTGCCTTTCTTTGTTTTTATTTGCCCGTTTGCGAATAAGTACTATCTATTATTTGCGAGCTTTTTGTAACTATCAAGAGCAACCTGCCCGAAGAAAACTCCTTATATTTGATCCTATTTCTCGTCTTGTAGAGTGACTACAAGAAAAGGCTTGTTCTGATTGATCATGTCAGGTTTGCGCAATACTCTGGCTCTCAAGATCCAGTTAGTTTGGGAGTGTGAATTATTGAGTAGTTCTTCAATAGTTAAAGTAGCTCTTGCCTTTTGTCCATCTGCTATTTCTACTTTACCGTTTGGGTTCTCGAAATCCTAAATAGATAAAAATGTACGTTATGGAAGTAAGTCATATAAGCAACAGGACTGCCAATAGTGCCCAATAATCGCACACTTAATACATTCATATTGCATAGTTATAAAGCTGGTGTTCTTTAAAGCCCCAGCACAATAAAATCTTCTTTGCTGATGCGTACAACATCATAGAGTTAAAGCTAATTTTTAATACATTTAATTCTTGCCTGGCTTGAGAGTAAGCATGTGATATAACAGAATCCATCCGAAAGATCGCATCTGAATCAAGAGTATAGGTACAGTTTATTTTAAGAGAAATCTTAGGTTATTTTTATTACTTGCAGGATGTACTACTGGGACGGGTTTGAGGATTGACTTGCAAATAGCTGTCGGATTCCGTCTCGGGTTAGTTCGCTTGGTATGTTTGCTGTGGTATGTTCTTCGCGCATTCTTTATTATTTTTAGTACAAATATATTAGTTTAGCGCTAATATCGAGATCAATTATTAAAATATTCAATTGCGTAATATTTATAAGGACAAATAAATTGCCACAACACAGATAAACATAAAATAAGGCTTAAATTTGCTTGATTAAAGCTAAAAAAATCAAGATAACAAATAATTTATGGTAAAATTAAAGATATAGTGCACCAGTATTTATTATAATTACTCTATGATAAACAGTGTAAATGTGCCAGTGGCAATGCTGGTAATCTACGACGCTGGATTCAAATTCAAATATAAAAAATACTACCTTCGCAAAGGCCCAAACCTAATCGGTTCAAGTCCAAAGTGCTAAATTGTAATCACAGACGGATAGCGAATCCCCGAACGTGTTGCATTATTAAACATCACTTAAGACTTAGCCACCATACAGGCTGTGAGTCCTAATTGTCTGCATGTGCTTAGCAACATGAAGAAAAGAAATAATCTCATGGTTGAGATGGAACCCAATGTCAAATATGTTATTTAAATGGAGAAAGATTTTCTAATATGTGGCAGGAAAGCGCTTATGCAGATATCTACTCTTTAAGAACTAAAGCAAGTCAAAGGTGTTGTCAATTAGTATTTGTTTGATTTTAAAGATAAGTCAAATTCAAAAGTTAATGGATTAAACTAAAACAATTATAAAAATTAACCTCAACAGAATATTTAATCAACAGTTCCTTTAGATTAGTATAATTTTTAACCAACTATTCCACTTGATAGTACTCTTCAGCATTTTGAAGCAACTCAAGTAATTGAAGATCAATAATACGGACGATTCGATGCAACAATTCCTTTGGATGTTGATTATGATTTAGCTGTTCAAAATATTGCTTCATAGAAATTGAGTGTGATTTCTCGTAATAGTCAAGGAAAATAACAATCAGATGCATCACAAAAAATTAATAACTCAATGCTGCAGTCAGTACCGATTGGACGCACATTACCTGCACCTCAGCCCCCATCTCTAGAGTCACAGCATCGTGTTTCACTTATAACGTCATTGAAGCCTTCTCAACCCAAATAAAATGGTATTGATCCTGCACAGTCAAGCAGCTCAGCGGCTCAGTAAAGACGTGTGTCATAGCAATCATTGTCAGTGTCTATGCCAGAGACTGTTCGATAATAAGATCAAATGCCAGCTACTATATTGTAATAGAAAGAGCAGGTTCAGAATAACAATAGTGATAATTTAGCTGCTTCGCTATTTCCACCTACTATTCAAGACGACGATCACGATCATAAGCCAGACGAAAGCAAGAAAAAGACCACAAACTTAACGAAATCATAGCCAGTGTACAAACAGTTACATAGGTAAAATTTCGATAAAATGGGCAATAAAATATCAAGTTTTAATGAGCGAAGAGTACAACCGCCTAGCATTGACAGTTTTGATGATCTATTTGGTGGAGTAAGTGATAATGTGCCTATGCTCACTAACAGCAACAAAACAGTTTCTATAAAGTCTAATCCTCAATCTGATAAGTCAAATTCTGGTCGTCCTTTGATTAAGTAAACACTAAGTGAGCATGCTAGTTAAAAAACTGAGAAGTTATAGTCTGATGAAGAAGATAAGACAATAAAATTTTCTATTAAAAAGTCTAATAAAAAAGATCTCACAAAAATATAATAAGTGCAGCATGATCACTCACAAGGCTCAGTTAAAAAGTGCTTTGTAATAGGTAAAATAAGCAAACAGGACCATGACAAGCTTAAGAAAAAAGGATATTAAATTGTTGACTAAGATTAAGCAGATAAACTTGATTTCTAGTTACTATTAATTTAAGGAGAACTCAAAGTTAGCAAGTATTTACTATTAGCATTGATCAAAGGTAAATAAATAAAGCCTTTATCATGGATTTCGAATCCCGCGAGTAAACTAGTTGGTAAGCTTGAAGGATACGTTTGGTAAAATATACAGAAACGTAAAGGTAAAGGAAACCGCATATTTCCTGATTCCAAAATATTTTACCTGCAAGATTAATTACAGGAAGAGTTCAAACAAGTTCTTGAATAAGCGGGTGCTACACTAACATAACAGTTAACTAAAACAAAGAGCAAGCAAAATATACACATTATTGTTGACGAAAAAAGTTTGGAGGGAAAAGATCTTTGGGAATAGAAAAAGAACTATAAGAATTGGACTTTTTATAGCAAGCGCATGATCGTCGAAAGCGCACTCATGGGCGAGGAAATTCTAGAAAAGTACAAGCTCGATGCTTACTCTTTTTGAACTGATTTATTCATATTAATATAGGATGTCAAAAATATATTTTCTCAGCAATCACCCACTCCACAATTTCCTTCACTTCCTTCCATCTTGCTTCCATACTAGCACTGTCGATAAGGATAACCAGGAATTCTAAATTACGACCATTTAGGTATTTCTAAACTGAAGCAGCTAGACAAGGACCAGCATTGGGTGTGATACCTGTTTTGATTCCAGACCATCCTTCTCGAAGCATTTTGTTGGTATTCTACCATGCAAGAACTCCTTTTTGTATTTCCGTAATAATACTCGTGACTGAATTACCTTCTTAATTTGTTTAAGTTTTGAAAATGTGAGCTTATATGCTATACTCAGCTGTATAAGCCTGTGTCCGAACTACAAATCTGAATATTTAATTATCCATGCAATACCTGCACAATTTACATAAATCCTATGCACAGGAGTAATTGTCAGGATTAGAAAGTCCATGCACATTCGCAAATCGACTATTCATCATTTAAAGTCGTTTAGATACTTTGTTCATTTGAGACAGAAAGTTATTGATACTTACATTATTGTATTTTTTACAGCATTCAGTCATAAACTCACAGTTGTAAATAGCATCTTTGTTTATATCGCCCTCATTTTTCAGCATCATTAAAAGAGTACCTCCAATCTGTGCGATTTGAGCAGCAGCATCATTGCCACTAGGTAACATCATGCCGAAGTACAAATCATAGAGGGAAAGTATGTAATTCTATTTTAATTAAGCAGATGTGCCAATCATCAAACTAGATTATTTTGTTACTCTTATTTTTATGCGAGCTGGTGCCAGTTTCAATTGATCGAGAAGCTCAATTATGGTTATTAAATTTATCATTTTGGTCAGTGAAGCTATTTATCTGCTCTTAAACATTCTCTTACCATATATTAATTTACTTTGCTTCATTTAATAAACTGCCCAACTTTTTGCAGTAACAGACGGCATCGATACTCTTGCTTTCACGTTATGACTAATTTGATCTTTCATGTGCTAGCTCGAGTGCTCTCTTGAACTATTTCTTGATTAGTTTGATTTTGCTGAATCACGTGAAAATGAGCGGACTGATGATGGACGTTTCGGAGTGATTGCTTGATTTGAAACCATATTCTATTTGTTGTCTACTTTTGAACTCACTTTGCCATCCCTCGAGTAACAGGGCGTACGAATTTATTCTTAGAACAGTCGATTGACTCTCTTCATTATTTGGATTGGGGGTGCCTTTCTGCCAGGCAGGGGTGGCAGCTTGAAGGCTCTCACCTACATTAAAAATGGATTATCCGATGCATTTAAAATAATGAATGATAGACATGAAATGTTTAAATAAGATCATTATGTGAGGATATCAGAGTCACCTCCGTCGATGATGGCGAGGGTCGAACAACGATGATATCTACCACAAGCTGTACCGAGTGAGATGTTATTGCCGTGGTAGAAAACCACTTTGGCTTTAGCGAGGACAGCGTAGTACTCGATTTCAGCTTTTCTGACGGTGGGGCAGTTATTGGACAAGATAATGAGCTTGGCATCACCTGATCTAAGTGCTTTCAGGGTTGATTTGTATCCCAACACGTATTTTCCGCTCTTCATGACGAGAGACAGTTTGCTGTTGATGTTCTATGTTCCGGTTTTCTTCACCATTTGTGGTACTAAATAATTACAATTATTATATTATTAATAATTAACACAAACTAAAAATATATCAACTCATGCCATCCGACCTACGCCGATTATGGCCAGTCTTCACTTTCTGCCCACCTGCAAAGTCCGAATTTCTCTTCATGTGCTTCTTTGCCGTATTTTTTGAAGCTGTGTTCTTCTACTAGGCTGTCTCGTAGGATTTCTTTAATTTTAATCGAACATAGCTCAGATGCTGTTATTTTATTTATTGTGGAAGTCCATCTACTATCCAAGGATCTAGCAGTGCATCTAGTGGTTTGATCCTTTCGCTTGGTTTAAAGACAAATATTTTCGAGAGAAACTAGGCTAGATATTTATCGTGAATTTGCAAACTCAAAGGTTTCGAGCCTGGAATAATGGCCTTTCCATCCTTTGACTTTATTATTTTCGGAGACATTTCTTATTTGAAGTATTGAGAAGCATTTTTACAAATCTAAATATTTCATTGAGTTACAGTAAGGTATTATTTCGAAGGAGGTCCAATGGTCTGCATAATTAAACTTAATTGTTCCTGCTAGTTTCTGCCTGCGAAAAGTGGTTAACCAAGATAGAGTTCAGCGATTAAACAACCAAGACTCCACATATCGATCGCGTACCCATAAGGAGCACCTAGAAGTACTTCAGGTGCACGATAGAATCTAGATTGAATGTACATAAAGGAAACTTAATGCTAGAACATGCTAGTACCGAAATCAATTAGCTTTATTCCCGTCCTAGATTTGTTCTTAAGTAAAATATTTTCAGGTTTGATATCTGAGTGAATAATGTTGTTTTCTCTTAAAAATACGAGAGCATTAAGAATCTGAATAGCGAAAGTACGAATATGTGGCATCTCGATCGATTGAAATTGATTTAGTTACATCAATTCGTATAGACTGATGCTGAGCAGTTCAGTGACTATACAAATGTGCTTCCGGAAAACGATGAAATCTCGAATACGCACAATATTTTTCTAGTTGTCTATATCTTTTTATTTTGTTCGCATAAGTATGTTAATCTAGTTTAAAGCTAGTTGCATATGTTCTTTCTTTGATTTTATTATCTTTATTGCTACAGTCTACTTGTTTTTATGGTCAAAAGCTTTCACGACCTAACCGAATGCACCACTCCCTAGACACTCGAGAAGCTAGTACCGATATCCAACTTGCTAGTGCTTTCTCCAAAGATAAGATCCCTCGAGATCATCTTATCCGGGTCCAGCTCCTACTCCAATATAATACACAGTCTTTTAGTTTATAAGTTAAATCTTTTGATTTTCGGATAAAATTGGTGCAAATCTCTGTAGTACTTTTTTACCCGAAAGTCCAGGTAGAGAACCTCGAAAAGTCTCCTCATCTAAAAAATTGGAACTGTTAACAATGTTAAGCTTCTTTTTAGGCACTTTTATGACATCCGATATATTCTTCTTCACTTGGCTACTCTTGCGGTTAGGGGTATGCGAATGCTATTTATCGCTTTTGCTTTGACTCCGTTTCTTAGAGCTCGATTGCTTTCTTTTCTGGGAGCTCTGTATGTCCCGACTGAATTACCGATGAGTTCGAATTGGCTCTCGTTAGGGCTCCTTAGACTCAGCAAACTCTCGAAAAGAATGCATCTACTGGGTTTACAATTCCTTGTCCCTGTGCTTGAATTCAGTGTTCTCGAGGAAGTTCGGTTTTTTATTTTTCTACCATAGGCAGTTCGGTTTATTGCGTTTGGGATCAAATTTGAGTTTTATATTGATTTACATAATCGATTATCTTAGCATTTGCACTCTCTGATTCCTTTATTTGTTATTACAATAAAAATGATTGTTTTGGTATCAGTCCTAAAGCATTCTTATTGTTTTATTTTCTGATCAAAGCTATATATGGATGCATGCTCCAAATTATATAATATATCATACAATAAAAGTTACTATGAAGTCACTCATATTCGTATTCTGCCTACTAATTTGCTAAGCATACAGCTGGAATCTCGTCAAGGAGTACCAAAAGTTCAAAGAGTACGCCATTGAATATGGTAAACATTATAGCTCACATGCTGAGGAAATATACAGATTTGGAGTATATTTGGGAAATCTGGTTGACATTGAGAGACTTAATGCGGAAGAGAAAGGCACTGCTGTCTATGGGTTGACCAAATTCACTGATATGTCTAAAGCAGAAATGAAGTAGTATTTAGGATTGAAAATGCCTGAAAATTTCAAACCAACCTATACAGCAAATTTCACAAATGACCCTCATTACAAGCCTAGAACTGACATCCCTGACATTTGGAACTGGGAACAACATGGAGCAGTTTCAGGAGTCAAGGATCAGGGTTCATGCGGTTCCTGCTGGACTTTCAGTGTCGCTGGCAACATCGAGGGAGTTTGGTTTAAGAAAAATAAATAGCTTGTCGAATTCTCAAACCAACAGCTTGTTGATTGTGATAAATCTAATTTCGGATGCAGTGGAGGATGGCCTTACAATGCTATCGATTGGTTATCCAAACATGGAGGTATTTAAACTTTTAAAGACTATCCATTGAGAGCAAATTATTCAGGACCCTGCCAATTTAACGAATCGAAAGCCCATGCAAAAATAAAAGGATACTTGAACATCACTCACGATGAATCTATCATAAGAGATGCTCTATACGAAAGAGGACCTTTATCAATATTGCTTGACTTCACAGGGCTAATGCACTACAAAGCTGGAGTTGCTGACCCAAGATGGTGTGGAACATGGCCAGATCATGCTTTGGTCTTAGTTGGGTACGGAACTAAAGATGGAGACTATTGGTTGATAAAGAACAGCTGGGGACCTAAGTGGGGCATCAATGGATACTTTATGCTTAAGCGGGGAGCAAAGAAATGCGGTATCAGTTAGTGGGCAACAACTGCTATTCTATAAGATGAATGAGACTGCCCTTATGATAATTAGATCAATTATTTAAAGAAATAGACTAAATTGCTTTAATTGAATTGAAATTAATTATTTTCATTTTAAAATGATTTTTTTTTAACACAATAAGAAATAATCTTTATGGTTTTGGTTTAAACTTTAGTATTAGTTTCAAACTATGACTGTTTACTCTGTTAATATAATTCTAAAATCAGTATGAGATCATCTCGAACCGGTTCCTTAATTAGTTGAAATGAGGATGGATTTTTGGCGAGTTATTATAATGATAGAATAGTTTATGAATAGAAGATTAGCAGAAGAGTTAGAGCTTCGTCCTCATAAACGTTATAAAACAGCTGACACAAGAATTTCAAATTCAAGAAAGCTGCCTCACGACTTCTTTGGGTCAAGAAAATCAGCGGGTCCGACAACCTGTCTGTTACATAAAAAGAGCTGGAACGAGCTGCCACAAGTGCAAGTATCCATATAAAAATCAAAGTCCAGTGAGATGCCTTTGAGCATTCTTTGCTAGAAAAGCACAAATTTCTAGATTACATTTAGGCCATCGAGCAAAAACTAAAAATGGAGACTGCCGTCCATCGGGTCGAGCAAGAAGCCATAATCATAAAAAATAAAGCGTGTCAGTAGAACAAGATTGCAGCCGGACCTCAAGTTCAACTGCAACGCATAAAACGAACTTTTTTGATATTTATTTGAAGTGTTTACTATCTATAGGAAAGTATTGCTAATTTACAATCATAATACTATTTCACTTGACTAGTCCATTTTTTAATTTTAAATCTTACAGGACTAGAGTCTTCCACAACTTTACCACGAACTACTATGCATCGTAGTCGATCAACTAAGCCATTACTTTTATTATTTTCTACGGTTTAGATTGACTGAACAATCTTTTTTCAACTAGAGCAACAAATTTTTGATTAACGACACCCATATAAATTTAACTTTGCTCCTGCAACCAAGGTCGAATAGTACGATCAAGCACGACGCTTTTCGCGAGACGATCCCAATCTATTTTATACTAAAATAATTCAGCCTTATCTTTAGGTACGGCAACCTCTAGCTATGCAATTTTCGATCGCAACTGTTTTTACTTTTATTTTTATCTTTAGATTTACTGCAGTTCTGGCAACTTGAGTTCGTAGCTAGGCAGTACCTATTAATGAATGTCTTACTATTTGTAATCTTTAAACATTTTCTGAATTTTTACTTCTTTCTTATGATTATTGTTGTTTCCTTTTTAATGTTCGTCAAATGCGATTATATTTCGTTGCTCGTCCTAGGTTGGATGATTTTACACGATCTCGAATGATTGTTAAGCGATTGCTTTTACTCTCTTTGGTTGCTGCACTACTGGGGCTTCTTACTCTGGCAGCGGAGGATTTTATTATAATATTGCTGCATTGTCTTACATTTATTATCGCTCTACTATTTTCATTCGATCGGGGTTTAGAAATTTGGCTGCTCGCTTCTATTACTCTTACGTCGAGATACTCAATTATTTTTCAAGTCGCTTAATTTTGCGTTTCTCGTTGGAGCGTTCTCTTTATCTCTGTTTCCTGTACTATTTTTCCTTGTTACGTTACCGCTTGAGCAAGTCATCTTCTTGCTCGTGGAAGAGGCGCATGAGCTAATCTTGCTGTCTTTTTTTTTGCTTCTATCTTTATTTTTCTCGGGGATGCTATTTTTTCTCCTCCTCGCGCATCTTCTCCATTGCGTATTTCTTCACTTACGTCTAGTATGTAATACAAAAATTACATTGATTTATCGAAGTCTATCTTCAATTCGTTGTTTATACTTTGCATCATCTCGTTCATGATAGTCTTCGATGGTAGGGTACTACTTGGCCTAGTTCATACCCGGTGCCATTAATTTTTTGCGCCATTCGTCTTTTTGGATAGCTGTCCACTATTTAATGAAATTTTATGTCGCATCGCTGATTTTTAATTCAAGAGTTTTATCTAGGATACGAATATTTTTAAAGAGTCGCTTGAGCCTTAGAATTTCCTCGCCAGTTTCGAAATCGAAGATACAAAAGTTGAGCAATTATCCTCGCTGGTTGGTACTGCGTTTGAAATTTTTGACATCGCCGAATTCGTTCAGCAGCCTGACCATGCATTAGCTTGTACACTAAGTAGGTATATCTTTTATAAACATTTTTTGCCAAACTTTTTGCTAGGGCTTGGCTGAATAAATACACCTTTTACCTGTCACACCAAGAGGATTCACCGTGAAGGAACTGCCACTTATCATGGGAGTCATTGTTATCGGATCGAGTACTACATTAATAGCATTATTACCTACGCCAGGATTGTATGAGTAGCTGCCAGGGAACATCTCTTATAGTTATAGTTTATAGTTTGCTGATGATATTATTATAATAATTTGAGCGAAGTTAGACTGTGTCCTATATCAAATAAATAGAAAAAAGCTCATCTCTTCCTGTTTTTTACTATTTCACTCAGATTCTTGACAAGGTTGTTCTCTTGCCCAAGTGCAATCACCCGCTGTTCCATGTCTCTCAGTTTCTCTTGCGATTCGAGTAATTTTTGCAATTTTTCTTCTAGCTTTTGCTCTTTTTCTAAATGCAATCGAATATCTGCATTTAATTCAGCTATTTGCTGCTTTAAGTCTTTGATCTCGTTATCGCGAGTGTCAAGTTACTTCTTGTAATAAGATTTCAAGTTTAATTGCAGAGACTCTTTTTCAGTTGTGATGCGATTCATCGATTAACTTATTGCAATATCGCGGTCTAATTGTTATTGCTCACGGAAACTATTCACCTGCTTTAACTGATTCGATAGTTACTCTTCTGCTTTCTTCAACCTGATTCTCTACTAATCGATTATCTATTTTTAAGAGGTCAGTTGATTCAAAATTCTTTTTTATTCTTCAGCTGCTTATCGCTTTACTCTTGTGATTTCACTTTAATAGTACAACTTGTCGTTAACATTAATTGACTCTCTCTTCTTAATTTAGTTTTATAAGAAGAATTTCTATTTCTTTAAATTTGATTCCAGTTCCTAGATGGTCTTCTTCAGTATGGCGATTTACTCATCTTTATTTTTTATCTCGAGCGCATGATTCTAGCTCATAAGCTGAATTTTATCATTTAATGTCTAGATTTATTTGTCTTTGCTTTCGATCATCTTTTGCAGCCGTTGTTTTTCTGTAAGAGAAAACGCAGCATATTTTTCTTTTTCTTCAGAGGTTCTCAAAAGCGTCATAGAAGTCAATTGCATTTGAGAACCGAAGTTTGCAATGTCTTATTTTCGTTCTTGAATCACTCCTGCGATTCTTAACTCTAGTTCACCTATCCTTATTTTCAGCTTCGATATTTAAATTTCAAAATTTTTACGCATTTAAGTCTTTTCTTGGATTTAATGATGAATTTTATCTCGATTCTATTGAATTATTTGATCTTTCGCTTGTAAATCTTGGATCATAGTTGCTATCTAGTTTTGATAATATTCTTGCAGGGAATGAATGTCAGCGTGTCTGAGCTGGGCTATCTTTGTTTTGAAAGCCTAATTTTATTCATCATAACTAATTTTCTAGTTCTGAACTAAACCTTTGAGGTTATCAATTTGCAACCTCAAATCATCACACTATCTTTCGTTTTTAAATCTCAAATCTTCTATCTGAATGTAAAGTCTAGTGATTTCATTGCCTCTTGTCTAGTTAAGTTCGATCAATTTAGTATTTTCAGCTTTAATATTATCAATAAGCTGCTTATTCATAGCTTACGTGTTGTCGAGTTAGGTCTGTGCAAGTTCTTTAATTCTTTGAGTTTCATCAAACATTAACTTCTTCTGGAAAGATTCTAATTGTAAAATTTCATCTTAGAGCTGAGATTTTATTTGATAAAGTTCATTGATTTTTGTGTGTGAGTCAATTTGATTAGAAGATATGTCATGGTTCAATTTCTCCGCTTAGACTTGCTTAGCCACTAGTTATTTTTTCACTCTTTTTATTTCGTTTTCGTACTGTGATGAGCTAACTTGCTGTATTTTCTATGACTCCCTTTTGATTTGTTCAATAATTTTCTCATATTCAATTTTCTGCTATGAAAGCTCCATCTTTTTCATATGCAAAATATGGGAGATGTTTCTTTCTAGTTCTTCGCACTTGTTTCTATATCTCTCAGTCGTGCTTTTGAGCTCATGATTTAGGCACTCGAGTTAATTATCTCGTAAACTGACATATTACTTGAGTTTCTAGTTCTCGATTTGCATTAAGTCCACAGTTTATGCATGATTATTGAGAATATTTTCAAGCTGACCTCGATGCTCTCGCGATGTGGCTTCTCGCAAATGCTCTATTTCTTGATTTTTGCGCATTTCTAGCTGATATAAATCTTCATTAAGTTGTGCAATTTAGTCCATCAAGCACTAATTACGAGCACTGTGCTCTCTCATTTTTAGACTATACTCTTCTAGGAAGCGATTTTTCTCTAGTTCAATCTACTCTAGGGTCTGCACTTATTGAGCGATCTGCTGCTCTAGTTTCTGCTCTAGTGCGATAATGATTCTACTGCGATCGTTAAGCAAATTAGCTAACTCGTTATTCTCGGTAAGTAGAAATTTATTCTGCTCCATAAGAGTCTCCATCCTGAGATGGTTCAGAGGCGGTGCGTATTAATATCCAACCTTCTTGTGCGTAGCTCTCAACATTTACTATTTTCCTATTGCTAGTTTCTTATCTGTGTTATTCGCCTGTTCGGCAACAAAAGAATGACTAAGCTTCGATTTCTAATATTAAGGACACTGTACTTCTGCAAGCTTGAAGGGCTCCTCTCTATGCGGGGATACTGTTGCTTTGTTATTGTTGTAAATATTGCGACGGTAGGGTGACACTGAGGGTTTTGACATGCTCTAAATGCTACTACTTTTATTACTAAAATATATAACGAACCATATATCATATAATAATTAATCATATGTAAAATCAATACTATTAGCACTCAAATCAAAATTAAACGAATATTAATCGCTTAGGTTGATATCTCGGAGATACAAAGAGTCATAGTACGTAAATATCAATAGTTAATTAGGATGTCAAAGTCATGTTGAACCTGCGTTTGATTCAAATTTCATTAGATTTTCTTCAACATTATCATGACTGATCTACTCGACAGATACATTATTTTCAATTTTCTAAATATCTTGCTGTTCTGGTTAAAATTTCGAGCGAGAACTTTATATATTTTCAGATTAAATTTTCTCGCTGACACTTTAGTTAGTAAATTCTTGATGAACTTCGGTTAAATTAGATTCAAATGTGTGCGTTTCATAGCTTCTTTAGTTTTCACTCGAAAATTGAGTATTTTATTATTCTACTGAATGTTATTGCTCTTCGTTTATAGGGTTTATCGGAGAGCATATCTAATTTTAATGAATTGCACGTAACTCAGATAAATCTTTATGTATCTACTTCTAATAAAAATTCCAATTTTAAATCATTTCCCAGCACCCAATTCCAAACATTTCTTCTGCCATATATGTACGAGTATCTTGCAAAATTTTTCTAGCGATTTCCTCATTAATTACACTTCTAAGTTAATTTTTCATCATTTTGTTGAGATCATCAGCCTTATTAATGCTTAGAATTATTTCTTATAGATTAGCATACAGGCTCACAATGAACCATGTAAGTGCAGGAATGCCAAAATTAATCAGCAGGTCCCAAAAATGAATGAGCAAATTATGACATACATCGACAGAAAATAGTGACATGATCCATTTCATAGCGAAGTATTCAACACCTAAATCACAATCCTCAAGTTTGTTAAATACTCTAGGACATTTTTACTTTATTTTTTTGTCAATGCCCTCCATTAACTGTTGGTACATTTCTGGGTTGTCTTGGATATCTTAAGATTTGTGAAGCAGCATTAAGACTAGCCAATAAGTGACTTAATCACTAAATTAGCTAATGCCTGCAATCACAATAGAATTCAAACCTTGAAAATATCCCAGACCACTCGCATGAATAGCTTTCATAATTTTATCAATCCGCGCAAGACTTTAATTTGAATTTTAGTCTGCGGAAAGCAGAGAGTCAAGCCGGTCGAGGTCTAAAGAATGCTAGCTCTACTCATGATAGGATTCATTGAGCACTTTTTTGAAACTTAGCCGGTTTTGTTAATTTCTAATCTTCTTTTTAATGTGGAAGGTGATAAAATTCCAATTATTGGGTCGGTGGAAAAGCCTATATAAGTACATCTGGCAGCTGAAACGCCGGTTTATAGATGTTAAATTTAAGTAGTCTTCGGCGGGAAGCAGATCAAGTATGCGGTGTAGTATTTTAGGATCATAGAGTATGGAATTCCATGAGATTTGGTTAACTGACTATGATGCCTTTATTTCAGTTTAAAAGTTGAGGCCTCCTGGCTCACCTTAGTTGGAGCAAGCTGTAGCTCTCTACAGTAGGAACTCGTCTTTACCCATATAAGTCTTGAAGGGCGAGCATTTGACTTCAAAGCGAGGGATGATGATGGGTTACACTGAGCATCTTGGCTAGTCGAAAGCATCCGTGAAATCGGGACTGGACCCAAGCGGATATGAGATAGTTTCAGAAGTCTTCGTGACTATGTGATTTGGGTTTTCAGGGTGAACGTATGAATGACCCATTTATATTTTATGCAAGTGACAATAAAGTATAGTAACTTCTCAAGCTACTCGATAATAAATTATGAGACGTTAAACATTTAAATACTTTATATGTTTACCTGTACTCGCTCAATTGTGGACTGACGTTGAGAAATATAATAATTTTAGTTGATAACAAGTTCGAGAGTTTTTGTAGAATTATAATTAACAAAATCAATCACATTGACAGATGTATAAATATAAGAAATAAAAATTGAGTAAAGGTTTATTTTTGCTTCAAACTTAGTCCATATTTGTATTTTATTGCTGCCATTTTATATTTGATATATCCATAAATAACATGTACGGCTTAATTCAAAGGAGATTCTTTAACTTCGCTATCACCAAATTCAAACCTAACATTGAGAAAGATGTCGTTTCAAATACGGCTCCCAACAACTTGAACCCTCCACAAGTTGTCAGCACCGCCGATCGCGAGAAGTATCGTCACGACAATAAAATCAAGTTCAAGAGGAACCAAAAGGATCTTCATGACAATTGGGTTAGAGATTTCCACAATAGAGTGTACACTGAGAAGGAAGCCATGACCGAAGCTTCACGATGCATGAAATGTGCTGATAGTCCATGTCAGAAAGCATGCTCAACCGGCATTGATATCCGCTCGTTCATTTATCAAATTCAAAACCAAAATTATTATGGAGCAGCCAAAACCATTCTTTCAGACAACCCTCTAGGTCTGTCATGCGGTGGTCTGTGTCCTGTGAGTGAGCTATGTGCATCAACTTGCAATGCTCACTGGCTGGAAGGAGGAACTATCTAAATCGGAAAGCTGCAAGAGTTTGCCTGCAAAGTTTTTAAATAAATGAGAGTGAAACAGATCAGAGATCCAAATTTGAAACCTCTACACCCAACTATCGCCAACACAAAAATTGCATTAATTGGAGCTGGCTCAGCATCACTATCATGCGCATCCTTCTTAGGTAGATTAGGTTACAACAATGTTCATATTTTTGAGAAGAATGACTACTCAGGAGGACTCGTCTCTAACTAAATTCCAGCAAACAGATCAAACTACGAGGATGTTTTGTGGGAAATTCAAATGGTCGAAGAACTCGGCGTTAAAATACATTACAAGAAAGCATTCGGCAAAGATATTACTGAATAATCACTTAAGAAAGACGGCTACGAATACATTTTTGTTGGCTCTGGCTTGACCTCACCAAAGAGCGAGCTTGGCAAAGAAGCTTACATGCTCCCCAACGTATTTTCTTCAAAATCTTTCTTACCAAACGTTTGCGAGAATGTAAAAATGTCAAAAAGCAAATAAAAACTTTTCAAACTAAAAGGTCACGTTATAGTTTTGGGCATCGGCGATACTGCTCTCGACTGTGCTAGATCTGCCATTAGAGTTGGAGCTGATAAAGTGACTGTGATTTTCAGAAGAGGATTTAATGACATGCGAGCAAATGACTAAATATTCCACCCTGCTACTTTCGATAAGATCAACTTTATCTCTAATTTGTCTCCCAACCAAGTGCTCCAGTAAAATGGTGCGGCTGTGGGAATGTAGTTCAATCAATATTTCACTAACGACAAAGGGTAATATTAATTAACAGGATAAAAAATTAGATTTAAATGCGATTATATTATCAGTGCATTCGGATCCAAAAATGAACAGCCTGAAATCGATAAGCTAATTCGTGATGACAACAAGAAAATCTGCATCAGTCGACACACAATGCAAAACAAGAACAAGCCTCACGTCTTCGCAGGAGGTGATATTATAGGTACTCAAAATTTAGTCGATGCTGTGAACGATGGTAAAGTTGCCAGCTGGTTCATCCATAAAGAAATTGGTAAGAAACATGGAGTTGACTATGGAGATAAACCCAATTTACCTAAATTCTACACTGAAATCGATTTAGTTGATATTTCTACATAAATGTGCGGTGTTAAATTCAACAACCCTTATGGTCTAGCTTCAGCTCCTCCTGCTACATCATATCCTATGATCAGAAGAGCTTTTGAACTTGGATGGGGATTCACAGTTGTTAAAACTTTCGTCCTTGATAAAGACGAAATAGTTAACGTTGCTCCTCGTATTTTCAAAGCTACTAATGACCCCTTGAGAAAAGAACCATCATTTTCAAATATCGAACTCATTTCAGAAAAGAGAGCAAAATATTGGGTGGAAGGAGCAAAGGAGCTCAAAAAAGATTTCCCAGATAAAGTTTTAATTGGATCAGTCATGGCTGCTTACAGTAAACCTGATTGGTAAGAGCTTGCTAAAATGGCTGCTGAAGCAAACTTTGATATTCTTGAGTTGAATCTGTCATGTAATCACGGTATGCCTGATAAAGGAATGGGTCGAGCTTGCTCTGACGTGCCTGAAGTTGTTGAAGAAATCGTTACATGGGTCAAATTGCATTTCAAGAAACCAGTATTTGTTAAATTATCTCCCAATTCTACAATTACTGAAAAAATAACCTAATCAGTTATTAAAGCTGGTGGTGCTGGTGTGACTGCAACAAACACAATGTACTCGTTCATGGACCCTGATCACGCAATGAACCCATACCCAGCAGTAGGTCCATCAAAACAAACATTCTTCGGTGGCGCTTGTGGTTCAGTCCTGAGACCAATCGCTTTAAGAGTGGCGACTAACATTGCCAATCATCCTTAACTAGACAAAGCTGAGCTCATGGCAACAGGAGGTATCATTAATGCTCAGCATGCTCTAGCTTTTGCAAAATTTGGCAGATGCTCAGTGTTCCAGATTGCCTCTGCTATTCAAGAGCAAGATTTTGGTATTATTCAAGATCTCAACAGTGGGCTAAGAGCTTTATTGTACTTAATGAAGAGGACTGATTTGATTCAGAAAGGATGGAAAGGTCAAAGTCCTCCAGTTCATTCTATGCAGAAACTGAAAAAGTTTCAAAATAACTTTGATATGTGGGCTAAGGGAGAAGAGCCTACTAAAGTTAACATTAAAGAAGTACCCACTTTGAAGGACATTCGAGGCAAAGGTGTCAAGCACATTGAGCAGATTACTCACATGTCAAAGGATCAAAAGTTCCCAGTTATCAATGATGATCTGTGCGTAAACTGTGGAAAATGTTACATGACATGCTTGGATTCGGGATATCAAGCCATTACTTTCGACTCAAAGACCCACAAACCTCAAATTACAGCAGATTGCACAGGATGTGGTTTATGCTTTGCTGTTTGCCCTGTGCCAGGAGCACTTGAGTATGGAGAGAGACCAAAGGAGTACCCTTACCAGCCAAATCGTGGTACAGAATACCTCAAGCATTGATCATGATGAATTTACAATTGTTGTCAATATAGATTACACTTGAATAGAACTTAGTTAATTATATATATCAAGTTGTGTGATCACCAAAACCCACTGGAGTTGCCAAAGAAACCACTGCCAGGCCCAAAGAATCCGCTTCTAGACATACCGAATGGATCATACTGTTGCTGTTGTTGTTGTCTTCGTCTCTGTTGCTGCTGACTTTGTGGAGGCATGTAGTACTGGGGTTATTCGTAGTACTGCTGTTGAGGGCGTCTATACCCTGAATAGCTCATTGGGTCTTCAGGTTAGTAATAATATTGAGGTTGTCTTCTCTGTTGCTGCTGCTGTCGCTGCTGTTGTTGTCTCTGCTGTTGTTGTCTTTGTTGCTGTCGGTATCTTTATTGAGGGTCATATTATTACTCATAACGCTCATGCCTTGAAGGCTGCTGTTGCTGTTTTGGAGCCTGCTGAGGCTGTTTGGGTCTTTGAGGGTTCAGTAGCTGGTTCACTAAAGTCTTAATATTTTGATGCTGCTGTTCAATATCTTATTTTGTGACGAGAGGTAGTTCAGAGATATTTTTAGTTTTTGATTCCTTTAGTGTTTAGTCTGCCCAGTTTTCAATTTATTTTATCCCTTCGCAAGTTTATACTACAGGTTTGGATGTTCGATACCTCTGCTGAATTTGCGCAATTGTGGAAGCAGCTTGAGCTTTTAAGTTCTATAATTATTTGAAATGGAAGACCAAAGTTTATTTTCGCTTCTTTACAATTTAGTCTAATTCTTTAATTTATTTATCAACTTAACTTTTCTTCTTTTCATAATCTTTAATACTCCACTTATTACTCTCTTAATCTGCCAAACTTTCCGTAATTTGGTTAAAATATTCCTATAATTTCTTCATTTGATCAGCTGTAACATATTTCTTGAATTATTCCTTATTTACAGCTTCTCTTTGTTTATAAATAAAGGCCTCAAGTTAATTTTTCTTCTAATATGATCGCACAGTGTGGAAATCTTTGGTAAACATTTATTTCTATTTTGCTTTGTAAGCGCTTATTTGCTGGGATGTCAGCTGATGGTACGGATGAACGTGGAATTTTATTGGCTTGTTCTAGCTGTCTGTTATTGAGGATACTGTTATTATACCCTATTATGATATTTTTATTGTTATTGTCAGCTACTTTTTCTGTTAAGTGCTTTCATCCTTTATTTATTGTGGTTTATCTTCTGTCTTTTACTGTAATTTGTCTTCTGTCTTCTATTATGATTTCTTTTCAATAAGTTCTCTTTATATTCTCAATATTCTCGACTAAAATTGCGGTGAAGTTCCCTCATAAGTCAAAATTAATTATTTCTGACTTTACTATGGAATACGAATAACCTTTTCAGCTGGAATAATTTAATTGGTAGCCAGAACAACTTGCTTAACTTCTTGTCCGTCTGAGGTTAAGTTGATTCCTAACAAAGATCGATTTGTGATAGCAAGAGTATCGAACCTAAATATAGCACTTTGTTGAACTGCTGCAAGTGTTGCTCCTCGGGCTATTGTTTAACTTGAGTTTGTTGTGCGAGAAACACTCATTCCGAATACCTGTTATGCTATTTCTATGAATTTTGGAATTCTAGACCCGCCTCCCACGAGCTCTACTGAATCGATCTTAACTCCCAGCTTTTATACTTATGACTTGAAGTCTTGAAGTAATTTTGTAATTTGTTCGAAGACTTCAATAGCTGAATTTATTAAAGTCTATCGTGTAAATGCCTAAGAAAAATCTTCATCTTCGAAAAGACTTTAAACTGAGATGTCGGTTTATGTTATCCCTGAAAGTATCTTTCTTTGCTTTTGAATTGCTTACAATAACTTCAAGCATGCTCTTTTACTCTATTTTATGTTTAAGCTTGTTTTTTTTTAGAATTTGGCTGACATATACTCAAATATTTTTCTATCGATATCTCGACATCCTATATTTCTATCAGCTTTTTGGTAAATAACTTCCATTTTCGCATCATTAAACTTGACAGCACTGACAGACAGTTTCGAATGCCCAAAATCAACAAAGACAACATTTTTACCTTATCCCATTTATGATTTCTTAAATCCCCCATAATCAAGTGCAATAGCAACTGCCTCAGAGACAAGCTTGACGTTATTAAGTCCTGCAATTTAAGCAGCATTCAGCAGTGCTTTTCTTTCAATTTGAGTAAAGTACGAAGGCACTGAGAACATGATCAGCTTGTCATCTAATTAATTGTGCTCGATGATCGATTGAAGCTTAGTCAGAAAGCTTGCTAGAATCTGTTCAGGACTAAAGCTCTCATCGATTCCATTGGCACTAACTTTGAAGTGTACTGTTTCGTTTTATAACTTGGTGGCACATGGACAATTATCCAATTCTACTTTTACATGCTCACCCTCGCTATTGAGACCAAGGTATCGGGTGGGTGATACTACAGTATTCTTGAAATTAGATTTAAGTTTAACGCTTCCAAGTTCTCCAATTTTACGTTCGCCTTAGCCGAAACCAACAACAGATGGGGTTTCCCTAAAATTGGCCTAATTTGTGATCACGTCGATGGCACCTCTTTGTACAGCTGCAATTTTAGTACTGAAGGCACCCATATCGATACCTACTACAGTTGGAGTTCCTTTGTGACTTATTTTCATTATTGCTTATTTATTTTTATATAAATACTGCTTCCTCTGTGACTTGAACTTATATAGGCATAATCTGGATATCTCTAGAAACTGATTATCTTATTATTATAGTTATACTATTTATTATCAAAATAGATAATATGGAAAATATTATCATTCAGCCATTATGCATTAGTCGATAAGATATGCATTAATAAGTGTATACTATCAGAATTGATAAGAAAAAAATAAATATATATAATATATAAATATTCAAAAAATAGCACATCCATTGCAATCACAGCGACTACAATCAATATTGCCACAATCACAGTTCCCACAGTCACAGTTCCCACAATTACAGTCACAGTTATGACAATTACAGTCACAGTTATGACAGTGACAGCAATTACCGTCACAGCATCCTTAGCATTAACAGCACTTATGACAGCATTGACATTAACACTAACAGCGACCGGGTATGCAAATATCGCAGCAATTGCAGCCACAACACGGGTCAAAATATGGACACCATAAACTATTATTTGCTAAAAGTGTCTCACCACCTCCCGAACTACCATTATAAGTGTTTGTGCTGTATTGATTTGTTTGGCCTTGCTTTTTATTATTTGTAATCAATTGCTTATCATTATTCATGTTGTTTACATTTGTAAGTTATGCATTTGATATCTACGCGTAATTACTCATAGAAGGTTAACCATTATTGTATCCTGTTTTTGGATCTCTGAGCTTCTACTTCAGCTCTATCATCATAATTACAATAAGCAGGATATAATATTGCAATATTCATATATACAAATACAAATAGTACACATATTATAGTAATATTAATATCAAAAACAGCATCAGAATTTCTTCTTAGAACCCGTACTCATACCAGTTGCTCTAAACCCTTATTGAGTTTGTAACTGCTGTTTGGTCTGGTACATTTTAGTTGAAGCTGTTCGCAACTGCATTTATCTGAATTTCTTCATATGCTCCTGTTTATTGGTAAGTTTGGCATTGAACATTTATTATTATTTCTATTTTTATGCAAGGGTGACCTTCATGTTGTACACTGTGCCATCATAGGATTATTCATGTTACTATATCTTCTATTTTTAGTCTTCGATGTTGTCTACCAAATTGATCGAGTGCCTGCAGTGCTTGTACACGGTGTAAATTATGAGGAATATTGTCTATAATGCAGCAAGTGAGAATATTATAAGAATACTCACTAATGAAACTAAGCCAAGCAATTAGATAGTCTTGATATCAATAGTGATGTAATT
>APMI01013323.1_pt1 | contig 23284 bp, 20 predicted proteins | sample 667938 | NCBI WGS metagenome assembly APMI01 (sample SAMN01084076, study PRJNA167559) | wastewater metagenome | biome: Wastewater | place: Denmark: Ejby Moelle, Odense | collected 2011-11-28
ATATTTCGTTTTAGCGTTTAGATTACGCTTTTAAAAACCCAAAGTAGGGGCTTGTTGAGTCAATCAAGGAAAAGAATCAATGAGCAACTGGGTCATCGCATCAAACCCCGCAACCTATAATTCTGAGGGTTCGCTTCAAGCCAACGACCAAATGGATTGGGTAACGAGCAATAAGTTTGCCAATCGGGGATGTTGTGTACGTGTACGAAGTTATCCCTCCTCGTGGGCGAGGTGGAATAGTTTATAAACTGGAAGTGGTAGCTGACGATATTACGATGGCCACTAAGATAGATGACCGACAATTCTGCGCGGGAGGTGTTTACCCCAAAGACCTTGAAAGCTTTCCGCGAATTTTTCGCCTAAAGCTGGTAGGTGAGGCCGAGGATGGGGTTATCTCTCTTTCGAAGCTAAAGAAGCGTGGATTCACGGCACCGCAGGGGCTGGCGAATTCACTTGATGCTCACCCCGCCTTGATTGAATATATCGAGGATTTCATCGTATGAAGTCCAAAAAGAAGAAACAGCCACTGACTCAACAGGAGGCTGACGGGATTACTACCGTCATTCTGCCTATTATTAATTCATGAATGTATATCTCGATATCGATGGCGTACTACTCGCCAATGAAGAAAATCTAGCAATCGGTGCCGTAGAGTTTATCAAATACGCCGTCGAGCATTTTGATGTGTATTGGCTGACAACTCACTGCATGGACGGCACGACCGAGCATGCCATAGAATATCTCAATCGTGCGGCCGATGAAGACTTGCGTCCATGGCTCGAAAAGTTTAAGCCCGTCACCTGGAGCTTGAAAAAGACTGAAGCCATTGATTTCTCAAAACCTTTTCTCTGGTTCGACGACGATTGCTTTACCGGAGAGAAGATCGATCTTCAGGAGCATGGCGTGCTCAACTCATGGATCGAGATTGATCTGCGCAACACACCTGATCAAATGGCAAAAGAGCTCATTACTCTACAGGCATTTAACGACCACGAATAACTTGTGGTACGTAATTGCCGCCTAGCTCTCCTATCATCTCTGTTTTTAGGGTATACTATTGGATAATATGCATGGACAAACTCCGGATAACTCAGAAATAATTGATATGCCAAAAATCAAAACCACAAAGGTAGTTTATCCGCAGGTTTATTCGTATACCCTTCCGGACGAAACAGACAATGAAGGTTCACAAAAAATTGGCTACACTGAGCGCAAAGATGTCGATGCGCGAATTCGAGAACAAGTAAACACTGCAGCAAAACATCACCGCTATGATAAGTTATGGAGCGCACCAGCGTTTTACCAACAACAGCCCCCACAAGATTTTTCTGACAAGACATTTCACAAATTCCTCGTAAAAAATGGCATCGAAAATCGACAGGACTTAGGTAAAGAGTGGTTTTTCTTCAATGGCACACCAGAAAAGTCCAAGCAGCTTTTTGATACTTTTCGTCAGCAAGGATTCGCGGCACTACAGGCAGGTGGGCAAAAGATTCCCTATGAACTCCGTAGTGAACAGAGAGGCGCTGTAGAGAAAGCAGTCGAGTATTTCAGAGCTCAAGATAACGGTGAATTCCTATGGAACGCCAAGCCGCGTTTCGGTAAAACACTTGCAAGCTACGATCTCGCGAAGCGTCTCGATGCCAAAAAAGTCCTTATCGTCACCAACCGCCCAGCCATCGCGAACAGCTGGTTTGACGATTTTGAGATGTTTATCGACGGGTACTATTTCATTTCAGACACCTCTTCGCTTTCTGAGCGCAGGTCGCTTACTCGTGAGCAGTACAACGCCATCGAAGGTCATGATAAGTCAATGATCACATTCCTGTCACTTCAAGATCTCAAAGGCTCGAAGTTTTTTGGTGGTAGCCACGATAAGCTCCGCTGGGTTGCCGACCTTGAATGGGACTTGTTGGTTATCGATGAAGCCCACGAAGGTGTCGACACCGGCCGCACAGATGCAGCCTTTGAGATCGTAAAGCGCAAGCACACACTGCACCTGAGCGGCACGCCATTCAAAGCTCTGGCTAACCAAAAGTTCCCTAAAGATGCGATATTTAACTGGACGTACCTGGATGAACAAAAGGCAAAACAGGCCGAGCTAGACGACCCATTAGTGGGGGACAGCGGCCCGCACGCAGACCTACCAGACCTACGCCTCTACACCTACCGTATATCGCAGATGACTGCTAGCGAGGTAAATGAAGGCATAGAGATTGAAGACGAAACACGTGACTACGCGTTTGACCTGAACGAGTTTTTTGCGACAAAAAGTCAAAAGTTTGTTCACGAAGACGATGTCCGCGATTTTCTACGCAACCTCAGTACCAATGCCAAATATCCATTTTCTACCCCAGAACTGCGCGACGAGCTGCGACACACTTTTTGGTATGTAGGCAACCGAGTCGAATCAGTAAAGGCCTTGGCACAACTACTCGGCGAAGACCGCGATGACAATATATTCAAAGATTATAAAGTTGTCATAGCAGCAGGTGACGGCAAGTCGTTCGACGAAGAAGAGGGCGACTTCAAGGGTAATGAAAAATCTTTCGACAAGGTAAAAGAAGCTATCGCCGCAAACCCAAAGACCATCACGCTCAGTTGCGGGCAGCTAACTACTGGCGTGACGATCAAAGAGTGGAGCGCGGTGCTCATGCTCACTGACATCAAAACCCCCGCACAGTACATGCAGGCTGCCTTTCGCGCCCAAAACCCACTCCGCTTCACCGAAAACGGCGAGTTCAAGGCCAAAAAGTCTGCCTATCTGTTTGATTTTGCCCCTACACGAGTACTCGAGATTTACGATACTTTTGCTAATGCGCTGAACCCCAAGGCAGCGAATGGCGAAATCACAGAAGCTGAGCGCAAAGACAATATAAAAGAGCTACTTAACTACTTCCCAGTTATTTCCGAAGATGTAAACGGCAAGATGGTCGAGCTCGACGCCGAAAAGGTCCTGACGTTCCCGAACGCTCTCGCTGCGACAGAAATTGTTCAAGCACGCTTTATGACCAACCTATTGTTTAACGACAACATCAAGGGTGTATTCCATTTCCCCAAAGAAGTCGAAGAAATCCTCGACAAAATGGACAAAGAGACCGGTAAACGTGCCGTAAAAGACGACCGCAAACTCGACCTCGACGACGCCCGCAAAGTAGAAGTCGGCAAGCAAACCAAAATCAACGAAAACACTAGCGTGATATTGGGTGAAAAGATTTACGCCGCCAACATCGAGCGCTTAGTAGACAACGCAGTCAACTACGAGACTCCCGACGAAACCCTGGAATCTCTGCCGAGTAGCGTCGATGCCGTCGCCGAGCCACTCATAGCCAAATACAAAGAAACCTACAAGCTCACCCAAGCCGAAGCCGAACAGGTCAAACAAGAAATTGGCGAAAAAATACGGCTTGCCACCACCGAATACGAAAGTAGCGACATCAAAGACGCCGAGCAGCTAAAGCAAAACCTTACGGCCATCATCGAGCACGACTTTGTACAGGCAAAGGTGGAGCAGCAAGAGACCAAAGCCGTAGAAATAGTTCAAAAATCCAAAGAAGAAGAAGTCCGCGAACACCTCCGTGCCTTTACACGCACCATCCCGATGTTTGTTATGGCGAACGCCTCACGGGACGTTATAACTATCGACAATTTCGACGAGCAGATCAGCGACGAAGACTTCATAGACCTGACAAACATCACCAAAGCAGAATTCCATAAACTTCGTGACGGCTTCGACTACACCGACGACAATGGCGAGCGCCAGCACTTCGACGGCGTGTTTCACAAGTACAAGTTCAACGCCTCTATAGCTGAGTTTGTGGCCGAAAAGCAAAAGCGTGCCAACTATTTTGAATCAGACGAAGATATTTTTGAGCTGATACCAAACCAAAAGAACAACCAAATATTTACGCCAAGGCGCGTAGTAAAGATGATGGTAGATGGCCTCGAAAAAGAGCAACCAGAGCTATTCCAGCGTACAGACAGTACGTTCATTGACCTATATATGAAGTCAGGAATGTACGTCACCGAAATTGTGAAAAAGCTGTTTGCTGGTACTCGCCAGCACTACGACAGCGACGCCGAATGCCTGAAGCACATACTAGAAAACCAAGTCTATGGCCTAGCGCCAACTGGCGTGCTGCACGGTATTACCACGAGTTACATTTTCGGGTTTGATATTGATCACGACATAAGCACACGCAACTTTGCGATGCATGATTTACTACCCGAGGCAAAAAATGGCACTGCACAGGCAAAACTCGCACAACTATTTGGAAATGGAGGAAATATGATTAAATTTGACGCCGTTGTTGGAAACCCACCGTATCAGGAAGGCACAGGTACTAACTTTGCTACGCCCGTGTACCATCACTTTATTGAAGCAGCAAAAAGTTTGAATCCAAATGTTGTCACTCTCATCCATCCAGCGCGGTTCTTGTTTAACGCTGGCGCAACTCCAAAAGACTGGAACCAAAAGATGCTTCACGACCCACACTTGAGTGTGCCGATGTACGAAGCGGATTCTCAGAAAGTATTCGGTGGCGTCGATATCAAAGGTGGCGTTGCAATAACACTGTGGGACAAGAATAGTACGAGTGGCGGACTTGGCGGTAACTTTATAGCATTCGAGGAGCTCCGTACTGTATTGAAAAAAATTAATGAACCAAGTTTCGACACACTATTTTTCCCTCAAACTAAAACAAAGCGTCCTATCGATAAACTATTTCCTACGGAAGTTCGACTAAGGCCAAATTATTTTGAAAAATTTCCAGATATATTCGTGAAACAAAAAGATAGCCTACATACTGTCAAAATCGTTGGACTCGAAAAAGGCAATAGACGATCAGAACGCTATGCTAATCGAGATATTATTAACGACCCGAATCTGGAGAACTGGAAAGTATTCTTACCAAAATCAAACGGAAGTGGTGCAATTGGCGAAGTAATGAGCACACCCCTTACGGGGGAACCCCTTACGGGGTGTACAGGGTCTTTTATTCAGTTTGGAGCTTTTGACAATGAAGCTGAAGCGCAGAACTGTATGAAGTACATCAAGTCAAAGTTTTGCCGTGCTATGCTCGGAACTCTTAAGGTTACGCAGGATAATCCGAAAAGTACTTGGAAAAATGTACCGCTACAAGACTTCACCCCCAACTCAGACATCGATTGGTCGCGCCCGATCGTCGAAATCGACCAACAACTCTACGCCAAATACGGCCTCGATCAGCACGAAATCGACTTCATCGAAACCCGCGTCAAAGAAATGGCATAGCTTTTACAGCCTATGTCGCCCGTAAGCAAAATAGATATCAGCGAGAACACCCTCCGCAACCGTGGAAGAGTCCTTGATATCCTTTTGGCAGATAGAACCCTATATAAACCCAGTCGTCCGCACAATATCATCTGGGCGACCGACAGCTACCTGAAATACGGCAAAAACTACACTCCAACAAAGCAAATCAAACGCGAACAAGTTACCGGCGTAAACGGCAGGCTCATCCAACCGCGGGCAGCTAAAAGCTTAGAAGAGCAAAAATATCGCACCAAAGACAAGGCCGAGGTATTTACGCCGCTGAAGATTGTGAAAAAAATGAACATGGCCATAGACTGGGCAAGCAAAAACTGGCCTGTTAGTGAAGAAACTTGGGTGGATTATATTTCAGAACGCCGCCTAGAGATAACTTGCGGTGAAGCGCCGTTTATCGCTGGGCGCTATAATCCTACCGCAAATACGGGTGTAGTGATCACTCCAAAAAATCGTGTCGGGTTCTTTGACCGCAAGCTTCAGGTGGTGAGCGAGTATAGCAAAACCAAAAAGGAATGGCTACAATACGCCGAGATTGCATTAAAGGCAAGCTATGGTTACGAATGGCAGGGCGACAACTTGCTAATCGCTCGTGAGAACGTACTACTGACTCTCGATGATTTTTATAAGGACTTTTGTGCCAACAAACTAAAGCTAAAGTCTAAGCAAAGCCTCACCGATGAGCAACTAGAATACTTTGCAGAGATAATCAGCTGGAATATATGGCAAATGGACGGGCTCAAATACGTGATACCTCTCAGTGGTAACCCGCCGGCTCCTTATGTAAATAAAAGTCAGCTCGTACTTGCCCTCAGTACCGTTGAGCCCGACAAAAAGAAATCGAAAGCCCCTGCGACCCACATCGGAAAATACGCCAAAATCAAAGACTGGGACAAAAATAAAGCAGTGAGATTTGTAGATATAGTCAACAGCAAGGAGATAAAATGAAATTCGCAGACTCAACCATCAAAAAATACCTCTATCAACCAGGAGCCGTTTTTGAAATCCCCGAATTTCAACGACCATACACATGGAAAACCGTAAACGCACAAGAGTACCTCAAGGATCTAGAGGAGTGTGTCTCGACCGGAAAAGGACACTATTTTGGAACAGTGGTACAGGTAGAAGATGAAGATGGCGATGATGCCTACTCAATCATCGACGGCCAGCAGCGTGTTACTACATCATTGTTATTAATTTTTTCTATCTACCATCTCGTCAAAAAAGATCCCGCTCTACTCGGCGAAGGCGAGACTACCACAGAAGACATCCTAGACAATTATCTAATAAATAAAAACCGTAAAAATAATCGCATCAAACTTCGCACCGTAACTACGGATAATGAGATCTTGCAGCATATATTCGACTCAAATGGCGATGCGAGCGAACTAAGCGATAAAGACAAACTGAGCAACCTATACACTGTCTACTCTGTTTTCAGGGAGTATTTCAGTAAAAAAGAAGATCTCTCGAAATACATTAATGGCCTACGGCATTTTAAAATAGTGTCCATTACCCTAGAGCAAGGTGACGATAACCCGCAGCGTGTTTTTGAAAGCATCAACTCTACAGGGGAGCCATTGTCGGACGGCGACAAGATTCGTAACTTCTCCCTCATGCTGAATAGTAAAGAATCACGCAATCATGTATACCAGGAATACTGGAAGCCACTAGAACGTACACTCACAGATGTAAACCGAGATAATATAACCGACTTCTTTAGGTATTACCTGATCTCCAAGCGACAGGCAAACGTTAAGTTGCCTGAAGTCTATTCGGCTTTTAAGGACGAGTTCGAGAATGCTGTAGGCAAAGAGCAGTCACGCGAAGCATTAGATGAATTTTATGGTGATATTAAACGCTCACTTAGATTCTATAAGTTACTCCGCCTTATCGATACAAACCAAATCAACAAAAACAATGAGGAATGGTCTCGGTACACAAGCATAGCCGAAACAATATTTAAAATGCGTTACATACGCGTTGATTTATATATTCCGTTTGCAATCTCAGTGCTTGCATACCATGACGACGGAGACCTCACCGACGAACAGCTTGTCGAGGTGTTCAAGCTCATCGAAACGTACTTCTCCCGACGTATAATTGTAAACTTCTATACAACTAGTGTTGATAGACTTATGTCATCGCTACACAAACAAACTCTGAACTATATTAAACGCGATCCATCCGCTGACTACGTTGACGTACTGAAATACATCATCCTGAACGAAACCGGGCAGACTAGGATTCCGAATGATATTGAATACGAAAAGGCTATTCGTACATACCCGTTCTACGAACAGCACGGTGGCAATATACGAAGCTACGTATTATCAGCGCTGGATAGCTCAAACAAGGAGGCGAAGTCTACATTACGACTTATTGCTGAAGATAACATTGATCTTACCGTAGAGCATGTCATGCCTCAGACTCTTAGTCGCGATGAGTGGAGAGAGATGCTGGGCAGTGACTATGAACGCATACACAACGAATACCTTCACACACTAGCGAACCTAACACTGACAGGCTATAACTCTGATTATTCGAATCGTCCATATCAGGAGAAAATGGTGCTCGAAATCAAGAACAAGAAAACGGGCGAAATTAAACAAGTTGGCTTCCGATTTAGCCCTCTCCCAATGAACAAATGGATCGCAGCCCATGACGTATGGGACGAAGATGTGCTCATGGAAAGACGGGAAATGTGGGTTAATAAATTACAGAATACTTGGCCAATGCCGACTACCACTTTTCAGCCGGTCACCGGCGCGTCGGTCGACCTACTGGATAACATAAGTCTACGCGGTGAGAATATAAGGTCTGTTAGCGTACTTGGAGAAAAAACAACCGTCAGTACTTGGGTCGAGGCACTCGATGTTATTGTGGACTCGCTCTTCGGTCTGTATCCGAACATGCTCGATACCATCGCTCATGATGAGTTGCTCTCAGGTTTCATAAAAAATGACTCTACGGCGTTTAGATCTAGTATTGAAATAGGCAGCTCTGAGCTCTACATTGCTACGAGCAACAATACTGATACAAAACTCAACATTATTCGTAGGATTGCGACGCTATTAAACTTGTCGTCTGGAGATATAGAGGCTGAAATTGGTGTAGAAGATGACGAATAGTTGCAAGTGGACGGAACAAACAACCTAATCGACTACTATAGTCTCACCGCTCATAGGCTCCTGTGTCTCAACACCGTTGATACGGCAGTAGAAGTTGTAGGCAGATAAGTTCGAGATTTCTCCCTTCTCAATATACGGCTCAAATAGTGGCAATAGTAGCTCTTCGTCCTTCGGGCTACCGGTGCGGAAAACGATGACTGTACCGACATTAGCCAGGATGATATTTACCATCTTTTGGTCGTCTTGTTGCTGTGTGCTTTGCTCTGCCATCGTCAGGAATACTTTGTACTTGCGGGCTTCACTAAGCATCTGTGTAAATGATAGGGTAGCGAAGTTCTGAAATTCATCAACGTACAGGTAAAACGCTTTACGGTCTGCCTGCTTTTTCTCCGCACGCTTCAGCGCGGCAAGCTGCAGTTTGGCGAGGATTGTGACGCCAAATAACATCGACGTATCCTCGCCAAGTCGACCCTTTGAAAAGTTACAGATAAGTATTTTGCCGTCAAGGATTTCATCAAAGTTAATCGTGGATTTCTCCTGCTCAAGCATCGCGCGAGCACTAGCCGAAAAGAGAAAGCGACCGATCTTGGCGGTGATGCCAGCGGCCATCTTGACCTTCTGCATACTACCGGCTTTGCCTAGCTCGTTTTTCCAAAATAGCTTCAGGTCTTCGTCATCGAGGTTCTTAATTGCGTCTTTTGCGAACTTGCCGTCGTTTAGTAGGCGGAAGATTGTGAAGAGAGTGGGTTTTTCAAGAGTCAGTGCTGTCTGAATAGCATTACGTAGGATGTATTCGATGCGATGCCCACCGCTATCGTCTTCTGAAAAGATTTTACGCATAACGGAAACAACCGACTCGGTGACGCGGTCCTTCTCGCGCAGCAGATCGTTACCCTTCAAACCCTCCGGTAACTCAAGTAAATTGACGCCGATAGGGTGGTCTAGGTCATCAGGGTTGAGATAGATAAGGTCTTTCTTGCGTTCCTCAGGAATATACTCGAGCAGTTCCTCTGCAAGATCGCCGTGTGGATCAATAATCGCCAAACCTTTGCCATTTTGAATGTCCTGAATAAGCTGATACTTTAGCAAAGTTGTTTTGCCACTACCCGTGCCACCAATCACGAACATATGGCGCTCTCGCTCTGCTTGAGTAAGACCGATAGGCGTCGATATGCCGTGGTGCTTGTTTATACCGAAAACAATATCGAGGTTACTGCTATCTTGCAAACTAGCCGGGGCTGGTAGCGTGCGACTATGCGATCGAGCCATACCGGCGGTCTTTATTACACCGCTAGGGAAGTGAAATAATGTCGCGAGCTCGCTAGCGCTCAACACAGAGCTGTTGAATTGAAATATGGACGGCAACCGACCAGCAAATAATCGATTGCGATAAATATTAAGCATCATACCAAAGTAATTCCTGCGCATTTTGAGATACTGAAACCCAGCAGTATTGAGTGGCTCTAGCGAAGATACTAGGTCGCTCACAAGCTTGCCTGTACGTTCTGACGACTGCACGGCGAGCCGAATGTCTGTTTGTAGTAACGGTTGCTCTAACTTTGCTGCAACTTCTCCGAATAGTCTTTCCTCGAGTTGTGTAAGCGCTCGTTCTTCTTTATCTGCGAAAAGGTTCGACACCCAGAGTACCGCGGCAACCGCTACGCCAATTTGCCAGCTCTGTATTAGTAGCCCCACAAGAACTGCAGGAATCCATAACCAGGCATACTCCATAAGGAAATATTTTAGTTTGCCATCAATTCTTGCCTTACCTGCACCTAGTAGGTGATTATAAATCCGCATCGCTTTTCTAGACGAATAGGGGCGTATCACAAGCTGCATTGTTATCTTTTCCCCTGGGTTGAGCTGCGTCATAGAACCGGCGATGTATGCTATCGGATCTGACTTTGCTAGATCTTCGTGGGGCTTCAGCGGGTATGCAAAATGCCTCGACTGAGCGATCGTGAATATGGATGAGTCGGAGACGTCATCTAACGGCAATTGTTTGAACCGTAGCTCGGGCAAATATGAAGCAAGGTGTTTTTGGACACTATCAATGACTTGGCTCGGTGCGACTATGCGGTATCGAATGCCGTCTTTTTTAGTACCAATTATTTCTAACGAAACGGCATCATATCTAGCAAGCTGTTGCTGCAGGACAGAAACTAGGTTTTTAGTGCTTTCAGGGTGAATTTCTGATCTTTTGGGAGGGGTAATCTCGAGTGATGCAAGCGCTTGCTGTTTGAATAGGTCGTGAATGTTCACAGCAATAGTAATCATGGGTCTGATGGCGAATCGCCACAGAAGTACAATGATGACTATTATTAGGGCACTATTGACGGCAGCCTCTAACGGAGTGTCTCCAAAGATTTTGATGAACAGTGTCGGCTGTTGTGCGTCCATAATTCTCCTGTCTCGGCGTACTGCGAACTAACTCTATAGTAACTGTTTATCCACAGTCAGCAAATACCTTTACTATTCGGTGGATAATGATAAGTAACAATAACTTATGCATCTGGAGGAATGATGGCAAATACAAGAACCGTTGCGTTCGCTCGTGTATCGAGTAAGGCGCAGGAAGAAGAGGGATATTCCCTCGATGCGCAGCCGAACAGAATCTACTTAAACTTTTTCAGGCTATCATAGAAGGGACTGTCTCAAGTCCAATAGTTAGTGAGCAAAACGAGACTAAAGCTAACTTAATTATTTATTGATACTAAAATTATATTGATTAATAACCTACCATACGGTAGGATGGTATTATGATTCAAAAAAATGACATTATGGTCGCCGCTCAGGAACTGATGAAAAATGGTAAATCTGTATCATTAGATTCCGTTGCTCGCAGTATAGGCTTAACAAAAGCAGGCTTAGTACATCATTACCCAACAAAAAAAGCACTTATGCTAGGTCTTATAGACGACGTAGCTGAAAGATGGCGAACTATGCTCGAAGAAGCCCCTACTAAACCCAGCCCCGAAGAAAGAATGATGACTTATTTGAGTTATGCACTCTCTGACGAAATTGATTCATCTGATTTTGCTTTCATGGCTGACTATAAGTTGAAAGATGAGTTATGTCAAAGGTGGGCTGAGCTGATAGACAACTGGTTTAGTTTCAATGATATTAAGGACGTTGGTAGAAAAAGCGCCTTGACGACAGTACGACTTATTGCCGATGGTGCGTGGTTCGATAGGGGTCTAGGCATGCTAACAGTAAGCAAAACCGAACGACAATCAATCATATTATTTTCAGAAGAAATACTGAACAAAGGAGTAACCAAATGAAACAATGGATATTTTTAGTAGGCGCTATCGTATCAGAAGTTGCAGCTACGCTTTCATTAAAGGCAGGAATGGAAAATCCACTCTTCTACATTATTGTTGCAGTGGGCTATGCAGCTGCATTCATTTTCTTAACAAAAGCATTAAAAATGGGCATGGCTCTTGGGGTGGCTTATGGTATATGGGGTGCTAGCGGTGTTGCCTTGACTGCCGTTTTATCGAACCTTATATTCAAAGAACCTTTAACGGCAATCATGATAATAGGAATTATAGTCATCATAATTGGAGTACTTATGATTGAGCTAGGTTCTCAAGCTGCAAATAAAAAAGAAAAGAGGAACGCATAATGAGCTGGTTATTTCTTATAGGTGCAATCATTTTTGAAGTTTCAGCAACACTCTCGCTACGCATGGCAAGTACAGGTAGACGACGTTGGTGGATTGCCGTTGCAGTAGGATATATTGTTGCATTTACTATGCTCATATTCACACTATCTAGTGGAATGGCGCTAGGCGTTGCCTATGGTATCTGGGCAGCATCAGGTGTTGCACTCACCGCTATTCTAAGTAAAGTTTTATTCAAAGAACATCTAACGCTAGTTATGTCGATTGGTATTCTTGTAGTTATTGGTGGCGTATTGATGATTGAGTTAGGTAGCGGCGCTACGCACTAATAACCTTTCTAATCAATTCTTAACATTCTGAGTCTGTTGAAGGAACTTTTCTAACAACATTTTATTCAAAATCATAAGGTTATGGTCATCTTCCATAAGCTCTTTTGCTTCCATCCATAGAGCAATAAAGCCTCCAATGTCTTCTGAGCCAGCTAGGTCGCCGTCGTGAACAAAGTTAGACCTTACGGGATGGTAAAGTCTTTTTGCTAGCTCCTTCCAGTCTTCTTTCTGGTAGTCTACTAATTCATCTATCATTTTGATTATCTCGTCACGATGACTAGAGGTGTGAGCAAAACCTACTTCCCCACAAACTGGACAAACGAGTTTCGTTTTCTTATCATGAAGGTTCTTTGGGTTAGGGGCGAGTTGGTCGATTGAAGCAAGGTGCAAAGACATATACAGTGTGTACCTGTACTGAGGGTTCGGCAGATGTGCAATTTCTCTTGCATAGTTATACGTTTGTAAGGCTTGCCAAAACTTCTTCCTTTGCCCTGAATCTAGTAAATCGACTAAGTTAGTGTAAGCCATTACACGCCTAGGAGATTCCCAATCTAGCTGACCACCCATTCTAATGTCTTTATCATAAAACTTGTTCGCTTTATTTCGCTCAATAATCTCTTCTATCGTTCCCTGTTCGTCTGACCATCTTTGTTCCTGCGGCTTTAAGCCGAATGCTAAGCCTATCAAGTTCTTCAATCGCTCAATGGTTTTGTAAGTGTTCTTTTCGTCCAGCTTCGAACTTAGTTCTAACACGACAGCTACATTGCCGAACTCACCATACCCGAAACCTTTTTTAGATGAGAATATCTTACCCCTTACGATTATTGAGTCGTGAAACGGATGAATATCATAGGATTGCTCTTCACTGTTATAAGCAATGCCTGGCATCTCAAAAAATATAGTCGGATTGCTCATGCTACTTAGTTTGCCTTAATCGCCACTCATGTTCTTTGCCGTCATATTCGTACTTCTTCGGAAATAGATAGCTAAGTATCAACATCTTAGAAAGCGTCTGTATATTACTAAGATTAGGGATAACGTGTTCGAACTCGTCACTATGTTGACCTAAGCCCATGAATGTATCAAAGGGATTTATTCTCAATATTTTATGACCTACGTTGTAGTTGTTTCTTGCATGAATTATGTCGAGTACAAACATAAAGAAGCCACTACTCATTCCAGGAGAAGTATTTGCGGTCGCTAGAATGCGAACAGCTTTCTTAACGTGCTTTACAACAGAGTCGTCTGCTGGATAGCTACCAACATGCTTTCGGATATACTTTAGTGGCATACGTTTCGGCTTTGGCTTCCCTTTTTCAAATGGAACGAATCTGTCCAGAAATTGGTCTTGAATTGGTTGATTTTCATCCAAGGCTTCTAGGCACTCTAATGCCTTGAAGAAATTAAGAAAAGCCTCGGAATGAAAACCCAAATCGGATAGCTCATGTCCTCTTCGCCAGTAACCTAACATCGTCTTAGCAAAACTATTCCTTGTGTTTGCTACGTCCTCAAAAATAAGATTTGCAGTGTCTAGATATTCTTTCCTAAAGTTAGTGTGCATACCTTCTTGATGTATAGAAGGAAATAGCCCAAGTGTATCATTCGCATGTGTTGTACCGTACCAAGCTTCAAAACCCCATTCCATCGTTAAGCCGTATGCGAAATAAAAGCAGTTCCTAAAATGACCGATTGTTTTATGAATCTTATTATTTAATTTTCTATCTGACTCCATCCACTTAGTCGGGTCTTCGTTATCGGGTATTTCATACTGTTTGTGTGAAATTATAGTGGCTATATTATTTTGTACCGAGACAGACCACTTCGCACCATCTGAATACAAAGTGGACTCGAAGGCTAAGTCTGACGACTCTAGGGGTATTTGAATACGAATCTGTGACTTCATGATTATTATTCCTGACCCATGTCTGGCTCAACATTTGTTATTACGTTGGCTCTTATCCGCTTACCTTGAATTGCAGCTTCAAGGAAACTACTGAGAATAGATAGCATTCCTTCACAAGTCTTAATAATTTCATCGAAGTTCTCTTGAGGGAATTGCGCTTCGTCTGTGCCAATAATAATACCGACCGAGCCATCGCTTTTTTCTTTCCTTCTATCTAGAATTAGTTGAGTTGCACTATCCGAGAAGTGAACTAATTTTGAACAGTTGTCATATACCGCTTGTAACTTCGTAATTCCGTAGTTTTCTTCGACCCAACTAATTTGACTTGCAATTGATACTTTTTGCCAGCCCTTACCTGTTTTCTTTACTCGCAATCTACCATGCTCCATGAACTTAGAGTAAAAACCTTCATCCTTTTTTATATTTGTCACATAAAGCAGAATGACAACAACTTCAATAAGAGTTCTCGACAATATAGTCGCCGACAGCAGTCTTTTATGAGCAACGTCATCAATGATTGCATCGTATAAACTAATGCATTTCTTTACAGATGGAAGAATGAACAACAAGTCACCAGTAAAGAAGGGCGTACTTTCACCCTCAGTTTTAACACTCAAGTAGTCGTATGCTAAACCAATAAGCTTAGTAACTGTACTTTTTTCTTCACCTTCATGAAAACCGTTTTTCATATACTGTCAGTATACAACCTGGTTGTTTCATTCACTACCGAATAGATAGCGAATGCCAGTAGTTACACCTGTTTTAACGCTACAAGCCGATTGACTAGTTTAACAAAGCCACCAAATTCAAATGCCCAAGCCAACGTACCGTCATTAAAACGCTCTTTTCGAGTAGCAGCATATATAAGCTTTAGCGCAGTCTCTATGTCTACTTTATCGTATTTAGTTGGGTCTTCGGCTACAAATAGTTTCGAGCCATCATCCCATTTCGCCCAATCGAAAATTATCAATAGATTCTTATCATCCATGAAGTCCAGAAACTCGTATATTAGAGGGTCATTCTCCACCCAGTACATTTGCGTTGCACCATCGGGCATTTTATCTCCGCCTTTACGCACACCCCATTTGCCTGAATGGCTCTGGATTTTACTATTGAGTTCACCGAGCCTTGCCGTATCCTCACCCGAAAGGTTATGAAATATATCTACAGCTTGTTTGAAAGCTTCTTCGTCGGTCATTTTATTCTCCAATTATAAGATTCTTTATTTTGTTGAAGTTTGCCTTGCCTATGTTCTTGGGGGATATAGAAACATTGCGAGGATTAGGGTGTACTATGGTATTTTCATAAGCAGCAAGCTCTGACACAGCATTAGTCCAGTAACTCTTGCCCCGCATAATAACAATCGTCTTTTTACGTTTAATAGCTTCGCCTACAAGATTGAATGCAACTTGTTGCGATGGAACAATCGGTAGGTCTTTATAATTTTTGGAGTGATAAGGGAAATACTCAATTGCCATAATCTTTTCTCGTAACATAACTTCTGTAATTCCATCTTGAAGTAGAGGATTTAGTATTCTAGACCACCATTCATAGCCACCAGTCTGTTCAAGGTCGCTGCCAAAATAATAAAACGGTGAACCAAATGGGTCTGTTAAGTTACGACGGTTTGCTTCTACGAAATGAGGAAGCGTCATATTCACGGAAATATCCTTGTCATCGAAGCCTGGGTTCAACAAAAGAAAGATAATTTTGGCTTTATCAAGTCCCCCTATAGCCTGGTCGGGTAGAGTGTCGAGACGCAGGTTTGAATAATTTTTATGATGAACAATAGCAGCCAAGTCTTCTGGTAAGACATAGAGTGGCTTGAGGTTTTGCCAAGGGTTTTGAGGAGTAGTATTTGTCATAAGCAACCTGCTTACATAGGCTGCTAAAAACAAAGAAGCAACCACGGTAAGTTGCTTTACGACTGTTTACACCCTTGCTTGCGCTTAGGACACCGTGGCTGCTTTTAAGGCACAAGCCACGGCACTGAAAAACAGCTACCTTTGGGTGTAATTTGTAAATAATCGTAAAGCCTTTTAAGTATACGACAAAAACTCGTATATAACCACCTGTAACAGAGGCAGAATACAGAGATGAGCATGTACTCGTCTCGCCCGATAAAACCTCTCAAAACGCTTTAGAATACGTCATAGAGGGATATGATTAACAGAGGCGAAATTACTGATTCGTTATAATAGAAATAGACACATGAAAGCAGAAAAATACCCCAATCTCACGCCTTGGCAACCAGGACAATCAGGCAACCCAACAGGTCGGAAGCCTGGCAGTAAAAACATGTCTACGATAGTTCGAGAGTTGCTCGACCAAGATGCGGACACTGGAGTACTGTCGAGCAATAACCTCACTCAACTAACAAATGGTGAGACAACGACATACGCACAAGCCGTTACGCTAGCCGCAATCTCTAAAGCCCTTAGGGGTGACATGCAAGCAATTATCTGGCTCGCAGAACAGCAAAGACGAGATGGTTTCGCCCAAGAAAATATAAAACAAGAACCTATAATTATCACTCAAATTAAACCACGCCAGTTTGCAGTGGAATAACAGTGATTATGCCATGATTGCGTATAATGGTTTATATGAACGAAGCAAAACAAGCACTTCTCAACTATAAAATTTACTTCCGCGATGGAAACGAAGCAGAAGTCCTAGATAAATATCACGACCCCGATTTCGAATCGAAAATTTTGAATGGACTTATACCTGTTTATGATAACGACGGAAAAAGCCGTACTATCGGCAAGGCAAACGTCGATAGAATTATGCCGTTTTACAATACCTTGCTCTGCGCGAATTGTTACGATAGACTTGTCCTTCATGCTGGTGATAACTTCTGCAAACACTGTGAATTACGAACTTGGCTACCAGTTGCGGAAGTTTAAATTAATGACTTCGTCTAAAAGGGTTAATAGCCCTAAATTCTATTTACAAATTGCTCTAAAAAGCTTATAATTAATAGTGAACTAGCACACTTACTTTGCATTCACACAGACATTAAAAATTCCCACCATAGCGACAAACTGAAAAGTTTTGTCGGCGCAGGATACATCCTGCCAGTCTTGCAAAAGACTCTATATGGAGAATTCCAACAAAACCAACATTACCCATACTTCCGAGCTTATGCAAATCTTGGATTTCTATTTAGATATTGAGGAAGTAAGTGAGCAACCCTACTTAGTGCTTGATGGGGTGCGAATTATTCTATAGCCTAAAATAGCTCTAACTACCTAAAAACCCTTATAATGGTATTAATGGAACAAGGCGTTGATAACGGTAGGCAGCAGTTACTTGAGCTTCTAAGAGCGAGTCAACCTGGACGCCCCGATGCAGTCGATACAAACAGCGTAAGATATGCTCTATATGCGAGAAAATCGACAACTAGTGAAGATAGGCAAACTTCATCAATAGAAGACCAAATACGAGACTGTATGGAAAGAGTTGTCACCCTTGACGAGTCAAATCCCCTAAATATCGTAAAGGTATACCAAGAAAGTTATTCCGCCAAAGTAGCTGATACGCGTGAACAATTTAAGGCAATGATACGCGAAATTGAGCTTGGACACATTGACGGTGTTATCGCTTGGCATCCCGACCGACTCGCTCGAAACATGAAAGAAGCTGGTACGATTATTGACCTCGTCGATAGAAACTTAATCCGAGATTTAAAGTTCCCAACCTTCACATTCGAGAATACTCCAGCAGGTAAAATGCTACTTGGCATTACGTTCGTGATGGCTAAGCAATACTCAGAACATCTAAGTGAATCAGTAGACAGAGGCAATGCTCGTGCCATCGAAGACGCCGAATTCATTGGCAAATTCAAACACGGTTATATCATCGACTCAAGTCGTTCTTTCCAACCCGACCCATTGAACTTTACTAAAGTGAAGCACATGTTCGAGATGGCTCTCGCTGGCAAATCTCAGAAGGATATACGGCTTTGGATAAACGAGCAAAACTACACTGTTCAGAAACGCCAAGGAGCTGAGCAATCATCACATGTTTGGGATAAGGATGATGTCTCAAAGCTTCTAAAAGACCCTCACAATACAGGTATTCACGGGTGGGGCAAAAACTACGTTGACCTCATAGAAGCCTACGATTTTATGCCCATGATTAGCCCTGAGGAGTTCTTCAAAATTAACAAGATTGACCCTCTCGGCGCAATGAAAATATCTGCACGTCAGAGACCACGAGGTGGTGACGTTCGAGCCGATTTACTCAGAGGACGTGTGTATTGCGGACATTGCGGACAAACGCTTACATCAATGATTATCGACAAACGGGACAAAGATACTAAGGAAATAATACACGGTCGTTATTACTACAAATGTGAAACTGAAGGCTGCGAACTCGAAGGCAAATCAGCAAGAGCGGGAGTTGTACTAAAAGCTGCGCAAGAGTTCTTCTCTACTTATTTATTTGTCACAAAGAACAATTATGCCGACTTTGTTAAGCGCGCAAAAAAGACCGTTGATTCAAGAAGCGCAGAATTTGATAGTGCTATCGGTCGACTAAAGATTGTCGTTGCGAACAAGGAACGGGCTTATGAACAAACTAAAGACCTTATTCGAAACAACCCTGAGCTAAAAGACCACTATGACTTAGACAAGTACACGAAAGAGATTGAACAGCTAAAGAAGGACTATGTTAATAACCTAAGGCGACGAAACGGCGTGAAAGACTCGATTCCAACCTTCGAAGAATACCTTAAACTGTTCGAATCTACCCCTGTTATATTAGGCAAAATGCGGGATATGAAAGCTATGGATACACTCATGCGTATTTTCTTCTCTAACTTCACAATTACTGCCGATGGTAATGACTTTAAACAGGGGTCAAAAGTGACCTATAAACTAAACGAACCCTATGAAGGGTTCGTCAGTGCCAATGAATTCGTTCTTGGTGCAGCTAAAAGTACTCAAACAGTACTGTCGTGAGCACAATCTCAACGTGGTCACAGAGTTTCGTATATCGGAAACGGCCTCTAAGAACGAACGACGAACGGTATTTCGTGAGATGCTCCGCTATATCGAAAAGAATAAAATCACAAACTTGGTGGTTGAAAAAACAGACCGGCTGACACGTAATTTTCGGGATGCACTTGTTGTTGATGACTGGCTAGAAGCAGACCACCAGCGCGTGCTGCATATGGTCAAAGAAGGACTTGTGATTCATAAGAACTCCCGGTCCGATACGAAGCTAATGTGGAACATCTATCTATCGCTATCAAAAAAATATACAGATAATCTTCGGGAAGAAGCCATGAAAGGCTGGTACGAGAAATTAGAGCAGGGATGGATGCCCGCTCCGCCGCCGCCAGGATACAAAACAGCTCTTGCGGATGGCAAGAAGATTCACATACTTGACGAAGAGCGAGCGTTCTTGGTTGAACGAGCGTTTAAGCTTTACCTCGACCCTGATCAAAATGTCCAAACAGTCACAAATGAGGTGGGGAGGCTCGGCCTGACTAGTCGAAAGGGTAAGCCACTAACCAAGAGTGCGATTCATAAAATGTTGCGTAACACGTTTTATATCGGCACGATTCACTTCAACGGCAAAGATTATCCCGGCGCGCATGAACCGTTGCTAAATAATAAATTATTCCATGCCGTGCAAGTAAAGTTGGGTGAGCGGCACCAAACAAAAATTATCCGTCACAACCCTCTTTTTAAAGGTATGCTGAAGTGCGGTCACTGCGAGGGAGTGATAACTTGGCAATGCCAGAAAGGTCGATACTACGGCAGCTGCCAGCGTCACAGGCAAGAGTGCAAAGGCCGTCGATTGTTACGCGAAGATAGGTTAGAAGAGAGTCTTCTAACCAGACTAGATGAGCTTGATGCGAGTAGCGACGGCCTTGCACTACTCCATGCGCTCACCGATGTTCTTCAGGCGAGGGGACGGCCTTATATCGGCCAGCATCGTCAGTTAGTAATGAAAACGATTGAGCAGCAGTTGCGTAGGCTAGAGCGCATGGAAGATTGTTTGTATGACGATAGACTAGCTGGGCTCGTAAGCAACGAAAAATATAAGCAAAAGCTCGAACATTTGCATAATGAAATCAACTACCTAAGAATACGCCTTAGTCGGCTTGAAGAGGTTGAGAAGGGTATTTCGATTATCACAGAAAAGCCAACTTCACTTCGTAAGCTGTACGATGGTGAATCAAAGGTGGGTAGAAGAATAATTATGCGAGAGTTGTTCGTGATGACTGTTTTTGATGGTCATGTAGAGTTCGCCACTCTGAGAAAATAGCATTTTACGTGGTATTATGGTCTCATGAGTAAAATAGAATTTCCTGATATTACTGCAAACCTATCTAAGTTACGAAAGCAGCTTCGCTATACTCAGCGTGAGGTAGCCGAATTGGCCGACCTAAACCCTAATTACTATGCAAAAGTCGAACGAGGCACATCAGTACCGTCACTAAAAACGATATATAAACTTGCTAAGGCACTCAAAGTATCCGCTTCGGACATTCTTGGCTTTTAGACAGACTCTGAATCTTTTTTAAATTCTTCCATCTCTTTCAGGAGTAGTATTTCGTCGATTCGTCCTAGCTCTCGGTACATGAGCTTCATTTTAATGAGCATTTGTCGTGCATAAACGGGGTTTGCGTTTTCAGGATCATTTTTCTCAAGGTCGCGAACCATTACGGCAATTTCTTCATCGGTTGGTATGTAGCCAGTCATATTCACAGTATAACACCTCTAATATTTCCGTTATTGTTTACCCAAAATGCCAGACTCTTTCTGTCGATCAGCGCGCACTCATTCCCGGCAGCAAGCTTCTGTGCGGTTGTGCTGTAGGTGCTGTTAGTTACTACCATCGCACGATCGCAGCCATACAATTTCAATCCAGTTACGACTTGGCGTACTGCGCTAGCTTTAACTAGTCCCGAGTAATGCTTGACTTGCACGCCCCAGCGTAAGCCATCCTTCTCTGCGATGATATCCACCCCCATGTCATATTTTTCCGTAAGCGAAACATTACGATAGCCGTTATTTCTCATGAGTATTGCGACATATTGCTCAAATTCAAAACTATTCATATTGTCTATACGCCTGAGTCCCATGCTTCGACGATATGCAAAATACTTCCAGCCGATTCGCAATACAAGAGCGCAGCCTAATAAAGCCAACACAATAAACGCGATGTGTTCGAGTACCGCCCGGTGTGTCCATGCAGCAGCACCGACAAGGACGACGATGACAAAAGTTACGTTAGTCCCTTGAGTCCGCGTGTGCCGTGACATATCAAACATCCTCCTCGGGCAATAAGTCTTGGAGGCCTTCATCGAAGCGCTCCAGTTCTTGCCAAAAGGTGTTCCAGTTTTCCCCGAGTAGGGTCACCATATAGGAATCAAGAGACTCTTCGGAGTCTTTTTGTTTGTCTTTCAATCTGTAAAACATACTTAAACCGTCCGTTCCAAACTTTTCATTCTTGAAGTCGAAAACAATACCATTCTCTGTAACCATCTTCTGAAACTCTACTTTTGTCTCAGGGTCAGCATCTAGCCACATCCGAGCAGGTGCATTCATGAAGTTACAAACATACGTGATAGTAGATTCATTCAAACTTTGTATGTCTCGAAGCTTGTCGAGCTGTTCCTCAAGGTCTATACGCTTAATACGGAGTGAAGACTGATACTGTTCTTTCTCTTGTCTCGTAATATCGCCATCAAGCATAGATTGTAGAGCTTTCTGCATATCATCATCAATCTTGGTCATCTGTTCTCGTACATCACTAATATCTTTATTCACGTCTGTGAGCTTCTGAGAGGCTATACGACGTACGATGATATTAAAGAGCTTTATCATCTTGTCTGTGGGCGTAATATCATTCAGGAATGACTCAAACAGTTCATCGACTCTGTCTAGTCCTTTAGAACCCATACCGTTACAGCGTGTGCAATGATAGCGAGGTGAACTCTTACCTGAACCACTAGTAGGTGCACTACCAGTTAATGGTTTCTTGCAGTTAGCGCAAAGTAAAGAGTGTTTGAGCGGATAACTAGCAGTGAAGCGAGGAGCTATCTCATCAGGCTTGCGACCATCTAGAATAGCTTGGTTACGTTCGTAGGTATCTAGAGATATAAGACCAGAGTGCTTGCCTTTAGCAGGTACATAGTCAGTCATCTTATTACATACGAAACCAGCGTAGGCGATGTTAGTGAGTATGTTCTTGATAGATTGCGGGGCAAAACCACCACCATTAGAACTCTCTAGTTTAATACTTTCTGCGTAATCAGCTAGTTCAGATTGTTTAATATCTCCTTTGCTAAAACGCTCTAAAAGCATACGAATCTTATCGCTCAAGTCATCTTGATTATTAGGTTCAAGTGTCAGACGTTCTTTCGTCTTGCCATCTTTATCCTTTATACCAATAGGCACTTTTACACGACTATATCCGTAAGGTATGTTTCCTTGCCACCAACCCTCAAGAGCAACGAGCCTCATGTTGTCTTTGACAGTTCTACTCTTTGAGTCATTGTCGTACTGATGGATAGAGAGAGCAATGTTACGCATTAATCTTCCCTCTGGTGTGTCATCAATGTTTTCGACAGTTGAATAAAGACGTACGCCATGAGCAGACAAATGATAGCCAATATCACGACTATATGACTCTAAATCACGAGAGATACGACTTAAGTTGTAGACTACTACACCCTTTATGCCACTACCCTTAGTTGTTACTTTGGTGAGCATTTCTTGCAGTGCTGGGCGTTTTGCTGTTTTAGCAGATATGCCGTCATCATGGAATACATCAACTATCTCTAGGTTGTGTTGTTTTGCATAGGCACGAATTGCGAGTTCTTGTGTCTGCATAGACATACCGTCAAGTTGTTCTTCGGTAGAAACACGCTTATAGCCGTAAACTTTTATCGGTTCTTTGTCTTCCATTTTCATATTCCTATTATACCACATACCTTATGGTTTTCTGGAACTTTAATATTATCTAGAAAGT
>APMI01000594.1_pt1 | contig 23212 bp, 26 predicted proteins | sample 667938 | NCBI WGS metagenome assembly APMI01 (sample SAMN01084076, study PRJNA167559) | wastewater metagenome | biome: Wastewater | place: Denmark: Ejby Moelle, Odense | collected 2011-11-28
AGGGACAGGTGCAGTATCAACATCATAATTTCTAAATAAGTTTGACATATCTATGCCCTTTCTTTTTGTTTTGAAATCACGCCTATTTTTCTATTAAAACGTAATTCCATTTTTGGGGCGCAAAGTATCCATCTGGATTATCTCTTTATTACCCCAAGATTTGGTTAGTTGTTTAAGCCACCTAACCTATTGTTTATGCCGGAATTAAAGTCGCCGGCGTTTCGGCTGTGCATATAGTCACCCATTTAGCACAAGTCAATGAACACTTTGTTAATTATTCACTGTTCATTGGCAAGGCAGTCATGCGTTTACGCATAGTGTTGCATGAACACTTATGCAATTATGAATGTAGTTTTAATGAAATAGATAAAATTTTATGGTTTACTCAAGACCACGAAATATAAGGTGCAGAACTTCATCAAGCTCAAGGGCCAATTCTTCCATATCTTTTTCCACCTCAAGATCAGGATTGGTGAAATATAATGTTGCATGAAGCATAGCCTGCATGGTTTTTTCACGATTGTGCGGCTCGGAAAATTCACCGTTTTTAATGCCTTCATCATAAATTTTAAGAAGGTATTCAAGCTTGCGTTTGCGGCGCTCTTTTACAAAAAGCGGCTTTTCCTTACTTAGGGCAAGGATAAAATCACGCGAACGGTCGGTTGGGTTATTAATATCAAATGCTTCCTTTAATCTAAGGAAGAAAATCTTTTCAAATTTTTGCTTTGCGCTTATGTTTTGGTCAATAATATTTGCGACCTTGTGATATTCATCGCGTTCATGGTTTATGGCAATATGTTCGGCAATATCAACTTTTGAAGGAAAATAACGATAGAGATTGCCGGTGGACATATTCAAATCGCGCGCAATTTCGGCCATTGTGGTTTTTTGATAGCCATAGTGCATAAAACGTTTACGAGCAGCGTCAATAATTAGCTGACTTGTTTCTTGCATTTGTTCCATGAAACGCGCTAATCCTTTTAGAAGAGACTTATTAGAAATGTATCATAGTGAAATATACATTAAAAAATGAATGGTCAATAAATGATTCATTTATTAGACTAAAGATGCGGGGGTAGCGATGACAAAAATTGGTGTTTTGGGTGCAGGTGCATGGGGAAGTGCTTTGGCACAAGTGTGTGCAGCGGAAAATGATGTGGTTTTATGGGCTTTTGAAAAAGAAGTTGTTGACGAGATCAATCAAAATCACACCAATGAAAGCTTTTTGCCAAACACAAAACTCGATGCAAAAATTCATGCCACATCAGATTTGGCCCAAATGGGTGATTGTGACATGTTGCTTGCGGTCATTCCCGCACAATTTATGCGCCGCTCTTTTGCCAATCTTGCCCCACATATAAAGGCCGGAACACCAATTATCCTTTGTTCCAAAGGTATTGAACGCGGCACACATTCTTTGATGACCGATGTTTTAAAAGAAACAATACCCCAAGCTGTTCCGTGTGTTTTATCGGGCCCTAGCTTTGCCAAAGACGTGGCGGTTGGTAAGCCAACCGCAGTAACCCTTGCATGTGAAAACCGTGAGTTGGGCGAAAAGATACAGGCGGCAATTTCAATCCCAACCTTCCGTCCATATCTTGCGGATGATTTAATTGGCGCAGAAATTGGCGGCGCGGTTAAAAACGTTCTTGCGATTGCGTGCGGTGTTGCCGAAGGGCGCAAACTTGGTGAAAGTGCGCGCTCGGCACTTATTACGCGTGGCTTTGCCGAATTGGCGCGCCTTGGCGTGATTATGGGTGCAAAAACCGAAACCCTTATGGGATTATGCGGACTTGGTGATTTGGTTTTGACTTGTTCGTCAACAACTTCGCGTAATTTTTCTTTAGGCAAAGCATTGGGCGAAGGACAAAGCCTTGAAGACGCTTTAAAGGGTAAATTATCGGTTGCTGAAGGTGCCGCCACCGCACCCGCCCTTTTGGAATTATCACTTAAACATGGTGTTGAGATGCCAATTTCAACCGCCGTTGCACAAATTTTATCGGGTGAAAAATCGGTTGAAACCGCAATCATTGAGCTTTTGAATCGCCCATTAAAACAGGAGAAAAATTAATGCCAATCTATCATCTTACGGCAATTGATATTGAAAATGGTTTTGCATTGCGCACAGATACCCGCCCAACCCATCTTGAATACCTAAAAGATTTGGGTGATGATTTATTGATGGCAGGGCCAATTTTAAATAATGAACAAAAAGCAGTTGGCACAATTGCAATAATCACCGCAGAAAATGAAAGTATTGCAAAACAAATTTTTGATAAAGACCCATATGCAAAGGCAGGTTTATTTGCATCTACTGAAATAAAAAATATAAATCCATTATTTGGTAAATGGTGTGGATAAGTATTTAATTAAACACTATTTTTAATCTTCATTAACCAAAGCGCGGCATAGAGCAAGTTTTTAAATTAACTAAATTTGCATTCTTTGAGACGCTTTATATGAACCTAAATCTCGCAAACACAAAAATAAGTAAAAAACTACCGCTTGTGATCACTTCATTGGCGATGATGTCATCAATTATTTCAGGCGGTGCAGGTTTCGTGGTTTCGTTATTGGAACGTAGCAGCGCCGCCGGCAATGAAATTGGCAATCAAGCGATTGCCGCAATTATCACAACCCTTATTGCTGGGGCAATTGCAACATTTTTCGGGTTAAAATTTTCAAAAACCATTACCACACCCATTGATACACTTAATGAAAGCATGCGCAGGCTTGCGGATGGTGATGCAAATTCAAAAATTCCAAACCAAGAGCGCGGCGATGAAATTGGTACAATGGCTCAAGCGGTTGAGGTTTTTCGCAAAAATGCCATTGAGCGTGCCCGAATGGAAAAACTATCGCAAGAAGATGCAATGTTACAAATTCGCCGTGGTGAAGCAATAAAGACCGCCACCGCAAATTTTGAACGCACTGCCGGCGATATGTTAAAAGCCGTTGCCGCCGCCGCCAGCGAGCTTAACGCCACCGCAAATGCCATGACTAACGCAGCAGAACGTACTAACCAAATGGCATCATCAGTTGCCGCCGCCGCAGAAGAATCAAGCGTAAACGCCAATGTTGCCTCATCATCTGCACAAGAGCTAACGGGGGCAATTGCACAAATTGAACATGCATCAAACGAATCGAATACTGTTGCCACCGAAGCGGTTGAAACCGCCAATGAGGCACAAGCAGCCGTTGGCGAACTTGTGAATGCGGCACAAAGTATTTCAGAAGTTGTTGATCTTATTCGCGGCATTGCCGAACAAACCAACCTTCTTGCCCTTAATGCGACCATAGAGGCGGCACGTGCCGGTGCGGCGGGTGCGGGTTTTGCCGTTGTTGCACAAGAGGTTAAAAACCTTGCGGGTCAAACTGCAATTGCAACCGATGAAATCGGTAGCCATATTAATTCAATCCAGAGCGTTGTTTCATCGGCAAGTGATGCAATGATTAGAATTACCGATGTTATATCAAAAATTTCGACATTATCGGGAACGATTGGCCATTCGGTGCAAGAACAATCAGTTGTTACCGATGAAATCGCGCGCTCTATTACCGAGGTGGCGAGTGCGGCACAATCAGTAACCACCGATGTTATCAAGGTAACAGAAACCGCATCTGAAACCGGTGTTGCCGCAGCCCAAGTGCTTTCCGCTAGTGAAGAACTGACAATTCAGGCCACCCGCCTTGAACAAGAAACCAATAAATTCCTTGCGGCTGTACGCGCGGCATAATTTATACCTCACGGCTAATTCGGGGCATTTAACTCCTTTCCTTTAGGGAAGGTGAATTTGGCCAAGGGTCTAAAGAATGAAAGGTGTTTGCCACGCAGACGCACACTTGCGCGCTCGCGCTCCTCGTATTCGTTTGAACCAATTTTTATTTTAAATATATGCAAAATAAAATCGTAAACCACGTTTTTCGATTTTATTTTTCCTTTGGTTTCCACTTTGCTAAGTGAGCGAAGCGAGGGCGGCAAAGTAATGCTAAAGTGGTGGAACCATCTTTCCCGTAGAATGTTGAACTTCCCCATACGACCTGAAGATCTCCCGATGGATTAGTTAGGTCAGAAGGAATGTTTAATTCCACAAAGAGGACAGAACCACCAATTACAAATTAGGTACTAAAGCCAATTTACGCAAGGGCGCAAAGCATATGTTAATTTATACTTGTATCTTTTTTTGGGTTGGCGAGGGGAGGAATTGGGGCAATATTTATCCCCTCCTCTATTAATTCGCGCGCTTCCTGTGGCGTGGTTTCACCGTAAATTGGGCGTTCTGGTGCTATGCCGTCATTAATATCGCGTGCCTCGCGGGCAAATGTATCACCCACATAGTCAAAATTCTTTTCAATGGTTTCGCGCATGTCTTCATAGATCTTGCGCATCTCTGGCGGCACTATGTTACCACTGGTAACGGGAATATTTACGCTTACTTTTGGCGGTGTCTTTGCAATTGATGGCGCCATTGGTGCTTTTTCAATATTCTTGCTCTCACAAAATGGGCACGCCAAAAGACCGCGTTCCTTTTGGGCATCATAATCACCGCCTGACGGGAACCACGCTTCAAAAATATGATCATTATCGCATTTAAGGCTATATTTAATCATAAATATCAAAACTCTTGTTTAAACCCCATGCCGGGATTTTTTTGCGCGCCGCACTTACCTCATCAAGATTGATTTCGGCAAGAGCAAAACCTGTGCTTTTTCCATCTAATTCGGCAATAATCTCACCCCATGGGTTAATAATCATTGAATGGCCATAGGTTTTACGACCATCGGCATGCAAACCGGCTTGTGCCGGGGCAATAACATAAGCGCCATTTTCAATTGCCCGCGCACGCAAAAGCACTTCCCAATGCGCTTTTCCAGTAGGGACAGTGAATGATGCCGGCATCGTTAAAATCTCGGCACCCTTTTGGCAAAGCATGCGGTAAAGATGGGCAAAGCGCATATCATAACAAATAGAAAGCCCAAACTTACCAATTTCTGTGTTGGCAAGAACCGCAGTTTCACCGGCCTCATAGGCATCACTTTCGCGCGCCTCCTGCCCCATTCCAAGATTAACATCAAACAAATGTATCTTGTCATAATGGGCAATCAATTTACCGTCTGGCGCAAAAAACAAGCTACGGTTTACCGCCTTTTTGCCAATTTGTTGAAATAGCGCTGAGCCAATCAAAAGATATATGTTTAATTCTCGTGCCAATTCAGAATATTGGCTAAAGCCATCTTCTAGTTTTGGGCAGATTTGTTTAAACTTTTCACGGTCACGTTCTAATAAATTGCTTCCTTCTGGGGTTGCAACGAAATTTGCCCCCCTTCCCGCCGCTGCGCGCACCAATCTTTCCAATTCCGCCCAAGCTTGTGCGGTGTCATTTGATGTATTGGTTTGAATGATTGCGGCGGTAAACTTGCTCATCTTATGCCGCCAATAATTCGTCTAGCTTGCCTGCACGCTCTAGTGCATAAATATCATCGCAACCGCCAACATGTTTTTCACCAATGAAAATTTGTGGGTATGTAGTGCGACCTGATTTTTGCATCATTTCCTGGCGCAATGTGGGGTCAAACGCTGCCACGATTTCATTTACGTCCGCCTTTTTTTCTTCGAGTAGCATCATTGCACGAACGCAATATGGGCAACCGGGTTTGGTATAGATTGTAACTTTTGGCTATAAATGCACTATGCGCATTATTTCAGGGCTTTTACGCGGCAAAAACCTTTTAACCCCCGTTGATTGGGATACACGCCCAACATCCGACAAAGCACGTCAGGGTGTTTTTAACATTTTGGAACATGCGCCATGGTCCGAGGGGATTATTGGGAAAAATGTGCTTGATATCTTTGCCGGAACCGGTGCAATGGGTCTTGAGGCGGCATCACGCGGTGCTAATTTTATTGGTTTTGTAGAAAATAGCCCCAAGGCCATAAAAGTCTTGGAACAAAACATTAAATCCTGCCGCCTAGAAAATTCAAGTAAATTGTTAAAAACCGATGCCCGCAAAATCGGGGTAATACCAAAAACACTACCAAAATTTGATTTGGCAATACTTGATCCACCTTATGGCAAAGATTTGGTATTACCCGCAATTGATGCCCTCATAAAAGGTGGCTGGTTGGCAGAAAATGCAATAATAATCGCCGAAACCAAAAAGGGCGAAGAATTAACCCCGCCCCCAGAAGCCGAAATCTTACGCGAAGTAAGCTATGGCATAAATGGTTTTAAAATTATGCGCCTTGGCAACAAGCCCTAAACAAGCCAACTTTGTGGATTTGGGATTTCTTGTTTTTTAAAATACAAATTAAGCCCCACAATGGTGCGTACCAAAAATAATATCATGGACGCAATCAATACTGGAATTCCCACCAACACAAAAATAAGCAAAATCCCAATAAAGCTATATAATAATGTTATCCAAAAAGTGCGGATAAGATATGTATAATGGCTTTGCATCCAATATTCATCGGCCTCAGGCTTTTTAACATAGGCAATGATAAGACCGATAATAGAAGTTATGCCAAACACAAACGATGCAAGATACAAAAAATAACAAATTGAAATTGAATTTTCTGTATCCATCACAAGGTTTGATTTTGGTGTGGTTTCAGGTGTTGGGTCTTCCATATATTCCCCCATTAATCCATAAGTTTTTCGGTTAGATAGGTAAATTCGAGGGCACGACGTTTGGCGGTTTCGATTAAATTAGCCGCCGCAGCATGTCCACCATCAGTGTTTTCATAATAAAGGAATGGCATGCCAAGCTCTTCCATTTTTGCCGCATATTTACGTGCATGACCAGGATGAACCCTATCATCCTTGGTTGAAGTTACAAAGAATGGCTCTGGGAAATCGGCGCGTTTATGCAAGTTTTGATATGGCGTAAGTTTTTCAAGCCACGCGCGTTCTTCTGGAACGTCTGGGCTGCCATATTCGCCAACCCATGATGCACCCGCAAGCAATTTATGGAACCGAAGCATATCAAGCAATGGCACCTGTACCACAACGGCGTTGAATAATTCAGGGCGCTGCGTAAGCATTACGCCCATCAACAAGCCACCATTTGAACCACCCATAATACCCAAATGGCGTGGGCTTGTAAGTTTGTGATTTATTGCCCATTCAGCAATGGCGATAAAGTCATCGTAAACCACCTGTCTTTTGGTTTTTAGTCCGGCATCATGCCATTTCGGGCCATATTCACCACCGCCACGGATATTGGCAAGAATATAAACCCCACCGCGCTCAAGCCACATTTTCCCAATATAAGCGGAATAATTTGGCTGCATTGAAATTTCAAAACCACCATAGCCGTATAAAAGCGTTGGGTTTGTGCCATCGTGCTTGATGCCCTTTTTATGCACCACGAAAAACGGTACCTTGGTTCCGTCTTTGGAAGTTGCAAATTTCTGCTCAACCACAAGGTTTGATGCATCAAATTTTGCGGGTTGCGACTGCACCACAACTGGTTTTGCAGTTTCATTTGCAGCATAGAAAACCGATGGCGGGGTCAAAAGATCGTTATACGAATAGAAAACTTCGGTTTCTTTCATATTGGTATCGGCAATTGATGCCACACCATTTTCTGGTAGTGCCACCACACTATAAGTCCATTTGCCGTCCGATGCCGTTGGATAGAAACGAACCTGTGATTTTACATCTTTGGTAAGTTCAACCATTAAGCCATTTTTGGTGAATGAAACACCCTGTAATGCCTCGGATGGATCGGGGGTATAAATTGCCACCGCATTAATTGCCCCATCTTTGGCAATCATCTCACTTAAAGGCGCACAGATTAATGACCCTGAAGCAAAGTTTTGGGTCGTACCACGTGGTGTCCAATCTTGTTGTAATGTGAAATATAACAAGCCTCCGCGAATGCCAGTAATTGAATTCTTCTCTGGCAATGCTACTTCGATAATTTCACCGCTTTCGGATTGGTAGAAGGTTTTTGAAGTAAAGAAGGTAACGCCGCGATTATACAAAGTATGGTATTTTTCACCATCATATACGCGGTATGCGCCGGCGGAGACATCGGTCTTTTCACCACGGAAAACTTCTACTGCGTCTTCAAGTTTTTGACCGCGTTTTAGTTTTTTCACTATGTATGGATAACCGCTTTCGGTTAATGTGCCATCGCCCCAATTGGTTCCAATCAAAAGCGTGTCTTTATCAAGCCAAGTTACATCCGATTTTGCTTCAGGGATTGTAAAACCGCCATCAACAAAGCTGCGGGTTTTCATATTAAATTCGCGCTTGATATTTGCATCTTTACCGCCATTAGAAAGCGATAATAGTGCAATGGTATTCCAAATATCATATGGGTCAAGCATTGAAGAACCCTTATAGACCCAGTTTTTCCCCTCATCTTTTGAGAGTTTGTCAAAGTCTAGAATAGTTTCCCATTTTGGGTTGCCTGATTTCCATGATGCAAAATCGGCGCGACGCCAAAGACCACGAATTTGCACATCGTCTTGCCAGAAATTGCTTATATACCCATCCGAATAGCCGCCAAAGGTTAGGCGGTCTTTAGATTTAACGATTGCCAAGGCGTCGTTTTCAAGCCCCTTGTAACGTGGATCGGCCTGAAGTTTTTTAAGGCTGCGATCATTCTGCCCCTTTACCCATGAAAGTGCTTTTTCACCTTCAACATCTTCGAGCCATAAATATTTATCGGGACCTAAATCAGCTTTAATTGTATCGTTCATTACTATATTTTCAGCAGATGCTTTTACACTGCGATCAGCGCTTGCGCAGGCGGTTAATGCGATTGTCGCGGAAGAAATTGCGAGAAAGTTACGTTTAGATATAGTCTTACTATTCACTTCATGCTCCGTATTTTTGGGGCATGATTGCATGGATTTTAAATTATGCAAAGTGTGAAAACACTATTTTTCATTTTCAAGCAATGGATTACCATTTTCATCGGTGAAATATTTTGAAAGCAGGATTATATTAATAATCCAGAATAGGGCATTAATAGAGAAATCGCCCCACATATTATATATCACCCAAGTTTTTTCCGGTAAATTACGCCAAACAAGCTCATTAACAATGGCAAGAAAAATATTCCAAACACCAACCCGCAAGGCAAGTGTGCGCCAAATGGCCTCTGGCATGTGAATCATGCCATCAAAAATTGTTTTTAAAACATTCCGATTAAATGCAACCGAAACCAAAAGTATTGACCCAATTGCAGTATAAAGCGCGGTCGGACGCATTTTGATGAATAATTCATTTTTCAAGAAAATACCCAAAAGTGAAAATCCACCAACCACAACAAATGTGAATATACCGATTGGTGAAAGCTTTTTTTCCTTTATCCATGAATAAACAAATCCCGCGACAGCCGCCGGTAAAAACGCCATGGTCGAAAATATTAATGGTTGGGGATGTTTAATTTTTTGCGCAATGAAATAAGCGATAAAAAACACCAATGCCGGCCCAAGGTCGGAGATAAGGCGTGTTAAAGATGGCCCAGCAGGCATCTTTGCAGTGGTATTATTATCAGGCGCTTCGGTCTGTTGGGTTTCTTCTGTCATCTGCACTTAAATAGGGTAAAGAAAATAAATTAACAATTAAATTTCGGATAAAAATAATAAACAGGTAAAATCCAAAATTACGCTACGCATTTAGGATAAAAAAGTTATTTATTAAATCATGGGCAAGGATTTGGGCAAGAACGGTGCAAATCATTGACCGCATTTTCCATTTCTTCTGTCCAATCAATATCAAATGCTTTTAAATCTTCTTCTAGCTGCACCATTTTGGTGGCACCAATAATAACCGAAGTCATGAATGGGCGCGTAGCACAAAATTTAAGTGCAAGGCCCGCAGGAGTAACCCCAAATTTTTTTGCCAATGCCACATATTTTGTAACCATATCCTCTGCGGCCGGGGTTTGGTATCTTTGTCCGCGATCAAAAAGTGTAAGGCGGGCATCCGCAGGGCGCGCGCCATTTAAATATTTTCCGGTTAAAAAGCCTTGAGCCAATGGTGAATATGCCAAAAGGCCAACTTTTTCTTCTATTGCGACCTCTGCCAAATATGGTTCAAAAGTTCGGTTTACCAATGAATAGGCGTTTTGAATTGAAACCACACGCGGCAAACCATTTTTTTGGGCCGCATTCACAAATTTCATAACACCCCACGGCGTTTCATTTGAAAGGCCAACATGGCGGATATTACCTTTTTTGATATGCTTTGCCATTACTTCAAGAATTTTTTCAAAATCCTCATATTCATCGGCATTGGGTGCATAAGTAAATGAGCCAAAATTACCAATTAACCTATCAGGCCAATGGATTTGATAAATATCGATATAGTCTGTTTGCAGACGTTTTAATGAATGTTCAACGGCATAATCAATTTGTGTTTCGGTAACGCGGCAAGGTTGTTTGGGGTCGCGAAACCAGTTCATTTGTGAACGACCGCAAACCTTGGAAGCAATTGTAATTTTATCGCGGTTGCCGCGTGCCTTTAACCAGTTTCCAATAATAGTCTCGGTTGAGCCTTGTGTTTCTGGCTTTGGCGGGATTGAGTATAATTCAGCCGTATCAAAAAAATTAACGCCATTCGCAAGCGCATAATCCATTTGTTCAAAACCCTGTTGTTCAGTGTTTTGTTCGCCAAATGTCATTGTGCCAAGGCAGATAAGTGGAACTTTTATATCTGTATTGCCGAGCTGTTTATATATCATTTTAAAATTCCAATTTCTTTTAGTGCGATTTCAAGACCGCCGTCATTTTTAAACAAATGGGTTTTGAAACCCATATTTGCCGCCGCCGCAATATTTGCGGGGTTATCATCGGTAAAAAAAACTTGATTTGCCTCTAAACCCATGCGCGAAAGTGCGATTTCATAAATTTTGGCATCTGGCTTTACACATTTTTCCGCACCCGAAACGATGATGTCTTTGAAATATTGGCGAAGGTTAAAGGGGTTAAAACAAACATCCTCTACTTCCTCTGCCATATTGGTAAGGCAATATTGGGGTATGTTTTGGGCGTGAATTTGTTTTAAAATCGCAACCGATGACGTTATTTCACCTGCCAATGTATCGCCAAAATTGCTTTGCCACATTGCAATTTCGCGGGCAAATTCAGGAAATTCTTTTTGACGTCGCGCAATATTTTCCGCCATGCCAATTCCGGCATCATTTAATGTATGCCATTCCATTGAACAGACGTTTTCAAGAAAATAATCAAGGCGCGCCACATCGTGGATTATGGTTTGATAAAATTGGCGCGGTGACCAACCGACCAAAACATTACCATAATCCCACAAAAGTGCTTTTATTTTGGTATCCATCATCAATTAAAACGGCATTTTAAACCCAGGAGGCAAAGGAAGGCCGCCCATGATGTCACCTTCCATGCTTTTGCGGGCATCTTCGGCTTTTTTGCGGGCATCTTCAAACGCCGCTTTGATTAAGTCTTCAAGAATTTCAACTTCTTCAGGATCGCAAAGGCTTTTATCAATTGAAATTCCGCTTAGCTTTTCGCCGGTCAATGTAACTTTCACCATTCCGGCGCCGGCTTGACCTTCTGCTTGAATGGATTCCATTTTCTTTTGTGCTTCTGCAAGTTTGACCTGCATTTGCTGCATAGATTTCATCAATCCGCCAAGATCTTTCATTCTCTAAATCCTTTTATTTCTCATTACTGCGTTTTTCAGCCGGATTAAAATTCACCAATTTTATTTTCGCACCCGGAAACGCGGTTAATATCGAACTTATTTGTGGCATTTGTTTGGTTTTTGCAAGTTGTTGATTGTATGCCGCTTCATTTTTTTCGGCAATTGTTGCACCGCCATTATCCTCTAGATAGACACGCCATCTTTTAAAGGTTATTTTTTGCAAAGCTGCAGAAATACGCAAATGGAAATCACGCGGTGCACCCGGCGTTGGTTCAAATGTAAATAGACCATCTTTTAACTGAACAGGTCTTAGATAGCGTTCAATATCACTTGAAAGTGCTTTGTCACCAAGGTTTTCCTCAATATAAAAGCACATATCTTCAACGGTTTCGATTTTAATTTCTGGGCGCACGGCAACGGGCGCATCATTATTTACATTATTTTTTTTTTGATCGGTGGCGGATGTATCGCCACTTGGTGCGCCATCTTTGATAATGCGCATTAATTCCTCTGGACCCGGCATATTTTGTGCCGCCGCAATCCGAATAATGCACATATCAATTGCTTGAAGCGCATCGGGTGCGCGTTTTATTTCATCAAGGCCTTGCAATAACATTTGCCAAATTCGTGAAAGTTGCAGTGGGCTTGTGGCCTTTGCCATTTCACTTATTTTTGTAAAGCCATCGCCAGATTGAATTTTACGATATTCATCACCAAGATAATGAAACTTTGAAACCTCATGAGAGAGTTCCATAAGGCTTTGAATAATATTTAATGGCGTTGCGCCAAAATCATATTGTTCGTGCAATTCATCGATGGCGGCCTTGGTATTTGCCGCCAAAATATGCGCAAAAAGCGCATGGGTGCGGTTTTTATCAGACAGCCCAAGCATATCACGAATTTGGTTTGCCTTAATGGTATCACCACCGGTTTCCTGCACAATTGCTTGATCAAGCAGAGAAAGCGCATCGCGCACCGAGCCATCGGCGGCAATTGCAATTAATTCCAAACCTTCACGCTCAATTGAAACATTTTCTTTGGTGCAAATATTACCAAGGTGATTTGTCAATGCCTCACGCGAGAGGCGACGCAAATCAAACCTTTGGCAGCGTGAAAGAATCGTAACCGGAACTTTGTGAGTTTCGGTTGTGGCAAAAATAAACTTTGTATGTGGTGGCGGCTCTTCAAGGGTTTTCAACAGCGCGTTAAACGCCGCCGTTGAAAGCATGTGAACCTCATCGATGATATAGACTTTATAGCGTGATTGGGTCGGCCCATAACGTACATTGTCCAACAATTCGCGCATGTTATCGACACCAGAACGGGACGCAGCGTCAAGCTCTAATACATCGGGGTGGCGGCCTTGGGTAATCGCATCACAATGAAGACCACGGATTGATAAATCCATGCTTGGTGCATCATGCCCAGGGCTAGAATAATTTAATGCCCGCGCAATAAGGCGGGCAGTGGTGGTTTTACCAATCCCACGAACGCCAGTAAGCATAAAGGCATGGGCAATGCGGTTTTGCTTGAATGCATTGGTAAGGGTTTTAACCATTGCTTCTTGGCCAACCAAATCCTCAAACACCTGTGGGCGATATTTGCGCGCCAAAACCAAATAAGGTGAATTGGGGATTATTGTTTCGCCAACAAATTTTTCTTTTTCAGGAAGGGAAGGGGCAGAAGAACCAAACATATCATTTGTTTGGTCATCATGATTATATTCGGCGTCAACTTCGCCAAATTCATCATCTTCAATTTCGTCATCATCGAAACCGTCTGCCAAATGAAACCCCGAAGTAAAAGACGAAATTTAAGGAATAGGGTGGAGACCGAACAAGCGACCCGCAAAAAAATCGTTACGGCTGCTTTCTTCCGAACCTGACCGGGTTGGCGAAAATTACGTCCACCGCCGATCTCCACAATCTATATCGCTTTTTTATGGTAATTTTTCAAGGGGCGCAGGTGAAAATAATTTTTATGTTTGCTGTTGAGTAGCATTTAAACAGTTTTAAAATCGACATAACATAATGCCAAATTGAAATGAATAAACTGGGTTTTAAAATGACTTTACCACTATTGGGAATAATTTGTTGCCGCCGTATTGTTGGGGATGCACCAAATCATGGCGTTGTTGAAAGATATATCACAAATACCGCCCCATATATGAATGTTACGCCGGTATTAATTCCCGCAACTTTTGAAGTTATTGATTTTAAGGCTCTTGCCTCACGTCTTGATGGTGTATTGCTTACTGGGTCGGCATCCAATATTTACCCGACTTTTTATGGCGACGGGGAAGAAGATGCGGTTGGTCCGCTTGATTTTGATCGCGATAAAACCGCAATGGCACTTTGCGATGCTTTTATAGACGCACAAAAACCAGTATTTGGAATTTGTCGCGGGTTTCAAGAATTAAATGTTCATTTCGGCGGCACGCTTTCACGCGATCTTGTTAATCACCATGCCCCTGTAGAGGCGGGTTATAATGAAATGTTTGACTTCTCACACGAGATATTGCTTGAAAAAACCTCCCCGCTATTTAACGTATATAATCGTGATAGAATTTTGGTAAATTCCGTTCATTTTCAAGGTGTTAAACGCCTTGGTGACGGATTAGACGTTTATGCCAAAGCCGATGATGGCATTATTGAGGCCTTTGGCGGCGATGTTAATGGCGCAAAGGTCAATGCCGTACAATGGCATCCCGAATGGGAAACCGCAAACAATCAAGATTATCAAAGCCTGTTTAAATATTGGGGCGAAGTTATTCGCGGTTAAGCATTTTATTGCATTAACCGGCGGCAAAGCTCATCCAATTGTTCAAGCGTTTTATAGTCTATCACAAGGCTTCCACTATTATTTGCATTGTGTTTTAACTTCACGCCCATTCCCAACACTGCGCTTAGGTCATTTTCCAATGCCACGACATCTGCACTTTCCGGTGTTTCACGTGAAACTTTTTTAGGCTTATTGACCGGCTTGGTGACTAATTTTTCGGCATCGCGCACACTCAGATTTTTTGCGACCATTTCTTTTGCCGCCGCTACTGGATCGTCAGAAGACAATGCCGCACGGGCGTGGCCAGCGGATAATTGCCCACCCTTTACCAATTCTTGTACTTCGTTTGGCAACGCCAATAGGCGCAAAGTATTGGTAACATAAACGCGTGATTTACCAATAGTTCCAGCGATTGCTTGTTGATTATAACCAAAACGATCCATCAATTGACTAAACGCCAATGCTTCCTCTATGGCATTAAGGTTTTGACGTTGAAGGTTTTCAACAATCGCCACTTTTAATGTTTCAAGGTCGTCATAGTCTTTTTCAACTGTTGGCACTTCGTGTAAACCTGCGATTTGGGCGGCGCGCCAACGTCTTTCACCAGCGATAATTTCATATTCGCCTTGATTGGTTGGGCTTGGGCGCACCACGATTGGCTGCACAATGCCATGTTCTTTTATTGTTTCGGCAAGCGCATTTAATTCTTCTTGTTCAAAAGTTCGGCGTGGCTGATTAGGGTTAGGACGGATTAAACCAACCGATATTTCACGCGCGCTTCCCGCACGTTGGCGCGGGGCAGGGGCTTCTTCACCCAAAAGTGCAGATAATCCGCGACCAAGACCACGACCTGATTTTGCTTTGTCGAGCTCACTCATGCAACTTTTAACCTTTCCCTTTGTATCAACTCACCAGCAAGCCTTATATATGCGCGGCTGCCTTGGCAATTATAATCATAGATTAACACCGGTTTACCGTGTGATGGGGCTTCAGAAACACGGACATTACGCGGAATCATGGTTGTATAAACCTTGTCACCAAAATGCCCGCGAACATCGGCGGCAACTTGTTCGGATAATTTATTGCGATTGTCATACATGGTTAAAACCACACCCTGTATCTCAAGATCAGGATTAAGAGAGCCTTTCACCAGATTTACAGTTCGCATCAATTGTGACAGCCCTTCAAGCGCAAAGAATTCACATTGCAATGGAACAAGTATTGAATTTGCCGCAGTTAGGGCATTTATCGTCACCACATTTAACGATGGTGGACAGTCAATAATTACATAATCAATATCAACGCCACCACTTTGTTCATTGCGGACAAAGGCTTCTTTAAGGCGGAAGGCGCGGTTTGAAACATTGGCAAGCTCAATTTCGGCCCCTGCCAAATCAACACTTGACGGTAATACCATAAGGTTTGGAATTTTGGTTTTTGTTATGGCTTCTTTAATTGTGGCTTCACCCATCATTACTTCGTATGATGTAACTTTTCGTGACAGGCTATCAACACCCAAACCAGTTGAAGCATTACCTTGTGCATCCATATCAAGCACCAAAACTTTTTGCCCAATAGCCGCCAAAGCAGTGCCAAGATTTATCGCGGTAGTGGTCTTACCGACACCACCTTTTTGGTTGGCAATTGCAATAATTCTCGGTTTCATTCAATAACCTTTGTCAAAGACTTTATTTCAATTATGCACCCACGATTATCACTTAAACTTGGATGAATTTCATAATCGAAATTCCAGTTTTGTTTTGCCTCTTTAATTTCTTTATCGACTTCTTCGCCTTTTAGAAATAACATTCGTGCATTTAATTGTGCAAAACCATAAGAATAGTGCAATAAGTTATCAAGCGAAGTAAAAGCACGGGCAGTTATAACATCCGCTTTAAACGTTTTTATGTCTTCAACTTTTTTATTTTCAATTTTTACATTAGCACCGAGAATCCGTGCTCCTTCACGTAAAAAGGCACATCTTTTTGCGCTTGTATCAACCAATGTAACCAATGAATTAGGGTTTTTAGAACTTAAAAGTGCAGCCACAACAAGCCCAGGGAAACCCGCGCCACTTCCAAAATCAACCCAATTAATTTCTTCTTCATTGGTATATTTAAGGATTTGGGCACAATCAATTATATGCCGGTTCCAAAAATCATCAATTGTGGTCTTTGATACCAAATTTATTCGCTTTCCCCACAAGATTAATGCTTCACGGTAGTGCTCAAACCGTTCTAATGTTTCACGTGAAACATCGAACTCCTCAGCAAAGCGACTTTTAGTATTACTTTCAGAAAATGAGCCAGTTTCTTTAAGCGACATTCTTATTATCCCGGCGTTTAACATATGCCAAAAGTGCGGTTATGGCACTTGGTGTAATTCCCTCTATACGCGCCGCCTGCCCAATTGTTGCGGGACGGATTTTTTCAAGGCGATCACGGATTTCAATAGAGAACCCGCCAACTTTTGCATAATCAAAGTTTTTAGGAATCAACAAGTTTTCATCACGATTAAAGGCGGCAATATCATTTTCTTGGCGTGCCATATAACCAGAATATATTGCATCAATCTCAAGCTGTTCACGGGTTTCTGGTGTATATTCCCGAAGCTGCGGGTAAATATCGGCAATTGTTTCAAACTCAACACCTTTTAATGCCAACAGCTCAGTAATATTTCTTTTGCGTCCATCTTGTTTAACCGGAAGCCCCATCTTTACACCTTGGGCCGGTGTTGTAAGTGTATTTTGTACAAATTCACGCGCGGCATTAATTTCTGCCATTTTATTATTAAATGCGTCAACCCGTTCTTTAGACAATATTCCAAGCTCGATGCCAAGTGGGGTTAAGCGTTGATCGGCATTATCGGAACGCAGTGTAAGCCGATACTCGGCGCGTGATGTAAACATGCGATATGGTTCACTAACGCCTTTTGTAACAAGGTCATCAATCATCACACCAATATATGAATTTGCCCTAGAGAAAATTACGTTATCTTGACCACCCGCAAAGCGCGCGGCGTTAAGGCCGGCCACAAGACCTTGTGCACCCGCCTCTTCATAACCAGTTGTACCATTAATCTGACCGGCAAGGTAAAGACCATTATATTTGCGAACCGCCAAATCAAAACCTAATTCGGTTGGATCGACAAAATCATATTCAATGGCATATGCCCAGCGAAAAATTTCAACATTCTCAAACCCAGGTATAGAGCGTAAAAATGCATCTTGAACTTCTTCAGGGAATGACGTTGAAATACCATTTGGATAAACCCAATTTGTATCAAGCCCTTCGGGTTCAATAAAAATTTGATGGCGATCTTTATCTGCAAAGCGGGTAATTTTATCTTCGATAGATGGGCAATATCTTGGCCCCCGTCCTTTTATCGCGCCGGTATTAATTGCGGCAAGATGAAGATTGTCACGAATTATTTGATGTGTCTTTTCACTAGTCCAAGTTATGTGACATGGTACTTGTAGGTTTTTAATTTCTTTGGTGATGAAAGAAAATGGTTTTGGATTGTCATCTCCAGGTTGGAAATCACAAACCGAATAATCGATCGTTTCACCATTGAGACGGGCAGGGGTTCCGGTTTTTAATCGCCCCATCCGAAGACCAAGTGAATATAAACTGTTTGCAAGACCAATTGATGGCTTTTCATCAATCCGCCCAGCGGGCCAAGTTTTCTGACCCAAATGAATTACGCCGTTTAAAAAAGTTCCAGCAGTTATAACAACTGCGGCGCATGAAATAATTTCACCGCCCGCAATTTCAACGCCAGTAATTTTATTATCTTTATGAATTAATTTTTCGGCCGATGCCTCAAGCACTGTAAGATTTTCAATTTCAGATACAATCTTTTGAACTGCGGCACGAAATAATTTTCTGTCTGCCTGTGCGCGTGGCCCGCGAACCGCAGGTCCTTTGGAGGCATTAAGAATTCGGAATTGAATGCCGCCCATATCGGTCGCCAAACCCACAACGCCTCCAAGTGCGTCAATCTCACGAACCAAATGCCCTTTACCAAGACCGCCAATTGCAGGGTTGCAAGACATTTCACCAATTGTATTTTTATTATGGGTAATCAGAATTGTTTTTGCGCCCGCACGTGCCGAAGCGCTTGCCGCCTCTACGCCCGCATGTCCACCACCGATTACGATTACATCTGTCTGCATTTTCTGTCCTGTTAAGAGGCGGGCTTAATATAATATTTTTGCCATTAAGTCGAGGTTTTGTTTTTGGTAATGACAGGGGCAGGGAGTATGCAAATTATAATATCAATTAGTTTTTAAAGAAAATGTCCGCAATTATAGAGGCGCAAGTCCGGCACTACCAAAATGTTTCACGTGAAACATAAGTAGTGCCAAAAAGTATTACTTCCCGATGCAGAAGCTAGAAAAGATTTTATCGAGGATATCATCGACGCCAACTTCACCAGTAATTTCACCCAAAGCCCGCGCGGCAATGCGTAAATCTTCGCACGCTAATTCCAAGGCTTCGGATGGGGCATCAAGTGCGGCCTCCAATGCCTTAATGGCTTCTGAAACCGCAAATACATGGCGCGCACGGGTAAGCGGGGCAGAAACAGGCGCAAGGCCAGTGTTAATTTTCATAAGAATTAAGTCTTCTAATTCATTGATACCACTATTATTTTTTGTGGAAATGGCAATTTCATCAATACCATCAATTTTCAAATAATCAGGGCTTTGTAAATCAGATTTTGACCAAACCAAAATATCGCCCGCCGCCAAATGGCTTGCAATTTCTTTTGCCGAAGCCGCATCTGATGCAAGCCCAATCCGAAGATCTGAATGTTCGGCACGTTCAAGCGCGATTTTAACGCCCTGCTCCTCAATTTCATCAGATGTCTCGCGCAGCCCCGCAGTATCGGCAACAAAGACCAAATTCCCACCAATATTAAGCGATATTTCAACCACATCGCGCGTTGTTCCGGCAATTGAGGAAACAATGGCGGCCTGACGACGGGCAAGGGCGTTTAAAAGGCTCGATTTTCCTGCATTTGGTTCACCCAAAATGATAATTGAAAAACCATCACGAATTCTTTGGGCAGATTTGGAATCTTCGATATGTTGTTTAAGCGATTTTATAAGATTTTTTACGGTGCTTGTCGCGCGCGCGCTTAATCCTTCTGGTAAATCTTCATCGGGAAAATCGATATAAGCCTCGGATTCAGATAGGGCAGAGATTATTTCCTCGCGCCATTCGCGCGCCAATGCCCCAAGTTCGCCACGCATTTGTTTTTGCGCTTGTTTTAATTGCGCGTTGGTTTCAGCATCAATTAAGTCGGCAATTGCCTCGGCCTCGGTTAAATCCATACGCGAATTTTCAAAGGCTTGGCGCGAAAATTCCCCCGGATTAGCAGGGTAACAAAGCCCTGTCTCAAGTGCTGTATCAAGGAAATTTTTTAATATTGCCATGCCCCCATGCAGGTGAAATTCAACAACATTTTCACCGGTAAAGGAGTTTGGTGCGTTAAACGCAATCACAAGCGCATTATCAATTAAATCGCCCTTGGCATCAAAAAGGTTTCGCAAAACTGCATGACGCGGGCTTGGCGTGGATTTACCAGATAATTTTTCCAAAAGTTCAAAGCTATTTGGGCCCGAAGCACGAACTACAATCACACCCGATTTAACTGCCGCCGAAGCTGGCGCAATAATTGTACGCATTTAAATAATTACTTATCAGATTTTTTGGGTTTAGATTTTGTATCAACTTCGGATGCCGCCGCATTTACCGCAGTGAAAAATGTATTGATTGCATCAGTCGCAATCCCGCCCATTGAATTTCCCATCGATGTCCATGCCTTTAACATCGGTTCAATATCAGCATTTGGTGCGGTTTCTTCAACCTTGGACTTAACGGCATTAAGCCATGTTTCGTGCATTTGTGAGTAATTCGGCAGGCCCAAAAATGCGCGCGCCTCTTCTGGCGTTAGGTCGATTTCAATATTAACTTTCATCACAACCCCTTTTGGGAAAACCGTTAAACAGGGGTCAACGCTACCAAATTATTTCTCACACCGCAAGAATATAGACGTATCAATATTGTCATATGAAATATCGGCGCTTTGGTCGGTAATATTGCTAAAAGTTAGGTTAAATTTGCTTTCGGTACCATTTGCGGCAACTACATCAATTCCATCACCATTGCTTGTCATTGATATTACCCTTTGGGTAATAATCCCTGATGGGCGCAAACTATCAAAAAATACGCCGCCATTTTCGATTTTAAAAACATAGCCTTGTTCAGCATTTTTAAAATCGCAACCAATACGACCATTCACAGGCTTGCCCAAAAAGGCAACCCTGCCATTTCCAAAAATAAACGTTTTATGTTCTGGCGTTAATTCCGCCATTGGATCTTTCGGCTCACTTTTGCCACATGCGGCAATCACGCCGCAAAAAAAGACTAATAAAAGCTGATTTCTTATCCGCATTCATTCACCTCCCCCGTTTGGGAAGGCATATATTTGCATATAAAGATTAAGAAGCGGTTTGCAAAATTTGAAATACTAATGTTATAAAATTCATGTACTTACTATTTCGCTGGTGTTTAAAAAATGAAAAAACAATTTGGGTCTTTCATACAATTTTCTTTATTGTTTTTTTTGGCCATATTGCCTTTGATAGAACATACACCAGCAATGGCAGAACCACCTGGTCCCGAAATGGATGGGAACAAAAGTGCTTTCTTGCAAATGGCAGATCAATTTAAAAATAACCCAGCCTTTCAACCATTAAGCGGTGATAGTGATTTTAGTTTCAAAACAGAAAAACACGGTGATCTAGAAGTTTCTTGGTCAATTGCCGAACATCCGCGTGCAAAAGTCTATATGGTAAAAGTTAGGAATATTGGAAATAAACCAATTTGTTATGCCGTTCGAGGTGGATATTATTCATTAAGTGGAAACGACCCAAAAGTTTTATTCGACCTAACAAATGATTCTTGGGGCAATGTTGACGAAAATGCATATAGCACATGGCTTGTGCCAGGTATTTTTGACCTTGCCTATGAGGCTGTTGCACAAACCCCAGTTGAGTCCGAGCCACGTTTTGTAATTTATACATGGTCAATCAACCCACAGGATAAGGGTTCAGACAGGGATTGCGCATATAGCGGCTCACGCGATTCAGCTAAAATCGCGGCGTTTGATATAAATACCGCCGATGCGGGTTTTAATATCGTTTCTTTTCCAAATAAGTATTGATAATAAAAAACCCCGCTTTTACGCGGGGCTTTAAATTAGTTATTCATGCTGGTGAAAAACTCATCATTGGTTTTTGTACCTTTGAGTTTATCAAGCAAGAATTCCATCGCATCCATTGTGCCCATTGGCGACAAGATACGGCGAAGCATATACATTTTTGGAAGATCTTCACGCGGAACAAGCAATTCTTCTTTCCGTGTACCAGATTTGATAATATCAATCGCAGGGAAGATACGTTTATCAGAAACTTTACGGTCAAGAATAAGCTCGGAGTTACCGGTACCTTTGAACTCTTCAAAGATAACCTCATCCATTCTTGAACCAGTTTCAATCAATGCGGTTGCGATAATTGTTAATGAACCACCTTCTTCAAGGTTACGTGCCGCACCAAAAAAGCGTTTTGGGCGTTGTAATGCGTTGGCATCCACACCACCGGTAAGAACTTTACCAGAAGAAGGAACAACGGTGTTATATGCACGACCAAGACGGGTGATTGAATCAAGCAAAATAACAACATCACGGCCATGTTCGGCAAGGCGTTTTGCTTTTTCAATAACCATTTCAGAAACTTGAACGTGGCGGGTTGCCGGTTCGTCAAAAGTTGATGAAATAACTTCACCCTTAACCGAACGTTTCATATCGGTTACTTCTTCTGGGCGTTCGTCAATCAAAAGCACGATTAAGAAGCATTCAGGGTGATTGGTTTCAATCGATTTTGCAATATTCTGCAAAATAACGGTTTTACCGGTGCGCGGCGGCGCAACAATCAATGAACGCTGTCCCTTACCAATTGGGGCAACAATATCAATAACCCGACCAGTTTTATCTTTTAATGTTGGGTCATCAATTTCCATTTTGAACCGCTCGTTAGGATAAAGCGGAGTAAGGTTATCAAAATTCACCTTGTGTTTTGCGACATCGGGGTCGGTGAAATTAATGCTTTCAACGCGGGCAAGGGCAAAATAACGCTCCCCCTCACGTGGTGATTTTACCGGACCTTCAACAGTATCACCAGTGCGCAGGCCAAAACGGCGGATTTGCTGTGGCGATACATAAATATCATCAGGACCAGGAAGGTAGTTTGATTCCGGCGAACGAAGGAAACCAAAACCATCTGGCAAAACTTCTAATACACCAGAACCACCAATTTCGGCGCCATTTTCTGCTTGCTCTTTTAAAATTGCAAAAAGCAAATCTTGGGTGCGCATTGATGCCGCACCATCAATTTCAAGACCTTCGGCCATTGTTACAAGTTCGGCAGGTTTTTTAAGTTTTAATTCTTTTAATGTTGTGCGAACCACTGGGCCGGTTGGTTTTTCATATTCGGCATCTTCTGCGCCAGATGGTGCTTCAACCACTTCGTTACCACCGGTAACTTCTTCGGTTGTTTCTTCTGCAACCACTTCTTCTTGGGCTGGCTCTTCGGTTTTGGCAGAAAGTCTAAGGCTTAGTTTGCGTTTTGGTTTTACCGCCTCGTTATTTTCTGGGGTTTCTGGTGTTTGTTCGCTCTCTTGAATATCGTCTGACATTTGCAATTCTTTTATTTAGATTGTTGGGAA
>APMI01023827.1_pt1 | contig 23209 bp, 13 predicted proteins | sample 667938 | NCBI WGS metagenome assembly APMI01 (sample SAMN01084076, study PRJNA167559) | wastewater metagenome | biome: Wastewater | place: Denmark: Ejby Moelle, Odense | collected 2011-11-28
ATTTCACAGTATCCCCTCGCGAGGATCTGCCATATTCCGGATGTAATCTTAGAGAGCAATACTGTCACTATTAAAACTTTTACGACAAACTGGACAGTTTAAGTTACTTGTGCACCAGCTGTCCAAGCACTCTTTATGGTAAACATGACGGCACGGAGTCTATCTGATTTGATCTTGGGGCTGAAATTAGCACAAACAAATTGAGCATACTTGCTATTCCGCACTTGTTCTCTATTAGGACTATTACACTAAATTTTAGTATTTTTTGAGTGGCATTATTCTATTCAAAGTCTCCATATTATTCACAGCATGTGCCAAATATCTATGACCATGCTGATTTCTTCTGCGACGTAATCCCACTGCAAAAGAGACCATGCCTACAAATATAACGAGTCCCATGAAGGACATCACTATGGCAAATAGAAATCCTATTGAAAATACTGAGTCAGTTTGGCATTTGATTTTGATGTAACGTTATTATTCTGTTATATTTGATGCTAAGATGTGCTTTAGACCGAATACAATTTTAGGAGTTTCTCCGTTTTACTTGAAATAAGCTGGAGAGACCACAGCGCTATAAATAGTCAAGCATTGTTATGTGCCATCCATAAATATTCTTAATACTTCACTTCTTTAAGATATTCCTTTAGTAATGCTTCCATTTCTCTCTTCAAGATGCGCAAATGTGATAAATATTAATGGTTTATCATCTTCGAGACAAAAAGTAAGTTGAAATCTAAAGATGTCATTCTCGAATGGACTGATATAAGCGAAGGTAAAGTTCGAGGTTAATGGTACTCTTGATTCTGTTTAATTTAAGTGAATAGCGGGAATTCCACAGTCGAAGTCTATAAATGGTTCAGGACAGAGACAGACTGCTTTATCTTTTAATTATGTGCCATTGTTTAAGCATTACGATCTGATTAACTACATCAGAGCCATCATGATCACAATGATGCATATGACTGCATTTTTGATGTTACTCATTATTATAATAATTTTACGAAGCTACAAATTCTTCAAACTTTGAGATATACTAATTAATGTTAATGATATATTCTTGATATACATGATCAAGTCTGCATGTGATGTAGAAATCATTCAAAATAAGAATCACTACATTGAATAACTTTTTATTTTATTTGACTGGCCATTGATAGTTTTTACATCACCATTAACATTTGGTTATCTTTTATTGAAGTGAGGCTGTCACTGAGTTCATTCTTGCCAATCACATAGATCAGCCAGTTTTTCGTCATGCTGATTCCTGTACGCTTTTTAAATATCTTTACGTACTCATTGAATGTTGGTTGACTTATACTATTTGTTGGCTCCATCACCATCATATTCAACTTCTATTTTGTGAGTACGTCCTCATTAGCGATTAAAGAGTTTATGTTAATGCTGAAATCAGAGAAATCGAGATCTCCAATTGAAAATCCATCTACTCCTGCACGTCTACCACCTCGCCAGGTAATGAAACCAGACCAGTCAGGCTATTTCTCATGAACATGCTAGTTTTAATGAATTTAGCCTTCATCTTCTTCACTTTTCTTAGTATCATCTTTATTGAGCATAGCCTTGATTATATCACTTGGGTTCTCTTATTTTTAATTACCCTTCTTCTTTGGTCCTTTTTTCTTCTCCTCAGCAGGGTCCTCATATACTGATTGAAGTATATCAAGCACATCACTGTTCTCTTTCCCGGCTGGTTATTTTTGATCCTGTTGAGCAAACTGTGGAGGCTGAAAATAACCATAATTTGGAGGAGGGTGAACAGAAAAATTAGGTGGAGGGAATTGTCCAGGAGGATATCCGTAAGGCTGACCCATCATACCGGCATGAGTGGGCATCATCGGGTAGTTTCCAGGCACCATACCAGGAGCAGGAAAATTACCATACCCTTGCTGCCCTTGCCCATATGATGGTTTTGTCTGTGGTTTTTTCGCTTTATCATCAGCTTCTTCATAAGCAAAATTTTTCTATGTATTACTGAAATCTCTTCCTTTTGTGATAGACTCTTCGTCAAGCAATAATGTGATTTAAACTCTTTTATCTCCAAGTAAATCTTTTCTCCTGCATAGTTCTTGTTTAGCTCGAAGTGCATTCTTTATGTTGTCGTAGGTAAATAGTATATATGATCGCATTTGAGGTTTAGTACTTTTGTTTAAGTAGTATGATGTGATGGTTCCGAACTTCTAGCAAATGCCCATCATATGACTAATGTCCAAATTCGCCGATGTTATGGGAGGGAAACCTAGGAACAAAATTGGTAGAAGAGCTGCATTCTTTTCAAAGTCATAATGGTTACTGACAATCTATTTTCTTCTGGATGGATCTGAAAATGCAATTCTGAATCCTGAGTTCTTACCGAATATTTAAAAGATACGCGATGCTCTTTAATAGGCAACAGCAGCATCGATAGCTCTCTTAAATTTGACGAATGCAAACTTGGGGAATATCTAGGTAGCTTAGACTAATCCGAATTCGCTCATGACATTGGTCATATAGTTATGATCGATCATTTCGGGTATGCCGCCCATCCACAGTTCCCTGACCATAATCCTGTGGTGTTTCTATCCATATATTTAGCCTTTCTCCTGCTGCTGGTACTGGTAGCTATTACTCTGCTGCTGTCTCGGAGGGTATCCTGATTGACCTCCCTGTTGTTGTTGCTGTTGCTGATGGTGATGCTGGGGCTGGTGAGACTGATTGTGATGGCCTTGGTGTTGGTGTTGTGGCTGATGGTATTGCATCTGGTGCATGTGCATCATCTGGGGTGGCATCTGACCATTACCTTGACCCTGGTACATGTTCGGCTGCTGACCCTGGTAATGCTGCGGTTGACCCTGTGGCTGTCTCTGGTATTTGTCACCACGCGAGTGATTTTAGTGACCGTCTTCCTTTATTTTAATTTTCCAGTTCGGATTCTCGTCATTGATCTTCGCAATAATGGGCTTGGCTTAATTTTCAGGCATATTCATGGTGACGAACCCATAACAAAACTTATCGAAATGACCTTGGGCATTTCCCTTCTTAATGCTGAGTGATACAAAAAATACATAACTTCAGAGACAGAGCAGTGTCTTTAAAAAACTTCCCTGAGAGCCGCATCGTTCATGCTGACTGGCAGGTATCCAATGTATAATTTGGTGATGTTGATATTTGATCGAGGACTAAGGTATTAGATAGATGTAGGATAGCAAAGATAAGCCGAGGGGCTTACCATAAAAAAAGACCAACTTTAACAATTCAGAGTAATCAGTCATAGTATACCACAGCGATAGTACTTCTCCTTGCACTGTATCAATTATAGCAATCAATTATCATCTTCCCTCTTATAATTAATTAAATTAATAAATGAAAACCGCCTCATCAAAAACAACATTAATCGCCATTAATTACGCTGACTTACTTACTTTTTTGTTGGTCGATGAATTAATTTGATAAAATTGATACGTTTTGCATTTTTTACTGAATAGTAGTTATATACATTTATTATTTGTCAAAGATCAACCACTTTCAGGGAATAATGGGAAATTGTGTGCCGAACAGAGTGCCCATTGCGACTTAATCAAAGTTCGAAAGACTAGATTCAGGTCTTACTGAAAATCAAGTACCTAAAAAATCGTACCAAATAATCAACGCCGAGTCATAAAAGAAACTAATATTTCGCAACGCACCTCTGAGAAACTGCGAATTTTTGTATAACAAATTTCATCATGATAATGCAAGACCTGATGAAATTAATCTCGAGTGGCAGATTGATAGTGTAGACTACCATGCGGATGTTGTAAGGTTTTGGGTCATTAACCGAGTTCCTCTTAAAATCTGGGTTGTTGTCGATGGAATCGAGAAAAAGACTAACACTGGGCTTTACTTAGAAATTAAGAATTATACTTTTTCTCAACAATTCGATATCAGAGCTCAGACAATTGGAAGTCCTCCCCAGATCCAATAGGTTACAATACCGAATTTAGGATTCCAAAACAAATTGAAGATTATTTTATAGTCAATTACAGATCCAAAGCAATCCTTATGTTTAATAAACAGTTATCGACTAAACGACGGAAGATTTAGAATAGAAAAGCAAGAGCTGATTTGGAGCAGCCTTGCGTTTGAACTGGAAAACATATACAATCAGAATTAACAAGCTCATAAATAAACAGGTGCTGACAAGTAGACATTCTCATAATGCGTAATTTGCAACGGATAGCCTGCAGCCTGTATATTGTTACCTTGCAGACATATGTGCATCGGAAAGAACTGCTTATTATAGTTTAAACGACATTACAAAGCTTGTCCTTTGTGCAAAAAAGGCGTTTAGGAGACGATAATTTATAGGTAAATAACGAAGTGAACATCAATCAATGATAATATTATGACATTTTTCGATTCCCTATCACACTTTTGTCTGGTTCACGATTTGGATCACTTCTTCTCGCTTCAGTTTAGCCCTACCACTCTCTTTTGCGATCAGTGTGGCTTCTGCTAGGGCTAGAGGAAGAATGCAGAAAGTATATGCTGCAGTCCCTTATTTCAGTGTTGCCATGTACTACTTCGCATATTGAAGATTTTTTCGACAGTAGTCAATGATCTAAAATAGTATAATAGTTACGTTTTCCTATTTCCATCCAGTAGGGAAGAAACTTACTCCTCTTTGCTTGTCGTCACCAGAGTTGATGAGGATGTTAACACTTTGAAGTCCTCGCCCATAGCCTAAAGCTAAGTCTCGATTTGTCTTGGTTCCTTCAAACCAGTCCCAAATTTCGCACAAAATAAGTCCAACTGCCCCTGCGACTGAAAAGGTGTAAGCATCGAGATCCGTTTCATCGTTGATCTGCCAGTTTCGCTCCGCCCAAAATGCCATCCTGTCGGCCATGCTGCTGGTAGAGTCTGCAACTCTGGCTCTGATGCCAGAAGGGCACAACATGATCCATTCCGCCAATCTGAGTGTAACTTCAGGTAGAACTTTCTCGTTGTTTTCCCAGTCAAAAATAAGCTCCTATTCGGTCATATTGGGTCGATACTTCTGAATTCCATAGCTCACATTCTTAAGCAGCTTGGCCTTTACTGCATTTTAAAGTGAAGGATGGTCCTATATTTAATCAATAGCTCTCAGAGTGAGATAAGCAGAAGCGACTGCCTCCTTGCAGGAAGGTGGAAGTCTCATGATAGGGATAAAAAATGTTCTTGAAGTCTACTCCAAAACCTTAAAGGCTGATTTCTTTTCGATCATAGAAAGTTGAATTTGAATTTTAATAATATTATTAAGCCTAGATCATCAATTATGATACTAAGTTCATACTGATGACGTATTTATTTGTATTTTAGTATCCTCTCTTTGGAAAAATTGGGGATAAAATACAACGTAAATCATTGATATCTAATTAGTAACAGACATCATAAAATCTCTAAACTCTTCAATTATGCTTGATTTTATGGTTCTAAATAAATATACATATATTGTGCTATGATCATCTTGATTACAGTATGATTTTTTGTACATTGAATCATGTTACATATTATAATCCTGGAGCAATAAATATAAATGTCCAGCTAGAAATTAACATTGGAACTAGGCCAGCCTGAAGACTATTCAACTCCGGCTCCATTATCAGCAATTTATCAGTAAATAATGAAAAACTTCGATAAGCACATGGTTAGACTCAAATAAAAACTTACTAACCCGCTCTTCGATGATACACCTCTCATGAAGCACAGGAAAACTTTACCTAAAATAAATTAGGAAATTGAGAAAAAGAATAGAAAGAAATTTTACAGTAATAAGCTTATCGCCAATTAAGCGGTATTCATCCATGAAAGGAAGCAATGTGAGCCGGAATAAATTACACGTTAAAATCGATAATTTTAAACGATGTTCTCGCCTCTCAGATAGAAATGTGTTCTCTCTGATAGGAACAAAAGGATTATGGAACTTTATCGAAGAGCTGAGAAAGATCATGAGTTCTCTCCTATCAAAATAAAATTCAATAAATAAGTTAAAAGAATGAGCGTTTAACATCATGATTAAAGTCCATCAACTAAAAAATTATCTCTGGGCCGTCCAAGTTCAAAGAAAATGTTAGATATTCTAAAAATAGCTCAATAAAGAAGAAAAGCATTGTAGCCACTTTTTATGAGACCTCAGCGAAGCAAAAGCAATATAATGATTAACTCTTACAGTTAACAGAATCCTTAAAAAGTATAAGGAAAAAAGATAGAAGGTACTCCTAGCAATGCTTAAAATATCAGGATAAAGACTGTGAAAAATATGACACAATCTCCGCAAAGAGAGAAATCTATTACAAAAAGGTTCAACTGGAGAAACGAGCCCTTCCCTATAAATAAAATAAACGAAGACTAATTTTACAAGCTTATAAGATATTATTTAAAAGTTTCAGGTCCAACTCCAATACAGTCAGGGTTCTATAAAGCTTATATTGGTAGTGGAAATAATGGAGCATTAATTAAAAAATTACTTAAAGATCGAGGACATTGGACAATAGTATAAAGTTTGGATGAGGAGCCTAATTTTGTATGGACTCAGCTTAAATCACAATCATTTTTGAGCTCTCTCAAATAATGTCCAATAAAATAATACCAGAGCATGAATAGAAAACTTATATAAAACCCATTTCCATAATTATCTTCATTTTTACGACTGAAATAGAATGAATACACATAAGGGTGTTAAAAAATATTCGAATACAAGCACTACCTGACTTTGGTAAACAATCTCAGAAGTAGATTTCAGACTGGAAATAGTGTTCATTACTACGCACGACTAAAATAAGTGTATGTAGACTATCTTGAAGAAAATGTACTCAAACCAAACAAAGACAAACAGAATGATAAAAGTAATAACAAAGATAAAGAGTAAATTAAGGCAGTCGATATTAAGCTACACAATCATATGGATGGGGCTGGAGTAATAGGTGAGAAGAAAGGACTGCTCTACATGATGGAACACTACTGTACTATGTTTGAATAAAATATAAACGATTTTATTCCAGTCACCGTACATTTAACTAACCCATAATATTACAATTAAGCATTTACTAAAATTCCTGAGGGTCCATGGATCCACAAACCAGGCTAAGCCACAAACCGAGGTCAAGGAATAACAGTGCACACAACTAAGTAAACTTTAATTCAAGAACTGACTAAAAAGAAGAAGCACAAAAATGGAGTTAAATTCACAAGCATCATTCAGCAGTATATTGATCCATTACTATATCACGGGCGGAAATTTGATATTCGGGTATGGGTGCTATGGACTGGAAGGAGGCTTTGGTGGTATAAGTAAGGGTATCTAAGGACAAGTTCCAAATAATTTAGTTATAAAAATATGAATAAGTTCATTCATCTCACTAATGATGCTATTCAGTCACAATCGGATGATTTTGGTAAACACTAACCAGCTAACAAGCTCTCATTTAATGAGATTGATAAATATCTGCAATTTTAACATAACTTTTCAGGCTTTTATTCTCAAATTTTACCATAAATGCAGGCAACAGCAATTAAAGCATTTCGCATGGGCAACATTCTCTTCGATAAGCATAACAAATAATTCACTTTTGAACTATTTGGTCTTGATTTTTTGATTGACAGCAAATTCAAACCATGGTTGATTGAATGCAACACGAACCCTTGTATCGAAATAAACTGTTCTCTACTTGCAAGACTGGTACCAAACATGTTAAACAATGTACTAAACTTAACAGTTGACTCTTACTTTCCAATACCAATTAAGAAAAAGAAAGCATAGTCACCTGCATGGAATCATGAAACATTCAAGTTCTAACTTATTTACAATGGAGAATACGATGTATAAATGGAGTAGAAATTATTGAAGAGCAAGACCACAATTTCATATAATGAATAATAATAAGATGATGAGATTATGAGAGAATGTGCAAAAACTTAATGACAATTGTTTCAAATTACATTATTCTAATATTAAAATCATTTCTTTTCCATATTTATGATATTATGAGGAAACAACAGTGCTACATTTAATTCATGTATGAATTGCTCATTATTTGAGTCGGCACTAACCAGTTTCCATAAAATAGGCGTACTATTTCCTAAGGATATCAATTTCCTAAATTTTCTAATTGTACACTTTCTGTGTTTTTCTACTATGGCTGCTATGATGACTATACCCATTATTATTATTATTTTAATGTTGAGCATAATCCTGATGCTGATGATGCTGATGCTGACTATTACTATGACCTGGGTGTCTGTACTCATTGGATATTAAGGAGAACGAAGTGTTGTTTTTCCTGTGCGAGTGCTTGTTTGATGGCTATGGCGCGTATTGGTACATTGGCATCGTTGATGATATATTGTGGAAATTATTGTTTTAGGCTTTTTATAAGAGCGGTCGCTTTGTGAATTGGTCACGTAACACAGATAGCTCTTGCACTAATCTTTATACTACGTTCTCTAATTTTTATATGCGTATTTGATGATTCTGCTATTGAATACGGTGATGCTCAATTTGTTTTGCAAGCTGCATATTTCGTGCTTTCTGTTATGCCAATCCGCTTTTTAAAATATCTCTTTCACTAGCTGATGACACTGAAATAGAGCTCACCTGTTCTGTTTGTTTATTTTTGACTTTTGTAATTTTTCTTTTACCCTTTACTTTACTTTCAGTAACCATCTCTTCAATGTACCCATTAAGAAACCCTAAGAATGTGGGATTATCTTTGCTTTTGCCTGTATAGCCAGCATTTTGATCTTCGCAATATCCTTAGATTGAGGCAAGTCGATGTGACTTCGCTTGTGAAATTAAATCATAATATGATTGTTTGTGAGTCTCAGCTTCCTATGATGCTTTCGAAGGAGGGAGCAATTATATATTGACTTCTTATTTCACACTTTATCCCTCTGTTTTAAGTATCTTAATTTTGTTTTATATTAGTGGCGAAGTGGCTTACCTTTCCGTCTATTCATACTTGGAATCCTTTTCCTCAATTTTTTCGGGTACTGCAAATTTACCCTATACTCTCTCACCTTAATCCTTATTCGACAACATCGCACTATTATTACTCTTCCTACTTTTCTGTTTGATCTGACTCTGAATATATTTAAGATTGTCCTGGTTCATATGCGAGAACAGATCACTTGAAGCATTCTACAGCTTACGTTCTGAGTACTCGCTGTCCTTCGATTTGGATTTGCCACGTAAATCTGAGTTTTATTTTGTATGTACTTGCGTAATTTAGTTTCGGAATTGTTGCCATTGTCGTTTATTTTATTATCACGCGTATTTTATATTCAATAGTCGATCATAATGCATCCAGCGTACAACTCCATATCAATATATGCATATAAAAATATGAGTGATATTTCACTACTCAGCTTCATCTTATTATTATTCAATAAGTGAGCTGATGTCTCCCGTGGCAAACTTACGGATCATTTATGGGAACTGCTGCAGTAGCTATATTCTAGCTTCTTCTAGCTCACTATCGAGTACCCTCATGGAGCTCTGTTATAGATTTTGTAAGAGTATGCTCATCTTTTGTGTTTATCTTCTGTACTTCCTAAAAATAACAACATAATTACTCTTGTATTTCAATCAGAGCCTGTTAATTACGTTCTCCTCTTTAAGTGCCTTGGTTTTGCTTCATTAAACTAGCCCGTAGTCCATCAATAGTGGTCTGTAAGTCCACAATTACTTCTTATTTACGTTTTATTTCTCGACGCCATTTCTGCTACTGGTCTTCTAAACTTTAATCTCGCTGTTTAATAGTTCTAGTCAATGACATAATTTATTGTGACTGTTTTTATTGAATATTCTGGTATTATTTGCACTTACCATTCAATCGAGTTATCTACCTTTGCAGTTACTACTCAATCTTGCGTGAGTTTGCACTTGAATTCATGGACTAAATCTGTCTTCTTAATGTCTCATTATCAATTTTTAATTTCCTGTTCTCGCTATTCAAACTGGAAATCTGTTCTTGCAGCTAGTTGTGCATGTTTGTATTTTATGCCGGTTTTACAGGCGCACTCGGTTATTGGTTGTAGTACTTGTTATACAGCCACTCGTAATTTCTCTTAATATATGAATAAGTACCCAGAAATAATAGAGATCTTTTGACTTAAGCTCAAGACTGTTGATGACTTCATCGTGGTTTGTGCAGTCTATTTGACAATGATGTGCTGCGTTCGATTTGAAAGCTTGCATTTACTTAGATAAGACAATTTTGAATTTTTTATTATAATATTAACACTAATCTAACTGTCTTATGCTAAAATATAAAAACATGTTATCCATCAAGTCTATCACATATTTACATTACTCATCGTGATGTCTCTGCCATACGCCGATCAGTTTCTACTTATTACTAAGGTTGAGTACACTTTGAAGGTAAGGGTTCTTCATTGGGTAAATTTATGCGATCTTGAACAGTATCAGAAATGACAAAACTTCTTGATTCATTTTTGGCTTGCTGATCACTTAGTATCACTTTTATTCCTTTACAGTCTTGCAGAAAATTTAGTTTGCACTGCAGCCCGCCTGTAATTGGGTTTTCAATTCTGTATAAAGTATCCATCAACTGCTCAGAATATTAGTTTTCAGCTAATTTCTCTTAAGTAGACAATTTGAGTACAGTGAGAACTTTACGACTAAGTGTAGCTTTAGGAGCCACATTGTAAGCAATTGCTAAAACAAGCATAACTATTTATTGGATGGCTAATTTCTGATTTGCAGTACTCCATAAAATCAAATTAGTAAGCGGTTTTAGCACTAGCGCAATTTAAATAAGTCCCAATATGTCAAACATGTAATTTGAAGAAATCCTCACGTGTGAGACACTGCTTCTTCTTGCTAGATTCAACTTGTCTATCCAATAGAAAATGAAAAGTGTCACAAGTTGAATAGTAGTCACAATGGGTGCACAATTCAGTAACATGATTCCACTCCAAAAACACGAAATCTGGAAGCCAAACTTATAGGCAATTTGATGTGAAGGTCTTTGCCACATTTAATTTGCTTATTATTGAGTCATCTGATTTTTACCACCGTATATTCTTTTCTTTGCTCTTTTGAATAAATCTTGGAAATTGATCAAACACAAAAGTAGTGAGATAATACAGTCAACGACTGAGAGAATTATCATCTTTTTAAGAGTAGAGTGAGCCATTTCAGCGTTAGGAGTGAACACACTTTCAACTGCGAAAATACTAATACTCTTCAAAGCTAGCAATTCGAAACAGAACTTTTTTGTTCTGCTGATATACTATTTAGTTGCAGTAGGTATCCTTTGCTTACTTTGCATCAATTCGAGTATCCATGGTAGTAAAGTAAAGCTTAATATCGACAAGAATACTAATGAGCAAATTGTGCCTGAGTTACTTGAATATGAGAGACCTATTTTACGGCCGATACATAACTGACTTACAAAGTAGAATAAGAAGAAATCCACCTGTACGAATGTTAGCAAAATGTAATTCAAACCTGTTTTAGCTTTGTGAAATTTCGATGGCAAGCAGATATTCTCCCAGTTTATTTCTGATGGTGAAGGAGCAGGTTCGATCTCCATAATTTCGCTATCGTTTAGGTTTGTTTATCCAAAAGATGCTTCCACTTTATTCTTTGTAAAGAATTTAGACTTCCAAGCTTTAAGCACCTCGGCTTGACTTTCTTTAGACTCAAATACAATAATAGCATTGCCACTAAAGTGTTGATTTTTACTTGCACATGCGACTTGTTTGAATTAATCAAGTTTTTTATGGCTAGACTCTATTTTCTTAAGCATTGCCAATATTTATTCTTTCTTTTTGTCTTCATTTTTGAGTAATTGTCTCCACTAATCAACTTATTTATGAATCTGATCCTTAATTTAACAATATTGGTCCATGTTGCTGATAAAGACAATTTCTCGAATATGCACATTATCAAAGTTAGTTTTGAAGAGATCTCTAATTTTTTACTCCACGTTGATACTTTTAGGCACATTTTTTAGTAATACTGACCATTGTTCTTGACTAATAATATTCTGATCTTTTAGTTGACTGGATCTGTGGGTCTGTAGCAATCTTACTGCAAATAATAGGAAGGTAAGTGTCACAAAACTCAATGTTGAATATATGATGAACCTAGAATATGTATATGTTGGCGATAGACTTGACCAGTTGTTGCTCAGTAGCTGAGACATATCCGTAATTGACATTAATATGTCCTGAAATTGCGGGATGCCTGAGTCAAATAAAACTATCAATAGTATGATGCCCATGATTTTGCAGTACTCGTAAAGTCCTCGATAATGACCTCCCAGATGCTTGGGATCATCTAATGAAAAATTAATAGCAAGTTGATCGAGTTTAATTGGCATGAGACAGCACGGACATCTTTATGAGGACTCAGTAGGCACTCCTGAAGAAGTTGCCAGTCGATGTTCGTCTGCTATCTGTGAGCTGAATGGTATCCTGAAAGGATTGTATTTTGATTTTGTTGGCATATATGTTATCAGAGATTGGAATATTTTAGAATTTGAGCACCCATATATATTAAATTAATTACTTGGCGCTTTTTAAATATATTCAATTAATACCATTGCTCAATGAAAAACCATTTATTTTATATTCAGTGATTTTAGTGTTTATCTTTATTTACAAAGTAAATTAGAGTGCCCAACAAATTAAAGGTGCTATTTAGTATGCTTATTATAAAATAATATATCATAGACCAAAATACACGTTTAGTATTGAGATGAGTTTCTTCGATTTATTCACAAAAAGCAAGAGCAAAGATAAAAATAAAGGCAACGATGCAGGTTATAATCAATACCCTGAGCAGACAGCTAATACTGGTTACAATCCAAATACAAATGCATATAATCCAAATTTACAGGGTTCATACAATACCCAATACACTCAATCATACAATGTGGTGGGTGGCCAATCGGCCCAACAATACAGTGGTAACACAGTAAACCAGAATCAATGGCAGCAATACCCGCAACAACAACAGCAAGGTTTCACAGCGGGACAAGGGTAAAGATTCAACTACTGCAGCCAGAACAGTGGACAGAATACAAACCAGCAGTACCAGAATGTGTCAGCAGCGATAACGACGGGTTGGCAACAAACTCCTACTACCACTACCACTACTACTACTACTAATCAAAATTGGCAACAGCAACTAATTCCTACTACTACGCAAGGAGGGTGGCAGAGTAACAATGCTCAAGGTTACAGTACAAGTGGGTGGGATAGTAACAATAATAGTGGAGGATGGCAGAACAATCCAACTGTAGTTAGTCAAACCACAAGAGTAGACACTAACCTAAGTCATAGAAATATAGACAACCAGGCAAACAATAATCAAAATGGTCTAAATGATCTACTCGCTAGTAACTTGTATCCCAGTTTGCCAGCTATGGGCAACACGCAAGACAAAGGTGACAAGGAAGAAATATAAAACAATCTAGGTTGGGTCGAAGAGCAGTCAGGTAACAAATCAGACGGTATGGTCCAATACATTGAAGAACTTGGCGCTTCTAAATTTGTGAAACCAGGATAAAAAATTAAACTGGGTCAGACACAATATAGTAATAATAATCAAGCTTGGCAACAAGGTATGTCAAATCAGCAGCAAGGAAATACTCAGAAATACGGAGGAAATCAAGGGTTCCAGTCATAAGTGTTTTCAATAGCTTCAGCATTATTCCAGCTTAATCCAATATTCGAAACCCAGAAACTAATACCAGATTTATACAACCCATAGATAAAATACAAAATAATTCCATACTTAGATGAGAAAAAAGCATTAGATGTGTGCAGTATAACAGATACTAAACGAAACTATAAGAAGAACAGCATGATGATCTGGGACTACCATGGTGGACCCAATCAGCTATTCTACATTAAGAAATAATACAGTGGGTATTATATAATAAATGTGGCTCGTGGATTCGCAGTGCAGCCTCCAGCCAGAAACGAGGATGAAAATTAATCCATGATCGCAAGACCCAGAATGGGAGCACCTCAATAACAGTGGCGCATGTAGTTCTCAAACGATAGCAAATTCTATGGGTTCGTCCAGATTATTAACCTGTCTACTGGCAAAGCCTTAGATCTATATTTCGAGAGATCTAACAATGGAACTGCTGTAATTCAGTGGAACTCTACAGGAAAAAAGAATCAAATGTGGAGAATTGTTCCATTTTGAACATTATTAAGAATTATTTGATTCAAAATATGATGTAATCTAGCATATTTATTAATTTTAGTTATAAAATAAATAAGTATTTGCATCAAATCAAAGAAATTAGGGTTAGTTATGATTCTACAGCAGAGATGGGGAATCCCGCACATCCCAAGCATCAATTTTATTAGCCATGATCTCCATCATGATACGCTGATGCCCAGCCTTAGACAGCTTTTGTTTCCTAGGTTTAAAATTGTGCACCAGTTGTTCACTTTTTGATATTGTCTGCAATTTTGTATGACTGTTCTCTTTGTTTGAGGATTGGTGAGTGTATAGCACTTTAGTAAGTGAAGGAAACCTGCTGCTGGCTCGTTAACTATTGCGAGTTCCACTAGAGGCTGAATTGGACTTCCTGGCTCTCTTGACATCAGTGGCAGGGAAAAACATAAATATAATACTAAAATAGATAATCAGACTGGTGTATTTTATTAAATGATTGCCATATTCTATAGCTTAGTGCGTTATAATTATAATCGTAAAAATACGAAAGCTTGTTACATAATCAAATTCTAAATAACCATGGGCGATAACGTTTCGGCATAGGAGAAGAAGACCTTCGAGGACAAATTACTGTTCGTACAGAAAGCTGACGATCCGCTATTTGGGCCGATTGATATTTTTAGGTTCAAGGAACCCCCATACGAGTACATCATGGATTACCAAAAAACATTTATTTAAGGTGACGTTCGATACCAGCCATACTCAAACTTTATGCAATGTCTTCGCGAGAAATAACACAAGAATTTAGCGAAACTACACTTTACTGAAATATCAAAAGGTACACAGTCTTTAAGTTAGAGGCTCATATGTGCATCAAGGACACAAAAGTGCATACTTACTGCAACTATTATAACTTTACCCTACGACAGGGTATCGAAAAGAAGAAAATGAAAGACTGTCGGTTTAGTTAACCTGAGCTAACTTACATTATGTCATGCCTTTTAGATTTGTCAATTTATTTAAAAAGCTGTGGAATTGTATTTGGAGATTTTCGATCAGATCACATTTACTTGAGCCCATAAGGGTATATAAAGGTCTACACTCTGGACCTTGATAAATAAAACAAACATACTGCATATTATAAAGCATTAGTCGAAAAATCATTAATTGAAGAAATGGTGCTATCTCCTTAACAGTTGTTCTATTTGCAAAGGCTCGATTACGAACCCAAGTTAGATGTCTTTAAAGCATAGATATTTGCTATAGCCATGATTATTTTATAGCTCATGACGCGAGACAAAATCAAATTTTACTATAACGAAGACAAAGGTAGCCTCAAAATGGGTAGAATAAACTTCGATTTGTCCTCATTGAATGCAGAATACTCACATTAGTTTATTGATATACTGCGAGGCTGTCTCATGGAAAACCCGAAAGATAGACTGACTCTTGAAGCAGCCTTTAATCGGATTGAACAATTAAGAAAAAAGTCACAAAATGTAAGTTATTGTATTCGATTACACGATTAAGATGATGGTATGAAGAAAAAGACAGGAACATCAACAAAAGGACAATATATTTTATCGGGGATTTAGAAAAGATTAACACCCTCACCAATTACAACATTAGCGTCTTCAACATCGAGTGGATTTCAGACAAGCAAACGTACAAGTACGCATGAATAGACAGCTAAACGATTCTTTAAATGATTTATATGATTTTCAAGTTATTGAATTTTATAAGTACAAATCAGATAATTTTACGATTGTGAAGGACTCGTTTGATCTCCAGGTAATTAAGGAAACTAACGATTAATACAACCGTGATAGAGAGGAATCCAAATCCAACAGATTTGAATGATACCATTTTCTGCAGCTCCATGTTATACTCGTTAATCGTCATGGTGTATTCCTCGCGTTCTTTCACCTCTTCAAATACTTTATGCAGGCTTTCAATGCTCTTATCTATCATTTTGCTATCCTCTTCTTTAGGGATATTGTTGACATCTGACAGTTCGATGCCTTCCAGGAACAAAAACACGAAGCTCTGGTTATCGCCAATATTTTCAATGCAGAATTCATATTAACCCGACACAGCTGCATAACTATCAAAGCGCTTAACATAATCTTTATCGCTGGGATTCTTGTATAGGATTTAACCTGATTTAAACACGTGCGAGAATTAGAACTTGGGGTGATTGCGAGCAGTCACCTTGAAGTGGTACGGGGTCGATTCGCTTAAAAAGGAGTGGAAGCACCATCGTCCGTAATGCTTGATGTCTACTTCGAATGTTATTTGAGTAGTGAGTAGGACCAACTGGGCTAAGATCGCCAATGATATTATTGACATAGTTTATAATATAACAATAATATGAATATCACACCTTATAATCTTTCTCATCAAGAATACTCTGTGTATTGTAGCATTCGTGAACGTAGTTCGGTCTCACGAACTTCACATTCTGCATCTGCTTTGCTAATAATATTTTACTGCCCTCCATTTTGTTAGTAATCACTAGACATCTATTTTTTGGCTCTTATATAATATTTCCTCCCATCTCTTTTGCTGCTTTTATGATATCAGCTTTTTATTTACCAGTAATGTTACATATGCAAATATCTCTTCCTTTGAATATCTTTGGCTTTATTTTTTCAGCAATACTGTGTCTAAACTGAATACTCCGCTGCTTTTCAGCTGCTCTCTGCGCTTAAATCCACTCTGGAGTAACATGCTGGTAGTATTTTTTAACTTAGTTCCAGTCCGTGATTTAATAATCAAAAAATTACTCTTCCTATTTAATTTAAGTTATTTACTAATGCTTAATCTCTTGCTTGACTACATTTTATTTGTCTAAAGAGCTCTTCCGTCCTTTTCTTCTCATCTATATATCATGCTATTTCTTGCTTTATTAAATAGCCTTAATTAATTGTGTGTCTTATTCAATTTTTTAAATTTTTATTGTTCCTCGATGACGATCAGTTTTTACTTATTCGATTAAATCTTTAATATGGGTCTTTCTAATTTTTTATGTTTCTTTCCTTTGCTGTTCAACAGCTTTTTTGTCCTCGATATCTTTTTTATTCTTTCTGTCTAGGCTTTCAAATGCATTTTATATAGTTTTTTCTTGATGTTTATTATCAACATGCCCCTTAAAAACCAAATAATGAATACAAGTGGCTCTGGGTGCATCAACATTTAACATTCTGACGACAGCTTTATTAAAAATGCCAGATTTTTACTATAATTTAATTACTTTCGTTCTATGCACACTGGTCTACCTATGATCGAACATTTAAGCGAAACTACAACACAGCTGATCTTTATTATACATATCGATTTCAACATGATCGACTTGCTTCATTTTTAACTAAATTTGATTCACTATTGCTGGGTACCTGAACTGCAGCTATAATTAGTAGCGGATCTCTTTATTTAAAAATTAAAACTCGTATGATTTTTGTCGAATTTATGCGATTTACTTGTAACCGTACTTCTTAATGCCAGGGAAATTGTGGGCATCGATTACGCGGTAATCAATAACAGATTATTAGAATTTCATATATAATATAGATAACTACATTTTAATTAAACATTAACTAATATGTAAATTAATAATCATCGCAAAGGATGATATATCTGAGCCTCCAAAAACTTAATATACTACTTCAGATAGTTTGCTTTAAGATTTGTGCTAGATGTAACCATCTCGTAGATTCGGCCTGATTGTCTGTCTACTAGTTCGATTTTGAACCTGTCAGCTGATACCGCCGGGAGTGCTTTGATATTTACAAGACTTAGGGCGTGCATTGAGTTGTCTGTTACTGCTTTTTTATTTTTTGGTCTTGGTCTTGATTCTTCTTCGCTCTATTTTGCTTATGTAATGGGCTATAAGCACTCAAGTGATGTCTATTTACAATAAAAACTACTTCCCCCCAATAGTGATTTCGATCCTTTAGTGGAGACTTTGCTTGATGCCAAGGATGGCAGATCAATCAATTCATCATGACAGCGCTCAATAATTAGCTCTATTTCTAAACACAAATTACTTGGATCAGTCGGTTAATGCCCATCGCCATCGTCAGTAGTCTCCTTGTCTATAGGGGGGACAGGTCTTCTCTTGCTGACAGTTTGTTTCATAAGTAATAAAATGCCGCATTAATAAATCGTTTTAAATAAATACTTAAGTTGTTAAATTACCTCGACTTAATAAAAAATAATCAAATGTAGTCCACTCCTTATTACAATTACTTTTATGGCTTCTTTATTGATCTTGAAGCAGGACGAGGGGCTCCAAATAAGTGTGTGGTTGAGAATGTTGGTGCTGGGGCTGAAAAGAATGTAGCAATTGGAGCAGGAGCAAAACTGGCACCACCAAAACCAAACCCACCAAATCCACCTGCTACTGCTGGATCAGCATCTATTCCGAATGTTTCGTATTCAAGTTCATTATTCTTGCAAAACTATTTAACCATTTTTTCAAACTTCGGATCCGCCAATTCTGACTTATTAACATAGACTCTTTAAATATCGTGCTTGAACTAGACAGGCCCATGTATTTGTATTTCCTTATAAGTTCCAATAACATTAGAAGCAACTTCATTAGCTTTGCTTCCTTAGAAAGCCGCCAGTAGCTCAGCATCAGGCAGTTTATTCAGCAAATGATAGCAAAATTGAAATGTTGCTATTGTTGCCGTTGATGAACTTGAGTCCATGTCTGTCACTGTGCATCTATTGCGGACATGAGGTTTTAGTAAGAAGTAAGATTGACCGTATCCTACGCATGCTCGTACTCCTTTCGGATCGTTAGTGAAGTTGATTGTGCCATATTTCACACGTTAAAATGGTTTTGCACTATGATGCAAATGATCGAACATTCTATCTTACCAACTAATCCTAGAAGTCTCACTTAATGAACCTGATGATTTTTTAGTTTCAAACTGATTCCGATAATGAGTATCTTTAACAAAAAACTCCATATGCCTGGTGACATGCATGTGTATGATGATAGGGGCATAATTTACAATGTAATGATGCAAGTTTTACAAATCGCTTGGCTTTTTGCCCAACTTTACTATTCTCTATATTAAGGATTTCTAAGCAATCCAATGCAATTTTTATGATTTTTTATGCATGTAAATCATCGTATCTCTCTGTAATTTGGTACATCGCTTGAATGTATCACTGCTCTCAGCATAGAATTATTTTCTACTATTACATTATTTTTCATGACTGTCATATTTAGAAGAGTCGAACTTTTAATAACAAAATGGGCAATACTTTTTCTATACTTCTAAAAATCTGATTTATAGTTCTTAATCGCTCATTTTAGGGCAAGAGATTTCGTGACTTTCAAGTGCAATCCCATATTGTGGTAGTTTACAATATTTACAAACTCCAGTTCCTCCAACTCCAAACCCTCCTCCGACACCAAATCCTCCTCCGTAATATGGTGCACGACGGCCTCTTGGTTTTCTGGGAGCCCGCTTTTTTATCGGAATCGGTCCAGATTAAATTTATTCCTTTAAACTCGCTTAGCAGAACACGCATTAATCATTGGCGACATCATTCTATTGATGACAACTTTAACATTTTGTCATTTTGCTTGTTTTTGATACAGCTACTAGCCCTCTTTATGCTATACCCTCAGATTAGTCATCTTCAGGAATGAGGACTTAATTACAGTGTGGACATATACTGACTAATGCTTTTATTTATTTTTTGCATGCGTGGCATTTCATATCACCAGGTTTCTCAACATCTATTTTTTATTTATCTTATGGCTATTTATCTTTCGCAGTAGTGCATATTTCACACTATTTGATGCCAGCATGATTTTTAAATGTGCAAGCTTGACATACCCAGAATCGATCTTAAATAGAATCGACTTAGCTCTTATTTGAAGTCGTCCTGATCATTTCTCTTTTATATCGCACTAAATATTTATTATAAATCAATATAAATACAATAATTACTTATATAAGCTGTCTCCATCTATTCTAAGATCACTAATTTGATGAAACTTGAACATTATTATTATTATTGAAATTGAAGTTGGTGAGCGATACAATCAATGAACGCGAAGACAAGATTCTGCAAGCATCCCAATGGATGCATTCCTGACACTCTGAAGCAAGTTATCAAGCAAGTTAAATATGGACTCATCATCAGTTCTATACTACAGTTGATCAAATCTTTACGCTCGCTTACTAAAGGTTTCAGCAATATTAAGAAATCATTCACTCCTGAATATTTTTCAATTATTATTTTCCTAAGTGCGTCCACTTTTGCGTTAAGGACGGTAAAATGTGCATTGAGATGGATCCGTAACAAAGACGATGCGTTGAATTCAATACTGGCTGGCATGGCTGCAGGCTACATCGGCACACTGACCTTAAATAAAGACTGGTGGTATGTATTGCTTATGTTCATTGCCAGCCGCATAGTAGGCGCAATTCATCAAACTCTAATCCAATCCGGTTACTTGGACGCTTCAAACAATCAACTGCACTATTTTCTACTATTTTTCTTCGCAAACACCGTGCACTCTTACGGATACTTCATCGAACCCGATATTCTCAAGCCAGACATGTATAACTTATATGAACGCATGTCGGTGTTGACTCCCAATTAAAAAAGATGGCATATGGCTTCGTTGATTTACAAAAAAAGAGAACTTGATCAAAGGGGCGTACTCTGTTTCAGTGATTTTACACAGAAGAAAATATAGAAATTGAGAAGTCAAATTGCAGCACAGAAATCATGATATATATATTGTGAACTATTTTGATTAGTGCATCTAAACTATGATTGATCTATCTGAACTTTGTGTCGGCAAATTATATCGATACCTAAATTATCAGAAAGTATCATCAAATACTTTTATTGTATAATAAATATGCTCTTAATCAAATATAAATAACAAAGTTTATCTAATGTAAAGCGCAACAATATCACACTAAACCGATATGTAGTCAGGCTAAAAATTGAATATCGAGGACTGGGAATGTCTCAGCTGCACTTACATAAATTTCGTGTTAGATGATGTCTGTGAAATGTGTTAATCAATTAAGCCTACCCACAAAGTATAGACTCCTGTAAAAAAATTAATCATAAACAAAGAATAAGAAACATGTACAACAAAAGAATCAATTAAAAATTAAGACTCTCCAAATTTTATCAAGGACGAGTAAGCTTTAAAAGATAGTAAGAAAATCTAAGTGAGTCTATAAAACATAGAGTCAAACAATAGTATTAAAGAATAATAACTATAATCTAACAAAATTGAATAGTTATCAGAGAATCCCTTAGATAAATAAAAATAAGACAGGAAAGAAGTAATCAAATAAAAATAAGGTGTAAATTATTAAAAAGGTTTCAGACAATGTGCTGTGTGTACAGTATAAATTGGAGATGCCCACATTTGTTACATGTGCGGATAAGTGGCTACTGGCGTCAAGCATGACCTGTACGAATAAATTTATATTCAATGCCCAAGCTGTAGTGGCAAAAATCATGCATATAATATTTTTTGTTTGTTCTGTGATGGAGACTTATTCAATGACAAATAACCTGTGTTTGAAAAACCAGTTAAGTTGAAAAAGTTAAGAAGCGATTTTTCATCAATATCTTCTGCCGCACCTCCTCCTTTACCTCATGTTCAACCTCAAAACAAGGTATGTAAACATTGTGGTTTGTATTTAGCATCAAATCAAATTAAATTTCATTAAAAAATTTGTTCAAAAAAAGGATAAGCATAAATAGACAGTCTTTATTAGAAAACTATGTAAAAATAATGTGTGTTTTGTGGTACAAAATTTGGAAATCATGAAAGCTATGTCTCTCATCAAAAATTTTGTTATAATCGCAATAGCGTATTTACCAAATAAAATGACACTTTTATGAGATGCACTCCTGAACAATATGAAGTCATGAAATATATGAATTCCAAAAGCGAAAAATTACATTGCATTGCTAAAGACGAGTGATTATCACTGTCACTAGTGATCACTCCCATGCCTACATTTTCATGTTAACAAACATATGGAATACTTTACGAACGATACTAACTATAGGAATCAATTTGAAACAGGGAATAGTTCTGGTACCAAATGCTTAACAGCAAGAAGGGGATGGGAGAATCGACTTTTCGATAATATGTATGACAAAGACGTTGATCACGCTCATAGGGTCAAATACGGTACAATAAACTTGACAAATGATCCAAAAGGTGTAAAAGCCTGCCAAAATTATGGCAAATCATACTTTGTGCTGAAACAGAGTGTTAGAAACAGATGTACTTTTACAGATACAGACTCTAGTAGTAGCACAGCAGTAATTGGTACACTAACATTCAATTTTCATGTTCTAAATCAGCTCACTGATCACGAATTGAATGCAGTAATTAGGGCCAGCAAAGGTGAAAATGTTGATTCAAGCTCATTAGCAATGTACAAAGAGATACAAATTCATGGACCAGTACAATTCGAGACAGATGGAGAGAAAATATACATCAATTTGTCAGATCTGAATGATGTTAGTCACTTGGACAATGTTGAAGAATTTTGTTTGTACAACAACATTTAGTACTAAATATTTTAGTGATAAGTGAACTTTATAGTAGTCTAAATGATTTTTGCTGTTTTCAGTACTTTTGCTATTTTTTATTGGAATTATCATAAGAAACTTATCTCATTACAGATATATATTTATATTCTGTTACACTTATATAATTATCGCCGTCGAAGATGAACACGACCTCGTTCCAGAGCAACACATACAACCACCTGCAGCAGACGCAGATCCACGGCCATTCGGGACTCAAGATCCTGGCGGGAGAAGACCTCAGTACCTGTGCACTTACTCAGCCTACGGAGACCGCAAGCGCCTGCAGCAGATGCAGTCGGACGCGTGGTGGCGCCAGCAGGCCGAAGAAGCCGAACGCAGGCGACAGCAACAGCGCGCAGAAAAAGATGCATACGACCAGCAGACTCTGGCCATCAACGAGCACAGACGACTGCTCGAGGAAGAGAA